>Ga0209184_1000793_pt1 | contig 27515 bp, 22 predicted proteins | sample EN8Hudsemesocosm_2_FD_184627 | JGI IMG/M metagenome (GOLD analysis project Ga0209184, IMG submission 184627) | Methane-oxidizing microbial communities from mesocosms in the Hudson Canyon - EN8C Hudson Canyon (SPAdes) (version 2) | ecosystem: Environmental > Aquatic > Marine > Cold seeps | place... | reverse complement strand
GGCGGCTTGTTCATGCCTGTAGACAGAGCCGACTTACTTGAGTTATTGACTCAGCAAGACAAAATAGCGAATAAAGCTAAAGATATTGCGGGTCGTATTCTAGGACGAAAATTACAAATCCCTGAGAGTTTGCAAGAGCAATTTAATCTTTACCTAGCGCGCTGTATTGAAGCGACAGAAAAGGCAGCTGAAGCCATTAATGAGTTAGATGATTTATTAGAAACAGGTTTTCGTGGGCGTGAAGTTGAGTTAGTTGAAAAAATGATTAATCAACTAGATGCAATAGAAGATGATACTGACAGCATGCAAATAGTTTTGCGTAAAGATTTACTTGCGCTTGAAAGTGAATTGAATCCGGTTGATGTTATGTTTTTATATCAAATAATTGATTGGGTTGGTGATTTAGCTGATCTTGCTGAACGTGTTGGTGCACGTTTAGAAATTCTTTTAGCTAGAAAATAGGGTTTAACTGATGGATATTATACTTAATTCAGGCTTTACCTTAGTCATGATCGCTGCTGTTGTTGGTTTATTTATGGCGTGGGGCATTGGTGCTAATGATGTTGCAAATGCTATGGGTACCTCAGTAGGCTCTGGAGCGTTAACCATTAAACAAGCGATCATTATCGCGATGGTCTTTGAATTTGCAGGTGCTTATTTAGCGGGTGGTGAAGTAACTTCAACGATTCGTAAAGGCATTATTGATGCAAGCTTTTTTGTTGATTCTCCAGAGCTACTCGTCTTTGGTATGATTTCAGCACTATTTGCTGCTGCAACTTGGTTACTTATTGCTTCTGCATTAGGTTGGCCTGTTTCTACCACTCACTCTATTGTTGGCGCTATTGTTGGTTTTGCTGCTATGGGCGTGAGTGTTGATGCGGTTGAATGGAGCAAAGTTGGTGGCATTGTTGGTAGCTGGATAATTACACCACTTATTTCTGGCGTTATTGCATTTCTTATTTTTAACAGCGCACAAAAACTTATTTTTGATACTGATAGGCCTCTACAGCAAGCAAAGCGTTGGGTGCCTTTTTATATGTTCTTAGCGGGTTTTGTATTAGCGCTAGTAACAATTAAAAAAGGCTTGAAGCATTTAGATTTACATATAGGTACTGCTGATGGTTTTATTTATGCTGTTATCACGGCTATGATTGTTGCATTGATTGGTAAATTCTATATTAGTCGTATTAAATTTGATGAATCAGCGGCACTTAAAACTCACTATGCTAATGTAGAAAAAGTATTCGCTATTTTGATGATAATAACTGCTTGTTGTATGGCATTTGCTCATGGTTCAAACGATGTTGCTAATGCCATTGGTCCACTAGCCGCGGTAGTTAGTATTGTTGATAATGGTGGTCAAATTGCTGCTAAATCAGCTATTGCATGGTGGATATTACCGCTTGGTGGTTTTGGAATTGTTGCCGGCCTTGCTATTTTTGGTCATAAAGTTATTGCGACAATTGGCCAAGGTATTACACATTTAACACCAAGTCGAGGTTTTGCAGCTGAACTGGCAGCAGCTTGTACTGTCGTTATCGCTTCGGGGGCAGGCTTGCCTATTTCAACGACGCAAACCTTAGTTGGAGCAGTATTAGGTGTCGGTATGGCTCGCGGTATTGCGGCGATCAACTTAGGTGTGGTACGTAATATTGTTGTTTCTTGGGTAATTACCTTACCCGTAGGTGCTGGTTTATCTATTATGTTCTTCTGGATGATGCAAGGTATATTTACTTAAGTAAACTCAGAATTCTAGATACTAAAAAGCCGCAACAAATGTTGCGGCTTTTTATTTTCTAATATCAGGCTAAAGCGCTAAAGGTTAGCCAAAATTCTAGTTAACTAGCTACGTGCAGTTACTTCAAGTAAGTGATAACCAAACTGAGTTTTTACTGGGCCTTGCACTTCATTAAGTGGTGCAGAAAATACCACTTTATCAAATTCAGGAACCATTTGACCTGGACCAAAAGTACCCAAATCACCACCCTGAGCTTTTGATGGGCAGTTTGAGTGCTCTTGAGCTACCTCTGCAAAATCTTTTCCGCCTTCAATTTCGGCTTTTAATGCTAAACATTGTTCTTCTGTATCAACCAATAAATGGCGCGCTGCAGCTTGAGACATACTTTTTCCTATCTGTAGTTAAATGAAAATAAAATCTTACTAACCATAGCGTATTTCCTTTTTATTTTAAAGGTTCGTTGTTACTTGAAATTGAGGAGATAATTGTTTTGTTGGATTAGTTTTATTAATATAAATAACCATGATAAATCTAAAAAAATGATACTTGTATGGATAATGATATTTTCAACAACAAACTACCTAATCTTAAACATTTAAATTACTTATTGGCGCTTGACAAGCATCAGCATTTTAACAAAGCCGCACAAGCATGTTTTGTGAGCCAATCTACTTTAAGTAGTGCTATTTTAAAATTAGAAGAGCAACTATCCTGTCAATTATTAGAACGAGATCATAAGAGTTTCATTTTCACAAGCCACGGTAAGCAAGTTGTTGCATTAGCCCAACAATTATTGCTAAGTGCCAATGAGTTGGTAGCTTTTGCTAAACAACAGGGTGGCTTTGATGTCGGCAGTATTCGGTTAGGCTGTATTCCGACCATCGCGCCATTTTTATTAACTGATTTAGTTCAGTTATGTCAGCAGCAATTACCAAAACTTGAATTATATTTGTGTGAAGACACCACTGAAAATTTAATGCGGCAACTAGAGCAAGGAAAAATTGATTGTGCCATATTGGCTTTCCCCATTCATAAACATAACTTTTCAGCGCAGTTACTGGGTAAAGACAATTTTTTCATTGCGGGCGATAAAAAACTTGTCAACAACCTTAAGCATTCATTTAATTACGATAGTTTGCCTGAAAAAAGTATATTTTTGCTAAATGAAGAACACTGTTTAACCGAACATGCTGTATCGGCTTGTCAATTAGCTGATGTTAGCCGTATTAATAGCTTTTCAGCTTCAAGTTTGGCAACACTTGTCCAAATGACTACGTTTCATCATGGCGTTACTTTTTTACCTAAAATGGCGGTAGATAAAGGTATTGGGCAAATTGAAGGTCTAACTATTAAAGCAATACAAGGTGATGTTTATCGAGAAATAGGCATGATATGGCGTAAAACAAGTATGCGAGAACAAGCTTTTATGGCATTGGGTAATTTAGTCTCTAACTTACTTAAAAAATAAAATTAAAATAATTTCAAACTATTTTCTTATTGCTAACTACTTTATATATAACTAGAGAAATTTAACTAGACAAAAATAACAAGATAACAAAAGGACATAGGAATATGCGTGTTTAAAAAAAGTGATGATGTACTTATTTCACAAGCGCTAGCAGGTAAAAAGTCAGCTTGGATATCGTTAGTAAAACGCTATGAAAAGGGCATTTTTAACTATGCTTTACGCATGGTGAATAATCACTCGGATGCAATGGACTTAATGCAAGATATTTTTGTTGCCTTGTTTCGTAACTTGCATACCTTTAGAGCGGAAAGTCCCTTTAAAGGTTGGCTATTTAAAATAGCGCATTATCGTTGTATTGAATATTATCGTAGAAAAAGACCAATGCAATCGCTTGATGATGTGCCAGAACAAGAGAGCGAACAAAGTGTTGATTGCCCAGAGCAAGCATTGTTCGTTCAACAGCAAAGTAGTGCGTTAATTAAAACTATGCAAAAGCTGCCTATCAAACAAAAATTGGTAGTTGAATTGAAGTTTTTTCAGCAATGTACATTTGATGATATTGCTCAACAACTAGGAATTTCAACAAATACAGCTAAATCTCAGCTATACAGTGCTTTAGATAAATTGAAATTGTATTTGGAAGCCGAAGCACTTGAACAAAACTTTAACACTAGCGAGGTTGATCATGTTTAATGAAGATAACAACAGACAAGCGCAACAACATAGTGAATTGATTGATGAAATAACTCAACAAGCTAGCTGTGATACAGAATATGAAGTGCCAAACTGGAATAGAGCTGCAGCTTTTGAGCAAAACACAAATAGTTCAGCGGCTAGGTTTGAATCAACACCTTGGTGGCACTTTCAAAACTTCGGTGGCTTAGCTTTTGCTTCATCACTCAGCATTATTGCTTTGTTAAGTGTCTATACCAACAAGAGTGAAAATTTAGATCAATACACCTTGGCAATGTTGGTTAAAGAGCAAGTAGCCCAGCAAATAGACGTTGAAGTTAATCGCAAACTGAGAGAGTTTGCTAGTGAGCAACAGGTTGTTTTGGCTAACTATAAAGTTGAATTAAGTGAGCGGCAAGAGAAAAACAACTTGCAGCTAGCGGGCTATGTTATGTCTTCGACCCGGAGCGAGCGTAAAGAAGATTTGATTGATTTTGTAAGCTTTATCAATGCACAAAGAAAAGATGAGCAATTAGATCAAAAAATTAGATTCCAACAATTAGAGCAAGCGATTGGTTATCGAAAAGCAAGTTTTACTAAGACCAGTTTGAACAATACAGAAAGCACGAATGATGAATAAAGTAACGATTCTTAGGAGTAATAAGATGAATAAGCAAGCAAAATCAACCCATTTTTCAATAAAACGTAAAACAAAATTCCAGCGGTTATTGTGTATAAGTGCATTAATTGGAGGAATGGTCAGTGCAGGAATAGTTGCTGCCGACGAACAACAACCTTATGGAAAACTATCTAAGCAGCTAGATATAATGAATAATATCTTTGTTTCTTCTTTGAAGTCTCTGCAGGATAAGTCATTAAATAACACTAAGATAGAAAGTTTATATTTGGCTGGTCAGGGTGCAGTTTTTACTGTCAAATCAACAGACAGTTTTGCTTGGAGCCGTAATGATTTTAGCTTCGTGTTTCATGATGCTAGAGCACCTTTAGCACCTTTAGCACCTTTAGCGCCAGTATCTCATTCAGAGGATAATGATAGCTTTGAGTTTTTTGAAAATAGCGATGAAATAGCTGAACAAATGGAATCAGCTTATGAGCAGCAAAGAGAACATAACCGTGAGTTTAGAGAGCAACAAAGAGAGTTAGCTTATGAACTGCGAGATATTGAAAGAGAAAGTAGAGATTTAGCTTATCAACTACATAATGTCAGTAAAGAAGAACAAAAAAAACTGATTGAGGAACAAAAATCGCTAAGTGTACAAAAAGCTGAATTAGAGAAAACCCGTATTAGTTTAAATAAGAAGTCACAGGAAATGAAGAAAAAGCAACAAGTTAGTCAATCAAAAAAACTTGCGGCACGTAAAGAACATTATCAAAATTTAACATCATCCTTGATTGAAACCATATGCACGTATGGCAATAGCTTAAAAGCGTTACCAAAAGGTGAACATGTAAGTATTGTGCTGAAGTCAGCAGGGGACAAAGTTGCCAATAACTATCAGGATAAAATATTTGTGTTAACTAAGCGCGATATTGTTGAGTGTGCAATGGATAAAATATCAACTGAAAAACTCTTAGCATCTATGAAAAACTATCAGTTTTAAAATGGAAATATTTTTATAACTAACTACTTGTTTTGCACTTTTGAATACTCTGTATATTGTTTTTAGATGATGGAAGGTCGTTATTTGCGACCTCTTTTATTTCATCATGAGAATCATCAAAAAAAGCGATAAATTGTTGTAATTTTTCATTAAAAATCATTGTAGTTTCAAAAAAACCATTGTGCGTATTCGTTGTTTTACTTGATGTTAAAGTAAAGTTTTCATTAATAAGTTGAGTAGATAAGTACGGCTTTAATACCATTGAACTTGCAGTTGAAGATGGTTGAACATAAAGATTATTAACTTGAATCACGGTACTTTTTGCGAAAGTAGACCATGAAATAATGGTAATTAAAATGGTCAATAGTAGTGATATTAGTTGTTTCATTGTAACTCTCCTGTTCAACTCAGTAACTTAGGAATCAAAGTAATCTTTACTTACATTATCACTATAATTTTTTACAAATGTAAATGCCACCTTAATGAGATAGGAAGCATCTTTAGTGCGATAAGCGGCTAATAAGTGTTATAGCATAAAAAATTTAGTTACATTTTTAATTGAGTGACTTTTGTTCTTATCAATAAGAACGGCTTTTTAATATTTAAATTTCAAAAAAAAAGCCAGAGATTGAATCTCTGGCTATAAGTTTTGATTATTTACACTGTTTTTAAGTTATTTATTAGCTATTCTGACTAGCTTTCTTATCTAACCTAAATTGGTGTAACAGTGGCTCTGTATAACCACTTGGTTGTTTAGCGCCACAAAAAACGAGAGATGAAGCTGCTTTAAAAGCAATACTGCTGGTAAAATCATCGCTCATTGCTTGATAGCTTGGATCGTTGATATTTTGACCATCAACAATTTTTGCCATTTTCTCTAGGCTTGCTTGTACTTGCTCTTGTGTACAAATACCATGGTGTAACCAGTTAGCAATGTGTTGGCTAGAAATACGCAAAGTCGCTCTATCTTCCATCAAACCAACGTCATTAATGTCAGGTACTTTTGAACAACCAATACCTTGATCTATCCAACGAACGACATAACCCAAAATACCTTGAGCATTGTTATCTAATTCTTCGGTGATTTCATCAGTACTCCAATTAGTATCTTTCGCTAATGGGATGGTTAATATGTCATCTAAACTAGCACTTTCACGTTGCATTAAATCTTGCTGAAGTGAAAAGACATCAACACGATGATAATGTAATGCGTGCAATGTAGCTGCTGTTGGTGAAGGAACCCAAGCGGTATTTGCGCCGGCTTCAACATGATTAATTTTAGTGGCGATCATGTTAGCCATTTGATCAGGTATTGGCCACATGCCTTTACCTATTTGAGCTTTTTGGCTAAATCCACAAGCTAAACCAATATCAACATTGTTATTTTCATAGGCTCCAATCCATGGCGTTAGCTTAATGTCAGCTTTACGTGCCATAGGGCCTGCGGCCATAGAAGTGTGAATTTCATCACCTGTGCGGTCTAAAAACCCGGTGTTGATGAATACCACACGTTCTTTAGCAGCATGGATGCAATTTTTTAAATTAACGCTAGTACGTCTTTCTTCATCCATAATACCCATTTTGATAGTATTACGAGGCAAAGATAGGGCATCTTCAACGCGCGCAAATAAAGTGTCAGCAAACTTAACTTCATCAGGACCATGCATTTTAGGTTTTACAATATAAATTGAACCCTCGTTACTATTACTTCGCTGACCATTACCTTTTAAGTCATGCAAGGCAATTAATGAAGTGATCATGGCATCCAAAATACCCTCGGGTATTTCGCGATCTTGATTATCAACAATAGCGCTGTTTGTCATTAAATGACCAACATTACGTACAAACATTAAACTGCGACCTTTTAGAGTCACTGTATCACCTGATAACGATTGATAATTTCGATCGTCATTCATTTTACGGGTAAATTCTTGGCCACCTTTACTGATATTTTCAGTTAAGTTGCCTTTCATTAAGCCAAGCCAGTTACGATAGGCAATTACTTTATCTTCACCATCAACTGCGGCAACAGAATCTTCACAATCCATTATTGTCGTTAAGGCAGATTCAAGAATAATGTCGCTTAATGTTGATGGGTCAGCCTTGCCAATATCACTAGTGGCATCAAATACTAATTCTAGATGCAAGCCATTATGCTTAAAAACTATAGTGTTTGGTTGGTTGATACTGCCAGTAAAACCGATAAATGCATCAGCATTTTGCAATGAACTTTGCTCTCCATTACTTAAGCTGACCATTAGCTGTTGCTCATTTAAATGATAAGCAACAACATCTTGATGGCTACCATTTATCAGTGGAATAGCTTGATTTAAGTATTCTTTAGCATAGCGAATAACTTTTTCGCCACGTACAGGGTTATATGCACCGGCTTTTTCTGCACCATTTTCACTGCTGATAACATCAGTGCCATAAAGTGCATCATACAAGCTGCCCCAACGTGCGTTTACTGCATTTAAAGCAAAACGCGCATTCATTATTGGCACAACAAGTTGTGGGCCAGCGATGGTGGCAAGTTCAGCATCAACATTCTCAGTGCTTATTGAGAAGTCATCGACTACTGGGGCTAGATAGCCAATATCGGTTAAAAACTGTTTATAGTTGCTAAAGTTGAATTTATCGCCAAAGTTATCCTGATGCCAGTTGTCTATTTGCGTTTGTAATTCATCACGCTTAGTGAGCAATTTGGCATTGTCACCAGATAAATCATTAATGATTTTGGCAAAATTTTGCCAAAAGTGTGATGAAGAGATTCCTGATTCTGGTAGTGCTTCATGTTCAATAAAATCAAATAAATCTTGGTTTATTGTCAAGCCTGCTAATTTTACTGTTTGAGTCATATTTTCCTCGCTTGCTTTGCTTATTTTGTTTGCTTAGGTAAGCTAGATGAAGTTTTCATATTTTGATGAAATTTCTATATTGCCTTATCCTATTGTTAATAGCACTGACTAGCAATATAAGTGTTATTATAACTAGTATTCACAATATCAATGCTATTCATTGTTTTTTGTGTCGTTGTGTATGGTTGTTTTTGTGTTTATGAAAAAAAGGGCAATAATAAAGGCACTAATAGAGGTATTATAAATGCGGTTAATAGTGCCGAGATAATTAATGCTACAGAGCTATATGCCCCCTGGTGAACATTATTTTTCGATAATATTATGCTGCCAATAACATGACTGCCTGAGCCAATAGCAAGCCCTACAGCTATATCACTTCGAACGTTAATGAGCCTAAGCCAAGAAGGACCTAATAGGGCACCAGAGAATCCTGCGATCATAATGGCAAAAGCAGTTATTGAACTATCACCCTGTAGTTGCTCTGTTAAAGTGATACCTATGGGAGTTGTTACTGATTTTAGCGATAGCGCAATGGCGATTTCTGCTTGGTGGATTAGCATCATGGTTAGAGAAAAGCTTACTGTAATGACAATAACTACGCCTAATGCGAGTATCGTTATTAATTGTTTCCAATACCGCTTAATGTGTTGAAGTTGTTGATATAATGGATAACCTAGAGCAACAGTTGCAGGCTCTAATAATGCATTTAAAGCTTGAGTTGACTGTCGGTAACTTGAGTAATTGATATCGTTGAGTAATAAGTATGGTATTAGCATAACAATGGTGATCAACAGTGGGTTTAACCAAATAAGCTGCCATTTTTGTTGAGCCCAAGCCACACTTTGGTATAGCACTAAGGTTAATAAAGTCAGTATCAATGAATCAACCAAATTTATGTTTTCTATTAGCATGTCAATAACCTTTCGAAGTTGGAGCAGGTTTTGACTTAGTTGTTAAATATTTATCAGTTAAAATTCCAATAAAAGTTATTAATAAAAAAGTAGTAAAAAAGATAATGACAACAATTGAATAGCCATGATTTTTGATTAGTTCAAAGTGGTTGATAACACCAACAGCCGCAGGAATAAAGCAAACTCCCATATGCCTTATTACCCATTGATTTGCTTTGTGAACTTTATTAGGAACAAGCCAACCTAATTGTAAAAGCAAACAATAAATGATCATACCGTATAGGCTTGCAGGCAAACCACCAACAAAGCTATAGAGTATTTTTCCTGCGGTTAAGCAAATACTAATGGCAAAGATGGTGTAAACAATATTTTTCATTATACTTTCATTATACGTTTATTAGGTTGGTCGCTTGAGGAGGTTCTTACTCATCCATTTGTACTTGTCTAGCTGCTTCTATTACTAAATGTCTAAACCACACATGACTTGCATCGTGATGTAATAAAGGGCTCCAGATCATTTTTAATTCCATATCCGGAATTTCAAAGGGCGGTTTAACAATAATGTAATTAGCATCATTTCTATGTAGCATCGCAGCTTTAGTGGGCAAAGTAGCAATTAAATTGTCTTCAAAAGCTAGTTGCATAGCAACATGATAGTTTCGAGTGAATACTTTTATGTCACGCTTTTTACCCAACCTTGCGAGTGACTCATCTACCCAGCCGAGCTTTTGTACATCATTTGGATTCATACCAACACCAACACCAAAACCTGTTTTTGATACCCAAACATGTTTTGCAGCTAAGTAAGAGTTCAAATTGAATTTCGTTACTACTGGGTTTTCAGCGCTTAACAGACAAGAAAATGAATCACGCCAAATAGACTTTTGATGAAAAGATTGTGGTAGCTCATCGAAACGGTTAATCGCCATATCTATTTTGCCAGCTTCAACATCATGAAAAGTAACATCACTGGGCGTCATGATATCAATAGTCACATTGGGCGCAATTTTATTCAGCAGTCTTAATAGTTTCGGTAATAAGGTTGATGCAGCATAATCACTGGCCATAATACGAAATACACGAGTACTATTTTGCTCGTTAAACTCTTCCTCTCCTTGCAATGCTTCCTCTAATTCAAGCAATATTTTCCTAATAGCAGGTGCTAGTGTTCTTGCTTTTTCAGTTGGCGACATTCCATCAGAAGTGCGCACTAATATTGGGTCATTAAATAATGTTCGAAGTCTTTTTAAACCATTACTCATTGCCGGCTGGGTTATATTAAGTTGGCTAGCAGCGCGGGTTACATTCTTTTCTCTAAGTAGTACGTCTAAATAAATAAGTAGGTTTAAATCAATTTTAGAAATATTCATCAGTTTGATAACTCCAGGCATATACATAATTAAGGTGAATATAAGCTAAGTTTCGACATCATTCAATAATTATTAATGATTATTTTTTGCTTGTTTCGAAGAGGGATTAATCTAATGTTTTGTAACTAGTTGTATTTTAGTTATTAATTTTTATCGCCATAAAGAACTGATTTGTATATTTCCTATGTGAATGGTGGTAATAATAAATATATATTTCATAAATACTGCTTAGTTGGTTATTATTTTTGTTGTCCGGTGTGATTGCTTTCTAAGTTAGTTACACCAACCCAATTAATTAAACAACCTAGATTAATGTTAAATAAGACCATTGGAGAATATTATGTCTAATTATCAAAGTGCAATAGAAGCGGTTCAAGCGATTAAAGCAAAGGCAGGTAGCTCTTGGGATGCTATAAACCCAGAATCAATTGCTCGTATGCGTGCCCAGAACAAATTTAAAACTGGTTTAGAGATTGCTCAGTATACTGCGGATATTATGCGTAGCGATATGGCTGCATTCGATGCAGACAAGACTAAATATACACAATCTCTAGGTTGCTGGCATGGTTTTGTTGGTCAACAAAAAATGATTTCTATTAAGAAACATTTTGATGGCAAAACTGATCGTCGTTACTTATACCTTTCTGGTTGGATGGTAGCTGCATTACGTAGTGAGTTTGGTCCTCTTCCTGATCAATCTATGCACGAAAAAACTTCTGTAGCATCGCTAGTTGCTGAGCTTTACACTTTCTTACGTCAAGCTGATGCACGTGAATTAGGGGGGCTTTTCCGTGAACTAGACGCGGCTAGCGATGGCGATAAAGCAGCTATCCAAGATAAAATTGATAACCACGTAACTCACGTTGTGCCAATTGTTGCTGATATCGACGCTGGTTTTGGTAACGCTGAAGCGACTTACATTATGGCTAAACAAATGATCGAAGCCGGTGCTTGTGCACTTCAAATTGAAAACCAAGTAGCTGACGAGAAGCAATGTGGTCATCAAGATGGTAAAGTAACTGTTCCTCATGCCGATTTCCATTCTAAGATTCGCGCTTTACGCCATGCTTTCTTAGAGCTAGGCATCGACAACGGTCTTATCGTTGCACGTACTGACTCTGAAGGTGCTGGTCTTACTAAAGAAATCGCTGTTGTTAAAGAACCTGGCGATTCTGGCGATATCTATAACTCATACTTAGACGTTGAAGAAATCAGTGTAGCTGACATGGAAGAAGGAGATGTATGCTTTAACCGTGACGGTAAATTAGTTCGTCCTAAGCGTTTACCTTCAGGTTTATACCAATTCCGTCAAGGTACTGGTCACGAGCGTTGTGTATTTGACTGTATTGGCGCACTTAATGCGGGTGCTGATCTACTTTGGATTGAAACTGCAGTTCCAACTGTACACGAAATTGCTGGCATGATGGATGATGTTCGTAAAGTTCACCCAGATGCGAAACTTGTTTATAACAACTCTCCTTCATTCAACTGGACTCTAAACTTCCGTCAGCAAACATATGACGCTATGGTTGAAGCGGGTGAAGATGTATCTGCTTATGTTCGTGCTGACTTAATGAGTGCTGAATACGATGCAACTGAATTGTCTGCAACTGCTGATGAGCGTGTTCGTACTTTCCAAGCAGATACTGCACGTGAAGCGAATGTATTCCATCACTTGATTACACTACCTACTTACCACACTACTGCGTTGTCGGTAGACAACTTAGCTAAAGAGTACTTCGGTGAGCAAGGTATGCTTGGTTACGTTAAAAAGGTTCAGCGTGAAGAAATTCGTCAAGGTATTGCCTGTGTTAAACATCAAAACATGTCAGGTTCTGACATGGGTGATGATCACAAAGAATATTTTGCTGGTGAGAACGCTCTTAAAGCTGGTGGCGCGAAAAATACTTCTAATCAGTTCAGTTAATCGCTAACCTGTTAAGCGTTGCTTAAGGTTAAAATATGAATACAAATCAGATTGTTATTAACATAACAATCTGATTTTTTTGTTAATGAATAGTAAATATAATGATTGTAATCAAACGAATAAGATAAACCGTTTACACTTTGAAACAATTGTTGCTATATTGTTGTAGTTGAAAAATAAAAGTCTTGTTTTTACATTTCTTGAGCCAAGGAAAAATGTTGCAGTCTTCATCATCTAAACAATTATTGCTACTTAATACCCATGCTGAACGACTCTCAACGCTTGAAAATTTGTTAGTCTCTGGTACTAATTACACTATATTACCTGCTCAAAACACTCGCACCGCAATAGAAATATTAAAAAGAGAAAATATCGATTTTGTTGTCAGTAATATAAATCTTGATGATTTTGATGGTTGGCGTTTGGCACGTATGGTTCGTTCTGGGGTGTTAAAATGCCCTGCGGATACTCCTTTTGTTGTCGTAGCAAATACTTGGTGCGAGCATCTCGCTAGTGCTACTGCACGAGAATTTGGCATAAATAGCCTAATTGCTTTTTCTGAACACGAAAAACTGCTAGATATTATTAATAAGGAGCAATTAACACCGATTGAAGATATGGAAAAGTCTTCTCTATTAGTAATAGAAGATAATCCTGATACCCGTCACCTTGTTAGTCGAATATTAAGTAGTCGTTTTATTATTGATAGTGTTGATGATGGTGAAGCAGGTTTAGCGCTATGGCGCAAAAATGATTACGAGTTAGTGCTGCTAGATGTGATGCTGCCAGGAATGTCTGGTAATGAAGTGCTTGATTGCATAATGAAAGAGAATCCATCGCAATCTGTTGTCATAATGACAGCTAACCATACCATGGAATTAGCTGAAGAGCTCATGCTAAAGGGGGCCGCAGACTTTGTTACTAAGCCTTTTAGAGCAGAGCAATTACGCCGGGTTTGTGAAACAGCCACTAGACGTGAAGATTTTATTATCAGTAACTTACAGTTTGCTAATAAAGTTGAATCACTTAACCAAAGCCGTGTTGAGTACAAACAAATATCTGAACAGCATCAGCAATTATTGGATCAGCTTGGCTCTATTATTATTGAGCTTGATGAAAATGGTGATATTAGTTTTCTAAATAAAGCATGGGAAAAATTCACTGGTTTTTCAATTTGTGAATCACATCAACGGCCATTATTCGATTTTATGGAGAATTCAGAGCCGGCAGGTCTTTGTATTTCCAAAGAACTAACAACTTTATTATCAGGCAATGTTAACTCGCACCATTTTGAATTTCGATTAAAAAACAAATTTAATGAAGAGTTATGGGTAGAAGCACGCTTTGAAATTACGCTGGCAAAAGATCATAAAAGTCGTTGTATCTCCGGCACTATCGACAACGTGACTTCACGAAAAGAAGCCCAGATTGAACTTGAATATTTAGCCATGCATGATGGTTTAACTGGTTTGTATAATCGGCTTTATTTTGAAACAGAGTTAAAACAGTTCTCGGCAACCGCTTCTCGCGGTAATGGCCCTCATGCTTTACTTTATTTGGATCTTGATCGTTTTAAAGTTATTAATGATACCCTTGGTCATCACCACGGCGATATGGTATTAAGAAATATATCTTCACTTATCACCTCAAGGCTTAGAGAAAGTGACTTTCTTGCTCGTATCGGAGGTGATGAATTTGCTTTATTATTGCCCAACACCGACCAACAAACAGCGTTAACGCTAGCAACTAATATTTGTAAATTACTCGATGATTACCAATGTAAAATTGAAGGGAAAATTTTTAAAGTTAACTGCTCTATTGGCATTGCCGAAATAAATGGTGATCAATATGCTGCAGACGAGTATATGAAGCAAGCAGATATCGCCCTTTATGCAGCGAAAAAACAGGGACGAAATTTAGCGCATATATACAGTGAAAATGACAGTTTAAGTAAAGAACTACAAGCCAGCCTTGAATGGGCTAGAACACTGCACCAAGCTGTAGCGGATGATAATTTAGTCTTACATTTTCAGCCTATTATTGAAATCTCTAGCAAAGAAGTTGCTTATTATGAAGCTTTAGTAAGGTTAGAGCTTGATGGCCGAATAGTACCACCAGGTGAATTTATTCCCGCTTTAGAGCGCGAAGGTGATATGAGCCTGCTTGACAGACAAGTGATTAGTAAAGCCATTCATTATTTAGCCAAGCATCCAGAGTTAACCAAAATAGCTATTAACCTTTCAGCCCAAGGTTTTAGTGATGAGCGTCTATTACCGCTTATTCAAGAAAAGCTGGATGAGTACAACGTTGATGCCAGCCGTATTATTTTTGAATTAACTGAAAGTGCTAGCTTAAGCAATATTACCGCAACGCAAGTGATGGTTGAGAAACTCAGTGTATTAGGTTGCGCTTTTTCAATTGACGATTTTGGTACTGGTTTTAGTACCTTTAATTACCTTAAGCAGCTACCTGCACAATCAGTGAAAATTGATGGCTCTTTTGTGGTTGATCTAGCCACTAACCCCGTTGATTTAGCCTTAGTTAAAGCAATTTATGAGGTAGCTACCGCTTTAGGCAAGAAAACCGTCGCAGAATTTGTCGAAAATGAAGAAACTTTGCAAATGTTAGCCAATATAGGTGTTACTTATGCGCAAGGTTATCATTTAGGTAAACCAAAACCCGTGGATGAAATATTCAATTAGGATGAAGTTACTAAAAACATAATACTCATAATAATAATAAGAGGTGTTTAATGAACTTATCTTTGCAAGCTAGAGAAAACTTTGAAAAAGAGATTGAACTAGGGGAGGGATGGGATAACGCTGATTTAATTGTTGAATATTTAAAAATACTTGAAGTTGACTATGTTTTTGGTGTGCCAGGTGGTGCAATAGAACCTCTATTTAATGCTTTAGCTCGTAGAAAAGGAAAGGATGACCCTAAAATTATTGTCGCGCGTCATGAAGCGGGCGCTGCTTTTATGGCTGAAGGTTATGCTAAAGAAACCGGCAAGTTAGGCGTTTGTTGCGCAACTACAGGTCCAGGTTCAACTAATTTATTAACCGGGGTTGCATCTGCGTATGCTGAAAATGTTCCCGTATTAGTCATTACTGCGCAAACACCACTTCCTAAGTTTGGCCGAAATGCCCTACAAGAATCTTCATGTACCGCAATAGACACAGTGGCAATATTTAACCATTGTACGCGTTACAGCACATTAATTTCTCACACCGAACAAATACATACCAAATTAGTTGCTGCCATTATGGCAGCAAATCGCACGCCTAATGGCCCTGTACATATCAGTATACCATCAGACATTTTACGACAACCGGCCACAAGTAGCTCTGAAATGAAAATCGGTCGCTTAGTACAAGAGTTCACGTTAACAGACAATGATGCAGTAGAAAAACTAACAGCTATGTTATCGAATACTTGGCGAGTGGCCTTGTTTTTAGGTAAAGGTTGTGGCGCTGCTATTGATGAAATAATGACCTTTTCAGATCTTACCCATGCCCCTATCGTAAGCGGGCCTGCAGGAAAACGTTGGGTTGATGGTTTTCATACCCGTTATCGTGGTGTTTACGGTTTTGCTGGGCATCAAAGTGCACAAGAAACCATGGAAGACGATACCATTGATTTATTGATCGCCGTGGGAACTCCCATAACCGAGCTGGGCACGAGTGGCTGGCATTCTCATTTATTGAGTGACAGGTTAGTACATATTGACTCCACAGTAGAGCATTTTTCTCGAACACCTATGGCGCAACACCATGTTTGTGGCGATTTAAAATCAATATTTAAACAACTCAATGTCAACATCCGTCAAGGATTAAAGTGGGGGCGTTCATGGGGCTCAGTTGATCCTATTCAAATAAAGTTTCTTGAGAATAAATCATCAACAAAAGAGCACGGTTATCAAATAACGTTAAACGACCCTGAGGCTTGTTATTCCAATGCTATTCCATTGAAGCCACAAAGAGTGGTGACTGAATTGTCTCGTAATATTCCACTAAATTTTCGCTTACACCTAGATGCGGGTAATACTTGGGCATGGTTTACTCATTATTGTCATCGAAAAGGTTCACAAGGCTATTATCATATCGCCATGGGTTTTGGTTCTATGGGGTGGGCTATTGGCGCATCAATAGGAACTTGTTTTGGCAGCGAACAGCCCTCAGTTTGTATTACCGGTGACGGCAGTTATTTAATGTCAGGCCAAGAGATCACCGTAGCATTGCAGCATCAAATCCCGGTCATTTTTGTTGTCTTAAATGACAGTGAGTTGGGCATGGTTAAGCATGGGCAAAAATTAGGCGGGGCAGAAGAAATTGGCTTTGAATTACCTGAAATAGATTATGCCATGATGGCACAAGCTATGGGCATAGAAGGGTTAACGATTAGAACGCCACAAGAATTAGTGGAGATTGATTGGCAACGTTTAGGAAAAAAACACGCGCCAACCATGATCAATTTAATTATTGATCCCAATGAAGTGCCACCCATGGGGCAAAGAGTTAAAGGTTTAGCTGATAAAAATGAATCAGCTACGCCTGGGGGATAAGTTTAGAGTAAGTGAAAGTATTAACAATATAGGAATATTTAATGAAAACAGCAATAGTAACAGGTGGTAACTCAGGGATAGGTTATGCTACTGCAAAGCTTTTAAAAGAAAAAAAATATGATGTCACTATTACAGGGCGTTCCAAAGAAAGAGTTGAACAAGCGGCTACAGAACTTGGCGTAAAAGGAGTTGTAGCTGATATGTCAGATTTACAGAAGCTAAAAGAATTGTCGACTAAGTTTGAAAATGGTTTAGATGTATTAGTATTAAATGCGGCTATAGCAAAATTCGCCCCTTTAGCGTTTTCAGATATAGAGCAGTATAATGAAATGATTAATACTAATGTCCGAGGGCCTTTTTACCTTTGTCAATATTTAGAGAAATCTTTAGCTAAGAGACAAGGAGCTATTACCTTTATATCTTCAGCTGTAGTCAATAATGGCTTAGCTAATGCTAGTTTATACGCTCTTTCAAAAGGTGCTATAGATGCTCTTTGTAAAAGCCTTGCTGTTGAGTTAGCTGAAAAACTAATAAGAGTTAATGTTATATCTCCTGGTGCGGTTGATACGCCAATATTGAAAAAATTAGGGGTTCCAGAGGAAGTATTACCAGAAATGAAACGAGCTTTATCAGAAACTATCCCGCTAAAAAGATATGGTAAACCAGCAGAAATTGCGCATTGTATTGTCTCTCAGCTTGAAGCTAAGTATGTTACTGGCGCTATATGGCAAGTTGATGGCGGTGTAAATTCAATCTAATAAGTTGAAAAAAGAAAGGTATTTCATACCTTTCTAATTTTGGGGCCAGTATATTCAATTTCTTCACAGTGCAATGGTAAAAAAGAGTTTTCAGGGTGTTGTAAATTATCGCTATAACAAGCTGTTACACCACTTGCAACTCTTAGGGTGTTGATTTGATATACTTGCTCGGGAGTAAAGCTTTGATCCATTAGGAAAGCGGAAGAAAACCCATCAATGTTCATGCCCATTGAGTATTTTTCTTCCATAAAACTTGATATTTTATCGGCTAATATTGCGTGCTCACCAGTATCGAAGCCTAATCTTTTGGTCATTTTTCTATGAGGGATTATTCTTTCATCGTCTCGGGCCACCGGACGAACAAATCCAGGTACTGCGTGCATCCCTTGTTTAATAGGTAGCTTTCCAATAATGTCTTTAACAGATTGTCCGGCTTTAAAATCATTCAAAGCATCGCCAATAAATTTCATCGCCACAAGTGTAGATTGACTGCCGCCATAAATTCTAGAATCTGCCGCAAGTGAACCTGCCGCAGTCGCAGCAGATGGCGAGGTATGCAGGGTGCCACTTAACGCACCAACTTGATTACACCAAATTCTGGCATCTGGGTAACTCATCACCATGAAATTATTTTCTAACCAAGTAGATAACTCTGCAGAAACTAACCTACCAGTTACATTAAGTACTAATACTTGAAAATAACTTACTTGATCGAATAATTCGTTAAAAAGGGAATAGCCTCTAATAGTGACATCTTGTCCTCCTTGCCACTTTCCAATATCAGTAATTATTTTATCTTTGCGTTGATCCCAATATAGAGTACTACTAGCATTATTTTTTGATAAGTTCATACTGATCATCCTCTAACATAGGCATTGCTGATATAGGTTTATGAGTTTGTTCCATTGCGTAGGCCAGTAAACCTGGAGCTCTAAGTAATTGATATAAACCAACACTTTCCCTAGCACCAAATGATAATTCATTAAATATACATGCAGCAAGACCAACATCCAAAATTCCAGTATGGTATTTTCCAAGTTGAGTTGTAAAACTCGATACCCATTTAATTGTTTTTCCTTCTGGCTTTATTGTTGACAATTTTTCTAAGAAAGATGACGAAAGGCAGTCTGGGTTACCATAAAGTTGCCCAAATCCAGGGGCTATATGCTCATGTTTATTCAACCAAAATTTTGCTAAATTATCTGCAGTTTGTTCTGCTGACTTTTCCAAGTTCTCATTGATAAAGTTAATACACTCTTTTACTTCGAGAGCACCTGACTGACTTCCACCTAAAGCCATAAGTGAGATTGGCAGCAAATGCTCTTCATTCGCCTTACATATGCCACAGTTCATTGCTGCACGAGCTGCGGGATGTCTAGGGCTTGATATTGAAAGTAACATCTGTAATGTTTTGAGCAATTCTTTATCTTCTGGACTTTTAGCAAATTCACCAGTAAACATTAAAAAAATCATATCAATAAAAGAACATTTATCAGCTAATTCTTCTATGTCATAACCCGAGACATAAAGTTTTTTTGCTTGGTATGGGTTTTCCTTACATGCTGTTTCTAAACAAATTTTGGTAGACGCCTTATATTGAACACTATTACTTGTAGTATTTTTAGTCATGTTTATCTCATCATAAGGTATAGCTAATGCTTAACCAATATCCTCTGCTATCTAAGGGGTAATCATCAGCTATTTGTCCATCACTTGGCTCAAAAGCATTGGCATTAAATATATTTCTAACGGTAAGCTGTGCACTCCACTGATTAGTGATTTTATAAGAGGCAGAAAGGTTGGTCCAATTATAATCTTCAATATCTTTTCTAGAATCGCTAGCTAAACGTTTTCTATTCATTACCCAGCGAGTATCTATATGTAAGCCTATGTCTTCATGCATAGTCCAGTTTAGGCTTATATCAAAGACTTGTCCTGGAGCATCTGCTATGTTTTCTTTTGAATGTTTATCTTCTGATTCTTGCCATGCATATCCCGCTTTAATATGTAATGAATCTGAAGGCTTCCAATGTGCTTCGAATTCAGCGCCATAACCATCTTGATTACGTGCATTTTGGGCAACACTGGTACCATCATTATTTGGTATATAAGTAATCAAATCCTCTGATTGATAATAAAATAGATTCGCCATTAATTGCCAATCAAAGTTAGGACGATAATCAAAAGCAATTTCTGTTGTTTGTATCTTTTCAGGATCTAAATCGGCGTTGCCAAGTACTATTGGGTTATTTATAGCGTAGAGCTCTTGAAACGAAGGTGCTCTAAATGCCTCACCATATAATAATTTAGTTGTTAAGTTGTGTTGTGTTTGCCAAACTAATGCCAACCTTGGGTTAAATGTGCCACCAAAGTCAGAGTAATGATCATATCTAACCCCAGCGGTAAACTCCCAATCAGCGGCTAATTCCCACTCATCTTGTAAAGTTAAAAAATATAATTCTCTGTCCTGGTCAAGCATGTATATGTAGGGCGTACCTCTGACATTCGTTAGTGTGCCATCTTTAAAGTCTTCCGAGCCATCAAGTACTCCAGGGCCAAAGTTTTTTAATTCTTCAGGTTTTGCTTCGCTATATCTATAGCCTATTTCAGCTCTAATACTGTGTTGTTCAATGCCTGAATATTGAGTAACTAAGTTCGTACCGTAATATTTTTCATGAGCAATAGGTTGTCCAATTAAACCATCGGTAAAAACAGTGAACGCTGTAGGTAACCCTTGATCATTAAATTCTCGTGGTAATGCCATTCCAGGAGGAAATATAACAAAATAGGTATCATCATCGTAAGTTTGATAATGAGCGGAAAAGTTCATGTTTAATGCTGAATTTATTTCCCATTTGTAGCCTGTATTCAAAGTAAGTGCCTTAGTTTTTTCATTATCAGAATTTGATAAAGCTTGAGCTGCACCAGCTCCTGTTCCACCTTCATTCTCTAAATACCATGCGCTAGCAGAAAAACCTTGATAGGATAATTGAGCATGAAGATCAATTGTTTCTGCTTTTGTATCTAAAGCACCAGGAGCATTTGATAGAAAATCTAAACCAAAACCATGCATAGCGTCGGTTTGAACTATTCTATCCGAGTCTCCTTCAGTTTTTGTCCATTGTGCATTCAAACTATACTTGAATGGATTGTTTGAATTTACATAGTTTATCCAGCTACTTGTAGTGTTAAATGACCCCGCTTTTATTCCCACTTCTTTAACTGCAACAGAGTTAACTCCTTTAGTTATAATATTCACGACACCTGAAAATGCGTCAGCTCCATAAACAGCAGAACCAGGGCCTCGTATTACCTCAATTCTATCTATTAAATCTACACCGACATTAAATTGTTGCCATCGAGAACCAGAATATTCATAGGTTGTTCTTTCTCCATTTACCAACAGCAGAGTCTGTGGATTTTCTGCTGTGTGTATGCCCCTTATAGAAAAATTAGGTTTCATTCTATCTAAGTTAGAAGGGTAAATGTGAATTCCAGTGACACTTTCTAAAATTTCATAAATGGAGTTAGCTCCCATTGATTTGATGTCATCAGAGGTTATTACTGTAGCTACTGAAGGGGCTTTATGAATAGCTTTTTTACTGCCAGTAGCAATACTAACAAAGTCTTCATCTCCGTAAAAATCTTCTAAAGACTCATCAGGCCCTTCTCCGTAATCTTCATATTCTTCATCATATTCGTCACTATAACTTACAAAACTGCCATCAGGTTGTTCTTCATTTGCCATTAGTAATGGGGAATTTATGGCAAAAGCAGCTATTATTGACAGCGTTAAAACATTTCGAGTAAATGACATAAGGAGTTCCTTAGTAATACATTATTATTTAGTGTTTTTATTATTATGTTCTTTTTCTTTCTGTTGTTATTCATTAATACATCTATAGTGAAAATTCACATTATTAATGTTGGTAAAATCAAATTTCAGTTTGTAAAGGCTGCTTCACCTTAAACACTGAGCCTATGCCCAGTTCACTTTCAACGTTTATCGTTCCACCCATTAACTGGCAAAAATTCTGTGTTATTGCCATGCCTAAACCTGTTCCTTCAAACTTTCTTGTTTGACTACCATCAACTTGAGTAAATTGCTCAAATATATAGTCGAGTTTATTTTTCTCTATACCTACACCTGTGTCTGAAACTGAATAGTAGAGGAAGTTTTTATCGTTATGAATATCAAAAGTTATGACACCATTATGGGTGAATTTACAGGCATTACTGAGTAGGTTGAGAAATATTTGCAATAGTTTTTGTCGATCAATATATAAAATAGAAGAGAGTTCGCCAATATTAACTTTGAGTTCATTATCGTTAGTGCTAGCCATAGGCAATACAGTTTCTTTGGCTTCGTTAATTAAGTTTTTAATGTTGACTGCTTTTACATATAAGTCCATTCGTCCAGCTTCAATTTTAGACAAATCTAAAATATTATTAATCAGTGCAAGTAAATTATTTGCGCTGCGAATACTCTTATTCAAATCTTCAACTTGGGCATCCATGCATTCCAGCTCTAAATCTTCACGTACTAAATCGTTATATCCGATAATGGCTTGTAAAGGAGTGCGCAGCTCATGGCTAATGTTGGCCAAAAATTCAGACTTATGACGACTGGCTGTTAGGGCTCCGTCTCGGGCAACAACCAACTCTTGGGTTCTTATTTCAACTTCAGACTCTAAGGTATTGTGACTTTTTTCTAATGCAGTGTTTTGCTGCTCAAGTGTTGCCATCATTTGGTTATATGTTTGTGCCATTTGCCTGATTTCTAATGAGCCATTAACCAAAGCTTTTGGGTAAAGACCTGAATCTCTTGCTGTTGCCATTGTTTGAGATAATGCTAATAATGGCTTGGTTAAATGATTGATTACAAGGTGAATTAATAGGGCTAAAACAAAGGCCACTAATGCTCCTGTAGTGATGTTATTAATAAAAATAGAACGTTGTATTTGATGTAATGCCTCTTTATTGTATTGTACTAACACATAGCCTAATTTTTGCTCCTTGATAACTTCATCATCAAGATTAATCATATCTTTATCATAGCTGTCTTCAATATAAGTAACAGCAGCGCTATAAGTCCAAATGTTTTCAGTTTCAAAAAATAACTGTGTTTTATTAGGTAATAATTCTGCTTTAAATGAAGGTTTTTGCAGCGACATTTTTGTCGATTGGATTAATACCTCGCCATTAGTTTTATATACCGCAACACCTACCACAGACGTAAAACCTAGTGCTCTGTCTATTGCTTCTTGTCCATTTTCTTTGCTGCCAGTAAGAAGTGCTAGTACAGTTTGTTCAGCAAAGTTACTGGTAATTTGTAAGCTATTATTAATAGTGGTTTCTTTTAAGGTTTGGCTAGTTTGCCATGCCGTGAGTATTGAAGTGATAATGGTTAAAAGCATAGTACTTATAACAAGTATGCTTAATAGTTGTCGTTTAAAACTGGCATGGGTAATTTTTTTTGATTGGCTACTTCTCATCAATACTACTGTGGAAAAGTTAATTTAAATTGTTGCTGTTGCTTAGAGCTATATTTCAGCCCTAAATGAGCAGCCGTGCGTAAATTTACCGCTAAAAGTGTCGACTTTAATGCGGCAAAGTTTTTCTGCTCGGGCTGTAATTCAAGCTCTTGTACCATAGTAAAAAGGTGCTGACCTAGGGCAAAGTTATCAGGGTAAGTTGAAAATAAGGCGCCACGCTTGGCATGGGAAGGTTTACTTGAAAACACTACTACCTCTTTGGCCCAAGCTTGTTCTAGAATAAGGGGTAAGGTAATTTTGTCATGTGAAGATATATGATCTAAGGGTAGCCATATTGCATCTTCATTTGATACCCCAGAATCAAAAATTTGCTGATAAAAAGCGATGGCTTGTGCTGTATTGGTAACATATTTAAGATTTAGTTTAAGGCCTTTTTCTAATGCTGCACTTTTAGCTAATTCAATTAGCCAAGCACTTCTTTTACTATATGCCACATGGACTTGTTTTACATTGGAAGCAACTTGATTGAGGTAACCAAATAGATAAGCTGGATCTGTTATTAGACTAACACCTGAAACTCCGTTGGGACTTATAGGTAATGCACCAGAAACAACTTGAAAAATTTTCGTAGAGTCTTCATTAACAAATTTTGATAATTCTTTCGCTAATTTCCACCCTGAACGACCTAAAACAATAACTTTATGAATTTTTTTTTGTTTGAGGGTTTGCACTATTTGTTCGCTATCAAATTTTTTAGTTATGATAAATTTTTCATAACTTATTGCTTGCTCATATTCGCTTGCTGCTTTAACACTGCCAGCGATAATTTCTTGATAAATAGAGTGGTATGGCTCTTTAGCTTCGGGATAAAAAATAGCGATTTTGTTGTTGCTGTCTTTTTCACTATTTTCAGCAAAAGCAAATCCTCCCACTAAAAGGCTAACTATTATGTAAATGAGAAGAAAAACTTTATTTATCAAATAACAACTCAATAAACCAACGAATACTCAATATTAAGTATACATTTATTTATATAGAATACGAGACTTGAAAGGGGATATTAATATTATTTTTTATACAGTTACTATTGTTTGCCTTACTTCTTAGCAAACAATAATAACGGTAATAAAGAAGCTTGATTTTTTCGAAAGTTACCTAGCCTATTAGAAATTATAAATTAAGGTCATTGAGGTTTCTGTATTTGTATTTTCATACTCAGGTTCAACTTCAGTGTCATAATCTATACGTAACGCAAATTTAAGTTGTAGAGCGTCAATTAACTGAGCAGTTACGGAAGTTTCAGACTTATAAACACTATTATCACCTGATTTAGTCGCTTGTTTGGCAACAAGGTATTGCTTAAATTCTACATAGTCATTGAACTTATGTGAATAAAGAGCCTGCGCTTGTATGATAAAGCTAGTCGTACTGTCTTCTGTTGTGGTAGCGGTTTCTTTAATCACATCATATTTTACACCAGGACCTACATCGGCAAAAAGCGATGATGTTTCTGTTTTATACCATTCACGACCCCAACCGGCAGAAAAAGAACTTTGAGATTCAAAACCACTGAATTTATCTTGCTCATAAGCAAGGTTACCGTAAATGTAGTTTTTACCCGCTTCACCTATGGTGTAGTTGGTTTGGGTGAGTATGTCCCACTTATTATCAGTCGTTTCAAATTCTTCATTGCCAGCGTCATCTTCTTTTTCTAGTTTTTTGGCTAGAATATTGAAAGCAACAACAGAGCGCCACTTATCCTTTTCATGCTTAAGATTAAAGCCCGCTTTAACATCAGCGCTTTTAGTATTACCGGTTTTATATAGAAATCCTAATTCAGCCGACGCTGTAAATGCTGGTTTATCCTGCGCAGCTTCTTCCGCTACTACTGCATACGATACTAGCGGCAGTAAGCATAAGGTTGATAGCGCTAATTTACGGTTCATGATTTTCCCTTGTCAATGTTGAATAATGTTATATGCGGATATTACATCAGATGTTAATTTAATGTTGGTTTAATGTTAAGTGATGGCTGTGCGCTTAAAAGTTATAGACTAATGTTACCGCTGTTTGGGTATCTAGCTTCTCTTTGGTCGCTTCAACTTTACTGTTGTAATTTAGAGTGAAAGTAAACTTTAACTGCAGAGTTGAAATTAGTTTTGTTATTACTGTAGTTTCTGCTTTATAAATGCTGTTTTCACTAGTATCAATCGCTTGTTTTGCACTGAAATATTGTTTTAACTCGACATGTTCCCCTAGCTTTCTTATATACAAGGCTTGAGCTTGAACTATCCAAGTGTCTGAAGTTCGTTCTGGCTCAGTACTTGTTGCTTTGAATAAATCGCGTTTATAACCTGGCCCTATATCTCCCCAAAGAGATGCCTTATTGCTTTTATACCAATGGCGACCCCAACCAGTTGAAACAGAACTTTGGTTAACAAAACTACTAAACTCATTCTCTTCATACCAAACATTGCCATAGATATAGTTCTTTTCTTTATTATCTAAGCTGTAGTTTGTTTGTGAAGATAATGTCCATTTTTGGTCAGTAGTTTTAAAGTGAGTCTCGCCGCTTTCGTCGGCAATATCAGCCTTTTTTATGAGTAAATCGATATTCAATAAGCTTAACCATGAGCCTTTTTCTAAGCGAAAATCTACCCCTGTTTTTATATCGCCGCTATTGGTATTACCTGTTTTATAGAGAAAACCAAGCTCAGCGGATGCTGTAATCATTGGAGATGTTTTAATTTCTTTAGTTTCAACAGGTGCTTCTAAACTAGATATTATATCAGCGGCTGTCGCACTTGATGAAGGCGATTTTTCATTTACTGAAATTTGTTTATTCTCAGTATGAGAGTAACTTCCTTGTGCATAAGCAGTAACAGATAAAAGAAAAAATGATGTAAAAGCAAATGAACGGATCATTTTAGTCTCAATTTTTGTGCAAAATAATATCGATAAGGCGCATAAGCACCTTAAAATAAATAAGAGTAGATTTATAAGCAAACGTACAAGTGAGGTGTAACAGTGGCTAAAGCTAAATCACAACTAGTCGGACTAGTTATTATAAAGAAGTTACTTTTATTTTAAAGTCCCTTTTAAAATAAAAGTGAAAAAACAAAAAAAAGGGCCTAAGCCCTTTAAGTCATTTGAAAAAATAGGCTAATCTATTTGATTAGTGCATTTAATTTACCTGCTTGGTACAGATCAAACATGCTATCAAGGCTAATTGGCTTTATTTTACTGGCATTTCCTGCGGTATTAAACGCTTCATAACGGGCAACGCAAATCTCTGACATCGCCTTGGTTGTTTCGGCTAAAAATTTTCTAGGATCAAATTCACTTGGGTTATGTGCTAAAAAGCGTCTAGTTGCGCCCGTTGAGGCTAATCGTAAATCAGTATCAATATTTACTTTGCGAACACCATTTTTGATACCTTCTTGAATTTGTTCTACAGGCACGCCGTAAGTTTCTGGGATATTACCGCCATACTTATTAATAATGGCTAACCATTCTTGTGGTACAGATGATGAACCATGCATAACTAAATGAGTATTTGGAATACGTGCATGAATAGCTTTGATACGGTCAATCGCTAAAATATCATCTGTTGGCGGGCGAGTAAATTTATAAGCACCGTGCGAAGTACCACAGGCAATAGCTAAGGCATCTACTTGAGTTTTTTGCACAAAGTCAGCGGCTTCTTCAGGGTTCGTTAGCATTTGCTCAAGTGTTAATTTGCCTACTGCACCAATACCATCTTCTTCACCGGCTTCACCTGTTTCTAATGAACCTAAACAGCCTAATTCACCTTCAACTGATACACCACAAGCATGTGCCATTTCAACTGTTCTACGCGTTACTTCCACATTATATTCATAACTACTTGGTGTTTTACCGTCACTCATTAAAGAGCCATCCATCATTACAGATGAGAAACCTAATTGAATAGAGCGCTGACACACGCTTGGTGAAGTACCGTGATCTTGATGCATAACAACAGGGATATGAGGAAACTCTTCAATTGCGGCTAAAATTAAATGGCGTAAAAATGGGGCTCCAGCATACTTACGAGCACCTGCTGATCCTTGTAGAATAACAGGGCTATCAGTTTTATTTGCTGCGATCATAA
>Ga0209184_1000791_pt1 | contig 27737 bp, 20 predicted proteins | sample EN8Hudsemesocosm_2_FD_184627 | JGI IMG/M metagenome (GOLD analysis project Ga0209184, IMG submission 184627) | Methane-oxidizing microbial communities from mesocosms in the Hudson Canyon - EN8C Hudson Canyon (SPAdes) (version 2) | ecosystem: Environmental > Aquatic > Marine > Cold seeps | place... | reverse complement strand
TCATGACCGGCATGGGAATTTTTGGTTGGTTGGGCTGGACGCTCACGCCGCCATCGGCATCCGCTCCTACGATTATCATGACCATGGCGGTGGCCGACTGTGTGCATTTGTTGGTGAGTTTTTTACACAACATGCGCGCCGGCCATGATAAGCAGTATGCCCTTAAGGAAAGCATTCGCATCAACCTACAACCGGTATTTGTCACCAGTTTAACCACTGTGCTGGGGTTTCTATCTATGAACTTCAGCGAGGTGCCGCCGTTTAGGGACTTGGGGAATACCGTGGCCATCGGCATTACTGCTGCTTTCTTTTTGTCTGTGTTTTTGTTGCCAGCCCTCATGTCGGTATTGCCGGTGCGAGTAAAAGTACAAGAAGAACACGAAAGTCGCGCCATGACGGCACTGTCTGATTTTGTGATTAAACATCGTCAGTATTTGTTGTGGGGCACAGTGGCACTCACCGCCATCTTACTTGCCAGTGCCAGCAAAAATGAAATCAATGACGAGTTTGTAAAATACTTCAGCACCAATACCGAGTTTCGCCAGGATACCGATTATCTGGAAGCGAACATGACCGGTATTTATACCATGGAATATTCTTTAAATAGCGGTGAAGAAAACGGCATGAGCCGCCCGGACTTTTTGGCAGACGTGGACAAACTCAGTAACTGGTTGCGCAACAAAGATGAGGTTGAACATGTCTATACAATCAGTGATGTGTTTAAACGCTTGAATAAAAACATGCACGCCGATAATGATGAGTTTTACAAACTGCCCGACAGTCGAGAATTGTCGGCGCAATATTTGTTGTTATATGAAATGTCTTTGCCTTATGGGTTGGATTTAAATAACCAGATAAACATCAATAAAGATTCCACTCGTTTGGTGGTAACGGTTAAAAACATCAACAGCCAGCAAAGTATTGCCATGGAAAAAGAGATTAACCAATGGATTGAAACCAATACTTCGTTTGCCAGCTTTTACGTGGCCAGCCCTAATCTGATGTTTTCACACATTGGCGAGCGCAACGTTAAAACCATGGTGGGCGGCACCTTGTTGGCCCTGTTCCTGATTTCCCTGGTACTCATTATCGCCCTGCGTTCCTTGAAATTGGGCTTGATCAGCTTGGCGCCAAATCTTATCCCTGCCACCATGGCATTTGGTATTTGGGGGTTATATGACGGCAATCTTAGTATTGCTTTGGCCACGGCCGTGGGTATGACCCTGGGCATAGTGGTGGACGATACCGTACACTTTTTAAGCAAATACCAACGAGCTAGGAACGAACATAACAATACTCCGGAAGAGGCGGTGCGCTATGCATTTTCCTCTGTGGGTGTGGCCTTGTGGGTGACCACCTTTGTATTGGTTGCAGGTTTCATGGTGTTGGCCAGCTCTGATTTTGGCATGAACTCTACTATGGGTTTATTTACAGCGCTTACCATTGGTATTGCACTGATTGTGGACTTTTTGTTTTTACCTGCCTTATTGATGAAGGTTGAGGGCGATAAACCTTCGGTATCCATGAAGCTTCAAGGAGAAAAAAATGCTTAAACAAAAAATGTTATTTAGTGCACTGATGAGCCTGCTGTTGATGCTGGCCATTCAGCCCAGCTTCGCATTAACCCTTAGTGGCGATGCCGCGCAAAAAGGCCTGGCCATTGCCATGGAGTCGGATGCCCGTGATCAGGATTGGCATGACAGCCAAGTGAGTATGACCATGACGCTGCGCAATAAAAGGGGCGATGAAAGCCAGCGTAAGCTGCGCCTTAAGAGTCTGGAGGTAAAAGGCGATGGTGATAAGGGGTTAACTATTTTTGATTCCCCTAAAGACGTGAAGGGCACAGGTTTTATGAACTACTCCCATATCAGTAAACCGGATGATCAATGGTTGTTTTTGCCTGCGCTTAAACGGGTGAAACGTATCTCGTCTAAAAATAAATCGGGCCCTTTTATGGGCAGTGAATTTTCATATGAGGATTTGTCGTCATTTGAAGTTGAAAAATATGATTACCGCTATTTGGGTGACGAGGTGATCAATGAGCAGGATGTATACGCCATAGAGATGAAACCCGTTTATAAACATTCAGGGTATAGCAAGATCATAGTATGGCTTGACAAGGAGGAGTTTCGTTTACAAAAGCTTGAGTACTATGATCGTAAACAGTCTTTATTAAAGACCCAAACATTAAGCGATTATAAACTTTATCTTGGCAAGTATTGGCGCTCTCATTCCAATATGATGGAAAACCACCAGACCCACAAAACCACACGCTTAGAATTCAAGGACTATGAGTTTAAAACCGGGTTAACTAATTCTCAATTCAGTAAAAATGCACTGAAACGCATTCGATAAGGGGCGTTAACCTTAGTGTGAGCGGGTTGTTAGAAAAGCAGCCCGCATCAATAGTTGAAAATACAAGCGTATGAAAACCAATGGCTTGCGCAGTGCTTGGGAGTTAAGCGTTGAGCGGTTTTTCAGGGCTGTACAGTGACCCGCCAATCTCCAGTTGGGTGAGATACAAACGCATATCAAACTCCAGTTGATGATATTGGGGCAGCATGTGCTGGCACAATTGATAAAATGCCTTGTTGTGTTCTTTTTCTTTCAGGTGCGCTAACTCGTGCACCACTATCATATCCAAAAATTCTAGAGGCGCGTTTTTAAACACCGTGGCAATGTGAATTTCATTTTTGCTCTTTATTTTCCCCCCCTGAACTCGAGAGATGTACTTGTGCAGCCCCAGGGCATTATTAATGACATGGATCTTACTGTCGTAAACTACCTTGCTTAACGGTGCTGACTTCTTAAGGTATTGATTTTTAATAACCATTACATGGTCACGCAGGGCTCCGTCGTTTTTGATGCCGTGGGTGGTGGGGTACTTGGACAGCAGAAATTGATCCAGGGTCTTGGCGTCCACCATCTTTTGAACCTGGTCTTTCAATTCCGGGGCGTAGTTGGCTAGGTATTTTAAGGGGGTTGTCATAGATGGAGGGCACGGACTGCTAAAACGCCATTATATCCTCTGTCATGTGGGGTGTCTCTATACCCAATAATCACCAGCTTAAAAGGAGCGGGCAGGGGAGCCCCTGCTCACTTCTTGGACAGGCTAAAGACTAACCGCCCTTGATGATAGGGTCGGCATAACTGAGCTTCATGTCCCATGGGAATCGAATCCAGGTTTTTTGTGTCACTTCGTGCACATAGCTGTCCACGTAGTCGATGCCAGCAGGTTTGGCATAAATAGTAGCAAAGTGGGCTTTAGGATAGCGGGCGCGTACTTCGGCGGCGGTTTTACCCGTGTCGACCAGGTCATCTATCATCAACCAGCCAGCGCCATCGTCTTCAATGTCCGGTGCCTTGCTTAGGGTGAGCTTGCCGCGGTCCTGGCCGTCGTAACTGGAGATACAGATGGTATCTATCATGCGAATGTTCAACTCACGGGCAATAATGGCGCTGGGCACCATGCCGCCGCGGGTGACGGTAAGAATGCCTTTCCACTCTTTCAGGTCATGCAATGCCTTGGCCAGCTGGCGTCCAGCCTTATGCAGTTCTTCCCAAGAAACGAAAAAATCCAATTCGTATTGGCTCATTTTATATCCTCATAGGGGCATGTATTCATGATAGCACCCAAAAATGTCGAGTAAGGTTGGCTTAAAAAAGGCGAAATATTAACATAACGGTCAGCTTTTGATCCATTGGGGAATGATATAATTTATATTTGGCGCAATTGCCCACGAAATTCGATGCAATTAGTGATTGAAGAGATTCTTAATAACCGTACTCTTAGGCCAACTTTTTTTGGATGATTCATGCCATGTCGGTTCGCCAGCATTATTCCCACCAAGACGTTCTCGGTATTAAGGTGGGGCGCTTAGATAAGGGCCTTAATACGCAATTTATTGTTTATCGCCTGGGCGACACGATCATAGATGCCGGGCCCAGCAATCAATGGCGTCATGTCTTAAAATTTTTAAAACAGCAGCCTGTCTCCCAGTTATTGCTCACCCATCATCACGAAGATCACAGCGGTAACGCCCATAATATTGGCAAAGCGTTTAACCTAGTGCCTAAAGCACCGGCTTTATCTCAGCACAAATTGGCCCAGGGTTACCCCACCCCCTTTATACAAAAAGTGGTGTGGGGGAACTTAAAACCGGTGCAAACCCAGCCACTGGCTCCTTGTGAATACTTGTCCGATGGCAGTGAGATTGTTCCGGTGCACACCCCGGGGCACGCCAAGGATCTAACCTGTTTTTATCTGCCTAAACAGGGCTACTTTTTCAGCGGTGATTTGTTCATCGCCACTAAGCTCAAGATGATGCGCAGCGATGAAAATCTGGCAGAACTGATTGCCAGCATGCAAAAAGTACTGGCGCTGGATTTTGACGTATTGTTTTGTCCCCACGCAGGCATAGTGAAGCAGGGTAAAAAGCCGTTGCAACAGAAACTGGATTACATATTAAACATGTGTGATCAGGTTCAGGGGCTCACTGCCAAGGGCTGGGATACACAAGCCGTGTCTGACAAGTTGTTAGGTCCCAAGGACATGATGGGAAAGGTGACAGGTGGTAACTTTAGTAAACTTAACTTAATTAATCAGTGTGACTTAGTGACGTTATAAAGCCCGGCTAGCCCGTGTCTTTCAAGCTAGCCTGCGTGGGTTAGTGTTTGGGTTTTAGAAACTTTAATGTCATACGATCGCTTTCCCCTATAGCTTTATAATGTGCTTTTTGTGCCTCCTTATTGGGGCCAGGCATGCGCAGGGTAGGGGGCAGGGTCCACACCCCATTAGGGTGATCTTTTTTATCTTTCAGATTGGCGTTCACCTTCGACGCGCCCAAAAATGCAAAGCCTGCGGCCTTCGCCAATTTAATGATGTACCAGTCCCCTACATAGCCAGTGTCCACCATTTTTTGCAGATTAAAACTATCTGGTGCCTTATGCTCCACTACTCCCAGTATGCCGCCCGGTTTTAACGCTTTGTAAAAGGCGGCGAACGCCTGTTGTTCGCTGTCATTTTTCATCCAGTTATGAACGTTACGAAAGGTTAATACTCGGTCGGCACTGGCGGGCGGGGCGATGGCCAATTGATGGGGTGGCGCAAAATTAGTGGTGATGACCTTGTCATACACGTTTGGGTTTTGTGTGAGTTTGTCTGCAAATTTTGCGCGCATAGTGCGAAAGAACTTTAAGGGGGAATTGGCTGGAAAATGCGCCGCATAGAAAACCCCTTGCTCCTTTAACAAGGGGGCCAAAATTTCACTGTACCAGCCGCCCCCTGGCCAAATTTCCACCACAGTATGCTGGGGTAACACCTCAAAAAAATCCAAGGTTTGTTTAGGGTGGCGGTAATCATCTCGTGCCTGATGTTCGGCGCTTCTATGGCCCTGAGCCCAGCTGGGCAGGCAAAAAGAAACCAATATTATTATTAGCAGGGCATTTGCTTTATTGAATGTTGTCATGGGAAAACCTATGGGGGCAATGGAGCAAAGTATAGCGCTATGGGATGCCTAGCATGTGGGCGTAATACGACTATTATTAACAGGCTACAGGAGTTAATTATGCTGCGAATCGTCATTTTGATGTCCACCCTGTATTGCCAGAGCATCATGGCACAAGGGTTGATATTTGCCTATGGGCCGGGCAATGGCCCGCCATTTGCCATTATTAAACAGGGGCAACTTAGTGGTGGGCTCTTTAAGGATATGGGTGATGCTTTGGCTGGGCATACAGGTTTGAGTGTGTCATATCGCCAGGTACCCACCAAACGGGCCTCAAGTCTGTTAATGAGCGGTGAGGTAAATTCACTATGCTTGACTCACCCTGATTGGATCGATGACCATGAACAACTATTTTGGTCACAAATCATCGCCCACGATTACGATCATATTATGAGTTTAAAGCGGCGCCAGCTGGGCATAAATACCTATAAGGATTTACACTCTCTGACCATAGGGGCCATGACCGGCTATATTTACTTTCCAGAATTAATGCAGCAGTTTAGCCAAGGGGGTGTGAACCGCCGGGATTTTAATAGTTTGCAGTCGCTTTATTCATCGTTATTTGCCAGCCGATTGGACGGTGTAGTGGACTCACTAATTTCCATTAATTATCGAAAAAAGACCCAGGCACAATACCAACCGTTACAGGTCTCTAAACTAGTGGTTTACCAATACGATTTATACTGTGCGTTTAATGTGAATTTGTTAGGAGTAAGGAAAAGAATTGAACATGGACTGCAAGTGATGTTGGATAAAGGAGAGTTCAAGCAGATCATAAATCGATACAAGTAACCTGTAAAAGACTAGCCCTGTAAATATTCACTTAGGCAATTCTCAAGCGTTGTGAAGGTTTGTTTTAACAATGGCATTAACGAAAGTAAACTTTGCTCATCGCACTGATCACTGGCTACTTCAATTTGAGCGGCCAGAGTGCTTAGAGAATGACCGCTGACGTTTGCCGCCACGCCTTTTATGGTATGGGCCACCGACTTCACATTATCATAGGATCTGGTGTCTATGGCCTGTTCTAAGTCATTTAGTATTTTGGGCATGTCCTGTAAAAATAAGCTGGCCAGCATTTTTAAGCTTTTGTGATTGCCTCTCATGCGTTGCAGGGCGTCTTCCTGATCCCAGATAATATCTTGCTGGCTGGGTTTTGCATCTTGCCGGGGGGCTTCAGTGGGGGCAAGCTTTGCGTCTGGGTTCAGCCAGAGTTGCAATTTTTCCTGTAACATACTGGTATTAATGGGTTTGCTTAGATAATCATTCATGCCTGCCATCAAACACTTTTCACGATCTCCCTTCATGGCATTGGCGGTCATGGCAATAATATTTAATTGTAAATATCGGTCTCCGCCCTTGCCTTGGCGTATTTGCCGAGTGGTTTCGTAACCGTCCATCTCGGGCATTTGGCAATCCATTAAGACCAGCGTGTATGGGTGATTAAGCGGAGCTGACTCTAATGCTGCCAACGCTTCCAAGCCATTATTGGCCACATCGGCTTGCAGCCCCATATCTTCCAAAACCCCCTGTGCCACCATTTGATTAATATGATTATCTTCCACCAGTAGTAGTCGGGTTGCCGCGGGCCAGGACAACGGGCCCTCGTCTGTTTGGCTCTCTGGGGAGAGGGGGTGTTCAGGGTTAATGCTTCTTAAATAATGGCGTGTGACCAACGGAGATGCAGCATCTAACGCCTCACCTCCGGCTATCACCACATTAAGAGCATCGAATAAATCTGAGGTGGTGGCGGGTTTGGGGAAGTAGGCTGAAAAGCCCAGCTCGGCAAAATAGCGAGCATCACCGCGGCTGTTCATGGACGTCATCATCACCAAACGGGTGCCGTTAAAGCGTTCATTGGCTCTGATGGCTTTGCCCAACGTTGCGCCATCCATACCCGGCATTTGCATATCTAGAAAAGCCACTTTAAATTCTTTGTCTAATAATTGCTGTTCCATAATTTCAAGTGCATGTTCACCGCTCTGTGCTTCTTCAACTCGCGCCCCCCATTGCTCAAACTGCTCCCGTAATACCTGGCGATTGGTGGCGTTGTCATCCACCACTAAAATATTCACGCCGTTAATGTCAACACTGGGCAAAACGGCTTGAGATTTATCACTGCTTTGCAGCAATAACGTAAATTCAAAACAACTGCCTTGCCCCATATTGCTGCTGGCATGGATTGCGCCTCCCATGAGTTCAATTAACTGTTTTGAAATGGCCAACCCTAAGCCTGTGCCGCCGTATTTACGGGTAGTGGAAGCATCCACTTGAGTGAAAGAATCAAACAGCGTGCCCAATTTGTCCTGAGGTATGCCAATGCCGGTATCCGACACACTGCAGGTTAAGCGTACCTGCTGGGGGGTAATGTTTTCCAGGGAGGCACGAACGATAATCTCCCCTTGATGAGTGAACTTGATGGCGTTGCCCACTAGGTTGGTAAGGATTTGCCGGATGCGTCCCGGGTCTCCTTTCACCATAGTGTGCAAGATGCCTTTCATGTCTAAAATAATTTCCAGACCTTTTTCCTGCACTCGGTGGCCAATGGACTCGGCAAAATCCCCTAACTGACTGCGTATATCAAACTCCAGTTCCTCCAGTTCCAATTTACCTGCTTCAACTTTGGAGAAATCTAATATGTCGTTAATTAACGTCAACAGGGATTCAGCACTTGAGAGCGCCAACTTGGCATAGTGACTCTGATCCTGATTAAGTTCGCTTTTTTTCAGTAGCCCCAGCATGCCCAGAACCCCGTTCATGGGGGTGCGAATTTCATGGCTCATGCTGGCTAAAAATTCACTCTTGGCCAGGGCACCCGCTTCGGCCTCTTCTTTGGCTTGTCGTAATTTATGCTCGTATTGTTTGTCGGCGGTAACGTCCCGAAAGCTCCAGACCCGGCCACTGGTTTTGCCGTTCATTAACATGGGTTTGGAAAAACGCTCAAAAATTCGCCCGTCTTTGAAGTGAAGTGTATCCATTACCCCAGGGCCGGTGTCAGAGTTTAAATACTCTATTCTGTCGATGAATGCCTGTGGCTCCATGAGTTTTTCAGAAATAATTTTTACCCGCTCACTTTCATCTTCATTGTTTAGCAGGTCGCTGGGTGTGTCCCATAATTCTACATATTTGTGATTGGTGTTTAAAATTATCCCTGAGCTGTCGGTAACCAGTATTCCGTTGTCGGTGCTTTCTAGGGTGGCTTCCAATAGGGCAAGGCTTCTACTTTGTTCTTGCTCTGCCGCCTTGCGAGCGCTAATGTCGCGGATGATGCCAGTGTAAATAATACCACTGGTGGATAGCACTTCACTAATGGCCAAGTGCATGTGAAAGTGATGGCCATCCTTATGTTGCCCTAACAATTCCCGACCCACGCCGATTATTTTACTGATTCCCGTGTGGCTGTAGTTCTTTAGGTAGCCATCGTGTTTCTGTGCGTCATTGGCGGGCATGAGCATGGAAATGTTGTGGTTTATAACCTCAGTGGGTTCGTAGCCAAACATGGTTTCGGCAGCCCTATTAAAGCTCAGAATGACTCCCTTTTTATCAATGGTAATGATGCTGTCTACCGCGGTGTCAACAATGCTTTGGCTGTGCAGCGATGTCTCTTTTTCATTATGCAGCGCGTCATCCATGCGCAGCAATAGGTTGTTAAAGCTGCGTGCCAGTACGCCTATCTCGTCCTGACTGGTCAGTGGTAGTTCACCTATTTCTCCGCTGCGTTCGTAATGCTGCATGGCGCTGGTCATGGTGACCAGTGGGTGGGATAAACGTCGAGACGCCACTACCGCCAGTCCTAATGCCAATAACGCCATGGAACCACCCAGTAACAGGCTGCGATCTCTAAATGAAGTGAGCTGGGCATTGATATGAGTATCGGTATTTTGCAGTAAAAGGTGCAGCGGGTGACTGCTGCCATATTGTTGCAGCGAGATAAAACGGTAAAAAGAGGGGTGTTTTTCTCCGCGACTATTGGCCAGTTTTTTTAGGGGAACACTTTTTTGCTTGTTTGTTAATACGGAGGTTAACGCCGGAAAAACTTCCTGTATGAATGAGTTTAGATGGGTGGCTTCTTGAGGGTGGTTTTGTGAATGGTAAATTAATGTACCATCTTCAGCCGCAAGGTAAAAAGTGAAGTTTGATAAGGCATTTCTATCCAGGTTTGAGATGAAATTAATTAGATCAATGTTAATCATTACGATGCCAAAAATATCGCCACTTCGTTGATCATAAATAGGTGTGCTCACCTGAATTACCGGAGCAAAATTACCTTGCTGATTTTTTTGGCGACTTAGCTGGACGGCCGAAAAATGAAGGTCACCGGGGGGCTGAAGGATGGAACTCTTAAAAAACTCGGTATGAGAGGTAGCCTTCATTAATGATTTGGGTGTTCTTTGCACACCGGATAAGTTGCGCACCACATTGACTAGTTCTTTGCCGTTATCTTTCACCCCTATGTAACGAATTTTTAGGTAAATGGGTTTAGCCTTCATGATCTGTTCAAAAATCTGTTCAAGGCGGTCACGCCACAGATATTGATCCGTTTCATTATGATCATTAATCGCGGTGATCAAGGCCCGAATGGGCGGGGTGTTGCTAAGAAACGAGACATCGGCCGAACTTTGATGGTATAGCTCGGCCAACAATGGCTCGACCAGTGTGCTCTCTAGGCGCAGTTTTTCTACTTCCTGATCTCGTAATAAGCGCCCCGATTCAGAATAAAACGTGGAGCCCACAATGGCGGCCACTAGCAAGGCTAAAACGAAGGCGGCGGCCGGTAGCTGAATGGCAATGGGGCGTTTGGCGTTCCCCACGGTTTGCAGGTTTAGGGATTGATTTAGGCGCAGTAAAGAGCCTGCGGCCCCGTGTTGCTGGTTTGATTGGGCAGCTTGCTTAGGGATGTAATTAAGCAGGTCAATCAATATGCCCAATAGCACAGAGCTATAAGCCAGTATTTTAAGAAAGTGGGCAATATTAAAATGATTATCAAACAGTTTTACCGAGCCAAAGGCCATGTGCAGTTGGGTACTTACCTCGGGCAATATGCTTAACATTAAAGCAAATTTCACCACCGACGCTTCTTGTTTGTACCAGATCCAAAACAGGGTGCCGCCAAATAAAAATAACGCTAGGGGCAAGACATCAAATGGCCGGGTGATTAGCGCGTTGGGGTACATGGTTTGCGGCAAGTTGTGCACCACAGCGTAGGCGACAAAAAAGTATACAAGACTGATGAGCGATAAGGTTTTAAGGCCATAGTGACTTTGCCCACTTTGCCCACTTTGCCCACTTTGCCCACTTTGCCCACTAGATTGGGACAGGTCATTTAGCTCTGACAACTTTTGGCGGGCAATCCACAAACTAATGCTGGCCCCCACAATCATGATGCTGGCATTAAAAATACGCGACAGTGCCCAGGTAAAAGGAATGAAATCGGTATTGGGGGCGTTGGCCTGAATAATTCGCATGGCGGCCAGGGTATGAAAGGCATCCACTAACCCGGCGCATAATAGGGCAATCCCTATGATGGGCACGGTTACATCTCGGCGAATGCTGTAGTGCAAAAATGAGGCTAGGGCAGCCACCACCGAAATACTGACCGCAGTCCATTCCAGTAAGGCATGATGCAGGGCACCGGCCACCGCATAAAACAAATCATCGGCTTTAACGCTGCCATCAACCACCTTTTGGGCATCCAGCGGGGTTTTCTGAGAAGCGAAATCCAGCCCTAATAGATTTAATATAAAAGGTATTGAGCAAACGATGAGCATTGCCCACGCAACTCTTGCGCGCACGGTCATGGCTAGGGGCATAAATACCCACAGTGGGCGTAGCAGTAGGGGTTCAAACTAGGCTCCCAATTAAGCAATGCATAAGGTAAATGCTAGCCCATGAGGGGGCTTTCGCCATGGGGTGACCTAATTGTCTGCTAAAACAAATACACTGTAAGGCGATGGACCTAGGCCGAGGCTTTTTGCACTGTGGCCACTAGGTTTTCCAAATCAACCGGTTTGGTAAGATAAGCATGAAATCCAGCGGCCATGCCCGTTTTTACATCGTGTTTGGTGGCCTCGGCGGTGACGGCAATGATAGGGCAGTGTTGCGTGTTGGCGCTGCCTTTTAACGACTGTAATAGCTGTAGGCCACTGACGCCAGGCAGACGAATATCCAGTAATATAATATCCGGCTGATGGCTTTGAGCTAACTCTAACCCCAGCTCGGCGGTGGGGGCCAATACTAGCTGATAGTCGGTGAGGCATTTCTCAAAAATCATTTCCATCAGCATCATGTCTTGCGGGTTGTCTTCCACATACAAAGCGGTTTTGACGGCTTGCCTATTACCCTGGGGGGTTAAAGTCAGGCCCGGATTCACTTGGGATATATCTGTTTGCGACAAGGGAATATCAATCCAAAAGCGGCTGCCCTGACCCACATCGCTTTCAAAGTGAATGGAGCCTTGTAAAGCGTGCATAATCTTTTGGCTAATAAGTAAACCAATGCCGCTGCCGGGAATGGGGCCGTTTTCCCGGCCCAGGCGCTCAAAGGGTTTAAAGATATTTCGCTGCTGCTCTGGGGTTATGCCTACTCCGCTGTCTTGTACGCTGATGCGTAACCTCTGCTGAGGCAATAGCTGGGCAAGCAGCGTGACCGTGCCGCCCACTTTATTATATTTGATGGCGTTGGATAACAGGTTTAACAAAACTTGCGCCAGACGAATTTTATCGGCTTGCACCACATGCTGAAACAGGGCCTTATCCTGAAAAATAATAGAGATGTCACTTTGGTGGGCAATGCCAGACATGCTTTGCACAGCGTCTTCCATTAGTGTGCCTAGGTCCACATCTTCAATGACCACATTCATCTTGCCCGCTTCAATGCGCGATAAATCCAGCAAGTCATCGATGATGTGCAGCAATTGATGGCCGCTATTCAATATGTGGTCGATACACTGCATTTGTTTAGGGGAGAAGTTGTTCTGGGTACCCTGTCGCGCCAGCACCTGTGCAAATCCCATTATAGAGTTCATGGGGGTGCGTATCTCATGGCTCATTTGTGACAAGAATGTGGACTTGGCCTGGTTGGCAATTTCGGCTTCCTGGAGTGCCTGGCTTAACTGGGTAATGTCCACCATGGCAGCGCCCACCGCGGTAACCTCACCCTGGTGCGTGATGGGAAAGTGATATTCAATAAGCCGCCCCATCGTGCCCTCGATGGGCATGTCGATTTTCCGTATTGATGTGATGCCGGTTTTAATGACATTTTCAAAGTTGGCATGAATGCCCGCCACCACCTCTTCATTACCCAGAATTTCCTCCAGGGAATGGCCTATATGCTGTTCCACGCTTTTAGTATTAAGCTTGGCCACGGCAGTGTTAACAAATTGATAGATATAACGGGCAGCCTGGCCTGGTGGTGGTACTTTCAGAATGGCCACAGGAATGGGGATGTGTTCAATGATAGAGGTAAAAAATTCACGACTAAATTGTTCTGTTTTAAGCTGCTCCAACTCAGCGTCCAGGCGCTTAATCTGCTCTATGAGCTGGCTTTTATCCAGTGTGTTTAGATCCATAAATAGCCAATAGAGTCGGTTTTTTAGAAGTATTTAGATCAGTCTAGCAGTGATTTTTGCTCACAACGAAAACGGCCGAGGCTCATGGGCAGGAGTGAGCTAGGAGGGCTATACTTAACAGGGTTTTCGCAGATTTAAGGGGATTACCATGAGCATTACCGCCAGAGTGAGCGAATATATGGATGCGCACCACATCCAATATGACGTGATACAGCATGCCCACAGCTCCAGTTCATTAGATTCAGCCAAGATGGCACAAATTTCTCCCATGAAACTGGCCAAGGCAGTGGTACTGGAAGATCATGAAGGGCGTCATATGATGGCCATTTTGCCCAGCACCAATAAAATCAGTTTCCATAAATTGGAAGACGAAATGAATCGAGATTTTCACCTTTTAAGCGAGCAGCGTGTCTATAAAATGTTTAAGGATTGTGAGCCCGGGGCTGTGCCTCCTGTGGGTCATGCCTACCAGATGGATTCAGTGTATGACGAACTGCTGTCTGATCAAAAAGATGTGTTTTTAGAAGGAGGGGATCATCAAACCCTAATTCATTTGAAAGGCAGTGAATTTAAAAAGCTCATGACAGATTGTCGTCACAGTCGCTTCAGTGGCGAGGTGTATCACTAAAGTTCTGGGCACGAGCTTGCTAAACATTGGCAAGCTCTCCATAATGGTCGCGTTTAAGTTTGCCTGCAAACGAAAATGCGAATGTGGTGAAATTGGTATACACGCATGCTTCAGGTGCATGTGGGCGCAAGCCCGTGGGAGTTCGAGTCTCCCCATTCGCACCAACTCTCTTCTTGTTTATATTTCCTTATTTCCTGATGCCCCTCGATAAACATGGCTGTGAATTCCCCGTTATTTAATGGCGAGCATGCCTTTTGTGGCAGCTGCTATAGTGTACACAGACACTAGCGTTGTGCCGTGTAAAGCGGTGAGTTAAAAATGAACATCAGACCTGTTATTCCAGTTATATACCGTCTCTTAAACATAATGAAAACCTGTCACTGTGTGCTGTTGTTAGTGGTGTGCGCTAGCGCATGGGGAAGTGAAAAAACGGTGGTTTATTTGAACTCCTATCACGCCGGTTACGATTGGAGCGATAAAGAGTTTAACGCCTTTAAAATTCAGCTGGCCCATGAGCCCATCCAAATTCATCATTTTTATATGAATACCAAGTACATCCGCGACAAAGCGGATATTGCAGCCATTGTAAAAAAAGCACTAAGGTTCATTGAGAAACATCAGCCGGATATTCTGGTGGCCGCCGACGATAACGCCAGTAAATATATTATCGAGCCCCATTTTAAAAATGCTGAGATACCTGTGGTGTATCTAGGAGTTAACCTGGACGCCTCAGCCTATGGGTACCCTTATAAAAACAGCACTGGCATGGTGGAATTGGAGGGGCTTAAAAACCTTATCGATGTAATTCACCAGTATACTCAGTATCGCAAGGTCACTATGATCTTCACTCAAACCACCACTAGCCTTAACAAGTATCAACACTACCAAAGGCAAATAGACAGTCTTAACGGGATTGTGGTGAAGAACGTTGAGGAATTTAAGGCTGCGGTAAAGGCCCTTAAAGGCAGTAATCAGTTGTTGGCACTGGATACCCTAAACGGCATGGATAATTATGACCCTGTGTTAATTAAATCTTTTTTAGCGGCCCAGCATGGACAGCCTGTGATCAGTGTTAGTAATTCCTCACAAGACATGGCCCATTTTGGGTATATTAAGGTACCTGATGAACATGGCATATGGGCTGGTGAGGCGGTGCAAAAAATATTTTCTGGGATTAAGGTGAGCGACATAGCCCCCACAAACAATAGCCATTACCAAGTGTTTATTAATCAAGAGTTTGCCAAACAGTGTAACGTTACCATCCCGCCGGTTTTCTATCAGCTGCCCTTTATTCACGTGAATGATTAACAAGTGTTTGGTATTTAACCCGCTGATTTGGTTTTGCTGGTTTTGCCTTTCTTCTTATAAAAGCTGCTTTTCCCTTTAGCCTTATTTTTAAAGTTAACACCTTGTGCCTTCACTCCTTGCAAGGCACTGGGAATGTGTTGCTTGGCCTGAAAGATAAGGGTCTGCAGGTGTTCATTCATGGGTGACATAAACCCTAAGTAGTTTAATTGTTTGACGCTAATGGCATTAAGCTGCTGTTCCCACTGGGCGGTCATGTCTGGGGTGGTGGCTGACATGGGCAAGCTATTTATAAGGGCCGTGCCCACTTGGGTGGCCAGTATTTTTTTACCCTGGCGGTTTAAGAATTTTCGTTTAAATAATAATTCAATGATGCCGGCGCGGGTGGCTTCTGTGCCTAAACCATCGGTTTCTTTTAGGGTTTTTCGAATATCCTTATCTTGCACAAAGCGCGAGATGCCGGTCATGGCCGCAAGCAACGTCGCGTCGCTAAAGTGTTCGGGGGGCGTGGTTTTTTTGTCGATGATTGTGGCCTGCTGGCAATGCCAGGTTTCGCCTTCATTTATGGTGGGCAAACTCACCAATTGCTCATCTTGTTTGGTTTTTTGGTCTTGTTTGTAAAGGACTTTCCAGCCGGGGTTAAGCGGGGTACGGGCGGACGTTTTAAATAGCCCCCCTTGAATCGTGGCTTCTACCTTAGTGTGTGAATATTCATAATTTCCATAAAACTGCATTAAATATTGGCGAGCAATGTGGCCATAGATTTGTTGCTCGATTTTATTTAAGCGGGATACATTCATGCTTTTTTGTGTGGGAATAATGGCGTGATGGGCATCTACTTTTTTATCGTTCCAGGCCTTGCTGCGCAGGGAAGAGTTAGCCTGTTGGCAACCTTTAGACAAGTCTTCGTAGCTTTTGCCAATAGCATCTATGACGCCTGGCGCCATGGCATGTTGCTCCGCCGGCAAATACCGGCTGTCGGATCTCGGGTAGGTAATGAGCTGGTGGCGTTCATACAGTGCCTGGCACACATCCAACACTTGTTTGGCATTCATGCCATAGGCTTTGGCTGCCTCTATTTGTAAACTGGACAAGTTAAAAGGCAAGGGCGGTGCTTGTTTTTTATTTTGATGTTCCACCTTAGTGATGAGCGCATCCTGATGTTGGATGCGCGCCACTATGTTTTCAGCTAAAGGGCGATGCAAAAGGCGCTTTTCTTCGTCTAGGTATTTCTCACAGGCGGCACTGGGCTGCCATTTTAAGGTGAACTGCTCATTCTGTTTATTCACCGTGGCTTGCACTTCATAAAAATCTTTAGAGGTGAACTGTTTAATCTCTTCATCTCGCCTCACCACCAGTCCCAGCAATGGGGTTTGTACTCTTCCCACCGACAACACGCCCTTGTAGCCGGCCTTACCCCCTTGAATGGTATAGGCGCGAGTCATGTTCATGCCAAATAGCCAGTCGGCGCGGGAACGGCATAAAGCCGACACCGATAGGGGAATAAACTCTTTGTTACTGCGCAGGGCATTGAGTGAACGCTGTACCGCCTGGGGGTTTAAATCGCTGATTAACAGCCGTTGCATATTGTCTCTTTTAGCATCCTTTACGCCCAGGTAACCGATTACCTCATCCACCAATAATTGCCCCTCCCGGTCCGGGTCTCCGGCGTGCACAATCTCCTTGGCCTTTTTCACTAACTTGCGCAGCACAGCCAGCTGCTGACGGGTGTTACTCTTGGGGTTTAGTTGCCACTGCTGGGGCACGATGGGCAGATGTTCCAGCTTCCAAGACTTGTAAGCACCGTCGTAGGCATGGGGCTCGGCCTGTTCTAACAAGTGGCCAATGCACCAGCTCACCACATCGCCATTACCCAGTTCGATGTAACCAGGTTGTTTATTGTGGGGCTTGGGTAATACGGCGGCGATGGCGCGGCCCAGGCTGGGTTTTTCGGCGATATAGAGTTTCATGATGTTAACTGTATATATAAACAGGTATTTATTCAAGCAAGGGAGGCTTAACTATAAAGGAATTAATGGCCTCCAAGCCTGGGAAATTTTCGTGCTAGAATGCTGGCCGGATTCCTAGAATGATTTAATGAGCCCATGCCTGTAACGCACTTTATTTGCCATCAAATTCAAAAAGACAGCCAGTTACCTGGGGCCAAGGTCACCCTGTGTGAAACGGACGCGCCAGTGGATGATTACTGTCAGGGGGTCATGAGCCAATTACGCTCTATTTTTGTACAGCGTGCCAGCAAGCGTTACGGGCGCTTTAATCCAGAAATCACCACGTTTAAGGCACTGACCCTGGACTGGTTACGGGATGGGCAAACCTTTAATAGCTGGTCTGAAAAAGTGGCAAAGATGTACGCCGATCAGATGGACAATACCAGCTTAGAGATGGATGGCTTTTTGGCATTCATTCGTGAAGAAATTGCCGATGGAGACCGTTTGTATATTTTTCATTTGCGTGAAAAAAGCAATGTGGCCTTTAACTCGCTTATGGAACTTACCGAAACTCGGTTTATTGATTTTTCAAATACCGGTTTTGCTTTATGCCTAGATACCACCGAATTATTAAATGAAGGCCACCAGGAATACCTTACCTTCTGTTATGGTCGTGGCGACAAGGCGGTACAAAAACTGTTCAGTGAATTCAGTGGCTTCAGTGACACCATCAATACCGAGCAGGATACCGAAGAGTTTTTACAAATAGTGGAAGCCTATACCGCTACCATGCCGGAAGAAGAAGCCAGTCAAACCCGTACCAGCATCGTGGATTACTGTGTAGAGCAGGATAAACACGGAGAGGCGGTGGAGTTTAAGATTCTCTCTAGTCAGATAAACGATCAGGCCCCGGAGAAATTCGAGCAGTTTGTGATTCAAAAACGCGAAGAGAATCGTTTAAATACTGCTATATCTCAGGCCGATCAAACGGCACCGTCCAGCGCACCGGTGGCCAAATCCGAATTTATTCCCGACCGTAAAAGTTTAAAAAACTACATACGTTACAGTGGTAAAAATAAAGATGTGACTTTAAGCTTCGCCGCCGCTGCTCTTGGCAGCGATGTGAGTTTTGATGCTTCAAACAATGCTTTAACCATTAAAAACCTGCCCGGTCGTTTACTTAAACAACTTAAACGGGCAAGTGTTAGCGCCAGTGAAGACTAGGGGCTAGCAGCCCAGAATAAGCTGCTTTAACCAGGTATGGCCCTTGTCCCGATTCATGGCCTTATGCCAAATTAAATACGTGGGCAGGGGCGGTATTTTAAGGGGCAGGGGTAATATAGTCAGTTGATGCTGATATAAAAAAAACTGCGCCATCTGCCTGGGTACGATGGCAATGCCATCGGTTTGCATAACCAGAGTGGGCACCGCAATATACTGATTTACCTCCGCCAATATTTTACGTTTCCCCCCCTGTTTGGCCATGAATTGCTGTAACAGTTCACGGCGGTCATTGCCAAAAGACATCACTATGTGTTTTTCCGCAAAAAACTCTTCAATACAGATATTGTTGGTTAACCTGGGGTGATCCTTGCGGGCGATGACCACTAACTCTTCCTGGTTAAACTGGCAATGATCCAGGCGTTGGTCTTGAGGCAAAACAAAATCAAAACAAAAATCAATATTCCCTTCTTTCACCAGCTCTATACCAGTCTCATCGTCATCTAAATAAGAATGAATACTGATGTCTGTGGGACAGGCATTCACCTGGTTTAGAATCTTTGGCAATAAAATCAATTCCCCATATCGCCCAAAGGCAATCTTAAAACCCCGTTTCGACGCCTCCGGGTTGAAAGGCTGGTCTGAATCCAGGGTCTCTACAATCTGGGTCAATATCTCTCTTATGGGGCCGGCTATTTCCTGGGCTCTGGGGGTAGGCTTCATACCCTGTCGGCTGCGTATGAAGAGCTCATCATCAAAGGTGTGGCGCAGGCGTTTTAAGGCATGACTGGCCGCGGGTTGGGTCATGTGCAGGGCTTCGGCGGCCTTGGACATTTGCCCATGGGCCATGATGGCGTCGAAGATCGTGAGCAAATTCAAATCAACCGACCTTAAATTAAGTTTCATTCATACCCAGTATGTATTTATTGAATTGTACTAATAATACATAGGGCCTTAACGTATGCCTACCGATTAATTTCAGGAGGGGCCCTAGGCCCGGGCGAGTATTATGGATCTAGCGAGTGACGGTTATACCAATTTATCTTTGGCATGCATCGTATTTTATATTATTTACGAGTGGGCCAAGGGCGCTTTTAAAGACGGTAAAAAGACAGGCAAGGATTGGCAGATGCTGGGCATCGCTGTGACCTGGATTACCTTGGTAGAGAAACCCCTGTTAATTTTTTGCACCTTTACTGTGTGTATGGCCCTGATGCCGGAACATCTTGGGGTCTTGGCTTGGCTTGAGGAGCAATACCTGATTCCCTGCATCATAGGGTTTGTAATGATTGATGAGCTGCTGCACGGATGGGCTCATAACTTTGCCCATGAACGCACCCCTAAAAATAGATGGCTGGCCAAACTTCAACGCTGGTACAAGGTGACCCACAGAACCCATCACCTGCACGGCGGGGCGGACAACCGCGGTGAGCTGGGGGTGAGCCAAACCATAGTGGTGGGCTGGGGTTGGGCTATTACCTTGCCTAATTACTGGTTTGGTTATATTTGTTTATATCTGGGCTTAGTGGAAGCCTGGGCCATTGGCACCGCCATCAAGAGTCTGTGGGGCATTCATACTCACGCTAATTTGGATTACGATTTAAAACTGCTCAATCATAAAAATCCACTCATCGCCAAAACCATGTATGCCCTGTGCCACTTGTTAACGTTTCCCACTCAGCATCATCAACACCACAGTCGCAGCCGTAATTCCGCCTGCAACATGCAAAACATGTTGGCGATTTATGACTGGCTATTATGGAAGAAGCTGGCCATCGAATTTGAACGCCCGGTGATTTACGGCTGGCGAAAAAATGACAAAGAAGAAGACAGTTCCCTGTATCGATACTTTTATCGCTCCTTTAAAAAAGCCTGATAGAGCTGTTCACAACCCATTAAAAATAATTAGAAGACGGTAAAAGTAACTCATGAATCAAATTAAAGAAAATTGTGCAGCCGTGAATCATCACGAAACCATTATAGTGGGGGGAGGTTTTGCCGGCATTGGCGCAGCCATTAAACTGGGTTTGGCCGGGGTGGATTACCTCTTGCTGGAAAAGTCCCATGAGTTGGGTGGAGTATGGCGTGACAATACCTACCCCGACTGCGGCTGTGATGTGCCATCGGCCCTGTATTCCTATTCGTTTGCCCCTAACCCAAAGTGGCAACGGATATTTGCCAAACAAGAAGAAATAAAACAGTACACATTGGATACGGTAAAAAAGTTTGCCGTCATGGAGCGAGTGCGTATTAACCAGGAGCTCATGGCCGCCACTTGGAGTGAGTCTGAAAAATTATGGCATCTGCAAACCAATACCTGTTTATATAAGGCCAAGTTTGTGATTATGGCCTGTGGCCCCATGCACGTGCCCATTACCCCAAATGTTAAAGGCCTGGATACCTTTAGCGGTACACAATTTCATTCAGCCAGGTGGAACCATGATTACGATTTAAGCCATAAGCGGGTAGCGGTTATCGGTTCGGGGGCCTCGGCCATTCAATTTTTGCCGGCCATACAATCAAAGGTTAAAAACCTGACCCTTTTCCAGCGTACACCCCCCTGGGTATTGCCAAAGCTGGACATGGAAATACCACAAAAGTGGCAACAACGTTTTGCCCGTTACCCCTTTATTCAATCTTTATTTAGAAAATTTTTATACCTGCAATTTGAGTTGTTTAATTCAAGTTTAAAGAAGCCGCGCTTGGCAAAACGTATTCAGGCGGTGGGGGTTAAACATATTCGCCGTTCCATTAAAGATGAAGGTTTAAGAGCCAAACTAACGCCAAATTTTAAAGTGGGCTGCAAGCGCATCTTATTATCCAATAAATGGTATAAGGCCTTGGCCAAACCCAATGTGCAGGTGGTGCCTGGGGTGGTGGAAGTTCAAGGTAACAGGCTTATCGCCAGCGATGGCACGCGTGTTGAAGTGGATGCCATTATTTTTGGAACCGGCTTTGAGGTGGCAAATCCGCCCATTGCGCAGCGCATCACAGGCCTCAGTGGTAAGCCCTTAAACGATGTATGGCAGGGCTCACCGGACGCTTACTTGGGCACCATGACACAAGACTGCCCGAATATGTTTTTAACGTTTGGCCCTAATCTTTACACCTTTTCATCTGCCTTCGTGATTATTGAAGCGCAGCTTAAATATATAATGGATGCCATCAACAAGACACGTAACCAAAAGATCGCGACCATTAAAGTTGATACCACAAAGTCAGCAGGCTATAACCAAGAGTTGCAAAGCTCTTTGAAAAGCACGGTTTGGAACAGCGGTTGCTCCAGTTATTTTATCGATCAAAACGGCCTCAATAGCACTAACTGGCCCTGGACCACATTTTATATGCGCAAACGTCTGAGTCGCTTTAAGTTAAGTGATCATATAGTTGAAAAGCAGCTTTAAAAAAATAGTTAACATAATAAAAACAGGTCAATACATGAGTCTGCAAAATTTTGTCATCAGCGCGCTGATTAAACGTAATCAAAAAGCCAATATGAAATTAGCGCCTAGCCACAGGTTTAAGCGTTCACGTAAATTCATGTCACGCAGTTCAGGAAAGGTGGCGGACTCCATCACCGTGAAGGGGGGTACCATAGCTGGCGTGAAGGTGGAGTGGGTGATGCCCAAGTTGCTGGCTGAAAAACAAGACGCCAATATTTGTATTTATTTTCATGGAGGTGCGTTTGTTTTTGGTGGCATGAACAGCCATCGGGATATGGCGGCCTACTTGGCTAAGCAGGCCAATCTTAAAATGCTCATGGTGGACTACCGGTTAGCCCCTGAGCACCCATATCCCGCTGCGGTGGAGGATGCTATGGTGGTTTATGAGGCGCTCTTGGCGCAGGGGGTGGCGCCACAACGTTTAATCATCGCCGGTGACAGCGCCGGTGGCAATCTGGCCCTGGCCACCTTGCAGAATATTCGTGATGAACAATTGCCTTTGCCCCGTGCCAGTGTGTTGTTTTCTCCCTGGTTGGACTTAAGTCATGACAGTGAATCGTTTAAAGAAAACCAGCATAAAGATGTGATTTTAAATAAAACCATCCTGGATGAAGCGGTGGCCATGTATGCTCCAGGGCTTCCGGTTAGCCATGAAAAAATATCACCCTTGTTTGCCAGTGTGGCTTATTTGCCGGCGTGTTTGATCATCGCCAGCAAGGTAGAGGTATTACTGGATGACGCACGGCGCTTGCATGAAAAAACTCAACGGGCAGGAGGGGACAGTGAATACCTGGAATGGAAAAATACCCCCCATGCATTTCCGGTCTTGCCTCGCCTGTTGCCAGAGGCAAGGCAAGCTCTTGATAAAACAGCCCACTTTATGAATGAGCATTTATCCAAACGGTGTTAGCCCGATGGTGTGCCACTTCCTGTTTAGCTAGATAATTCTTTCACTAGGAAATCAATAAAGCAGCGCACCTTGCGTGATAAATAGCGGCGGTGGGGGTAGATAGCAAACATGCCAAATTCCAGGGTTTGGTAATCGACCAATACCTCTTGTAAACGCCCCTCTTGTAAAGCGCTCTCCACGATGAAACGTGGAATCATGCCAATGCCGCCCCCGGCCAATGCAATTTCCTTTACCGCTTGCGGGCTGTTCACCGCCACCCGTGAAACCACTTGTACCGATTCTGTGTTGCCATCCGGCGCGATCATGGGCCAGTGTTTACCAATGCGAAAGTTACTGTCGATGATGCAGTGATGTTGCGTGAGGTCTCGGGGTTGTTTTGGCTGGCCATGCTGTATTAGGTAGTCGGGAGAGGCGCATAGAGTAAGTGGCAGGGTCTTAATATGTTTTGCGATCAGGTTGGAGTCATCCACGCCGCCAATGCGAATCACCACGTCTACTCCTTCTTCCAGCATGTCAATCATGTGATCGGTGAGTTGCAGCTCAAGGGCAATGTCCGGGAATTGCTTTAAAAACGCAGGCACCAAGGGCGATAGCGTCATGGCGCCAAACGCCACCGGCACACTCACCTTTAACACCCCTTTAGGGTTGGACTGCTCTCCGGTGACGCTGTCCACCATCTCGGCAAACTCCTCTAACAGTGGTAGTGCCTGCTGGTAGTACCGTTCACCGGCCTCGGTGAGCGCCAAGCGCCGGGTGGAGCGGTTGAACAACCGCACCCCTAAGCCGTCTTCCACTTCCCCCACGTATTTACTCACCAGTGCCTTGGACATGCCCAAGCGATCACTGGCGGCGGTGAATGAGCCGGTTTCAACCACGGCTATGACTGTTTTCAAACCATCTAATGTATCCATGATTGTCAATATAGCATTGACAATCATTCAATAGAAGTAGGGTTTTTCAACATACCATTTACCCGGATACTTCATTCATGGATCAGACGCACTCATCCACACAGCAGCAAGGGTAGGCTTTATGGCAAATATAGAAATGTATACCCGACCCGGATGCGGGTACTGCCTTCACGCCAAGCGGTTGTTGAGGAGTAAGGGGTTGGGGTACACCGAACACAATGTATATGAGGACCCAAAGGCGCGGCAGGCAATGCAGCACCGCACCCAAGGGCGAGATTTACCTCAGATATTTGTAAACGGTAAATCCATAGGTGGGTTTGAAGAATTATTAAAACTTGAAAACTTAAATCAATTACCTAAACAAGAAATCAAAAACGGAGAACAGCATGACAACATTTAAAGCAAGCCATCACGAATTACAAGAACATCCAATGCACAGGAGATTAACCATGAAAAAAAGTAACAGCATCACCAGCAAAGTTAAAACCATGTTTACCATGGCCGCCGGGATTCTGGTGTTGTCCACGGCCATGATGGAGCCAGCCGCGGCCAGTATCTCAAGTGCCGTGTCGCAAACTCAACACAAAACCATCACGGTGAACCAACAAGATATTTTTTACCGTGAGGCCGGGGATAAAAACGCGCCCACTATTGTGTTGCTGCATGGTTTTCCCACGTCATCACACATGTATCGTAACCTGATCCCTAAACTGGCGCAAAGCTATCACGTGATTGCGCCCGATTACCCAGGCTTTGGTAATAGCTCCATGCCGTCGGTTACTGAGTTTGAATACAGCTTCGATAACCTGGCTAAGATCACCGATAAGTTCTTGGAAAAAGTAGGCGTAGATGAATACTCTTTATATGTAATGGACTATGGCGCACCTGTGGGTTTCCGAATTGCTGCTAAACATCCCGAGCGTGTGCAGGGTTTGATAATTCAAAATGGCAATGCCTACGATGAAGGGCTGCGAGATTTTTGGAAGCCTATTAAAGCGTACTGGGCCGATAAATCTGCCAAAAATGGTAAGGCCTTAAGTGATGCGTTGTTAACCCTAGGTGCCACCAAATGGCAGTACACTAACGGTACTCGTAATGCGGCGGCCATTAGCCCAGATAACTGGACCGTGGATCAAGCTAAACTGGATCGCCCGGGTAACCAAGCCATTCAACTTGAGTTGTTTTACTCTTACGGTACTAACCCTGCGTTGTACCCTGAATGGCAGAAATATTTTCGCACTCACCAGCCACCTACTTTATTGGTCTGGGGTAAAGGGGATTACATTTTCCCGGAAGAAGGCGCACATCCTTACAAGCGTGACCTGAAAAACCTGGAGTTTCATATTCTAGACACGGGCCACTTTGCCCTAGAAGAAGATGGCGAATTGATTGGTAACTACATTAACCGCTTCATGGAGGAGAAAGTCGTACCGGCCATTTAAGCGCTACAGCCGCTAAACCTAAGCCACTTGAATTCCATTCAGGTGGCTTTTTTTGATTTTGAAGGCTGAGATTATAACTGTAATCTATGTGCGCTTTATGACAATAGTTTGGGTGAATTTGTAGGAATTCGCAGATACCTGTATAACATTAGTCATAAAAATAAAACGTTTACCTAATAGGTAAGCTCAGCAGAGAGTCAGCATGTCTAGCCCCATTGTGCCCTATATCGCCAATATACTGTTTAGCCCTCGCCTGTTGGCTCTTAAGCGTAAGCTGGCGGAACGAAAAAGAAAGCGCCTGGGCCAGCCCCATGTGATGACTGTCTACATCAGTATTAGTGACCCTTATAGTTATCTATTACTGCAAGTACTGGCAGATTTGCAAAAACGTTTTGATGTAGCGTTTGATTTTCGCACTGTGCTTAACCGGCAAGCGCAGATGTACCCGGCTCCTAACCTGTGGGATAAAAATGCCTTCAATGATGGACGCTATCTGGCGGTACTTTATGAGTTGGAATTTCCCCTTATAAAAAGTGATCCTAACCCGAAACAAGACGCGCAACTAACCGCACAACTTTTACATTGGGAATTGCAGCCGGGCTTTTTGGTCAAGGCTTTGTCTTTATTTACCGCCTATTGGCAAGGTGACACTGCTAGTATTCATGAACTTTGCGACCCACAAGTGACCGACCACAACGAGTGTTATAACCATCACCTACAGGCTAATGAAAAAAAGCTGAAAGACAACGGCCACTATTTGGCGGCCATGCTGCATTATGGTGGGGAGTGGTATTGGGGGCTTGACCGTTTGCAGTATCTTGAGCGTCGCCTAAATGATCTGGCGGTCAATACAGACCCTAAAGAGGTAAAATTTAATTTAGGTCATAACCAGTTTTGCAAGCAAATGGCCCCGGAAGGCATTGCACGTGCTCAACAGCAGGGTTTAAATAAAGAGCCCATCGAAATGTACTGGTCTTTGCGCAGCCCCTATTCTTATTTAGCCTTGATTCGCATGAGGCAACTGGCCAGGCATTATCAGGTACCTTTAATCGTAAAACCTGTGTTGCCCATGGTCATGCGACGCATGCAGGTACCCAATAATAAAAAGTCTTATATTAGCCAGGATACCAAACGCGAAGCCCTGCAATATAACATCGGCTTTGGTTTCATTAGCGACCCACTGGGTAAAGGGGTTGAGAATTGTTACGCCTTATACGAATATGCAAAATCAAAAGGCAGGGGCTTAGAGTACTTAGAAGGTTACGCGCGAGCGGTATGGTCCCAGGGTGTTCGTTCTGATACTGATAAAGGGGTTCAATCCATCGTGCAGGGCGCGGGCCTAAATTGGCCTGAAGCCAAGCGCTATTTACAAAATGATAGCTGGCGAGCCTGGGCGCAAAACAATCTGGCAGAACTGTATGGCCACGACTTGTGGGGCGTGCCCAGCTTTAAATATTTAGAAACTTTGGCTTTTGGTCAAGACAGAATTAACCTCATAGAAACCCAAATAGTAAGACACTTCAAAGGCGTGGACAGACAAAGCCAGGCCGTGAATTCACAGGCACAATAAACAAACGAAAATAAAAAAGAGGAAGTACTATGCAAAACTTTATCAAAATCAATAAATACGCGTTACTGGGTTTTTGGTTGGCGTTTGCCATTAATATATTCATGCCCCTGGGCGGCGAGGCAAGTGTGTGGGTTATGCGCATTGGTTTAGCGTTACTGGCCATCCACGCCCTAGAAATGGTTTTCGTTTACAAGGGTTTGAAGCGTATCGATCGAGCCAAGCCTGTGGATTTTGTTTGGGTAATGTTGGTGGGTTTATTTCACTGGAGACCGCTGCTCGCTAAATAATGGCTAAATAAAGCCTTTAAACTCATGTTGGGCGGCCCGTGTACGGCGCCGCCAATACGGTCATCTTCTCCCTTTACCTCGCCTTTCGTTTACCGTCGTACCTCCCAAGATCCTAAATCCCGTTTGCAGTGCAGCTTGTTGCCAGCATTGCTTTGGCCGTATTCCACCTATTTTGGACTATTTGGTCATGACTTCTGAAACATTTATCATTGCAACCCAAGCGCTTGCTTGGTAGATTGGTGTTATTCAATGATCAGGTCTATCTAGCGGCCTGACATGCAGCAAATTGTTAATCATATTTATCGGTTTTAAGGGGATGTCATGAGCTACAACAGCGTATTCAAAGAGAACTTGTTTACAGGCACTACTATGGTCGTAACCGGCGGTGGCAGTGGTATTGGTCGTTGTTGTGCCCATGAGCTGGCCAGCCTGGGGGCTCATGTGGTGATTATTGGTCGCAAGGCTGAAAAACTTCAAACCGTAGTGCAAGAAATAGTTGAAGATGGCGGCAAGGCCGATTATTTCACCTGTGATATTCGTGAAGAACAAGCGGTGGCCGACACAGTGAAGGCCATTGTGGCTAAGCACGGCGTCATTCATGGTTTATTAAACAATGCCGGCGGCCAGTATCCGGCCCCCATGGCGGCCATTAATCAAAAAGGTTTTGAAACCGTGGTACGTACCAACCTGGTGGGCGGCTTCTTGTTTGCCCGTGAGGTCTACAATCAAAGCATGGTGAAAACCGGTGGCAGCATTGTGAACATCATTGCCGACATGTGGGGCGGAATGCCGGGCATGGCGCACTCAGGTGCGGCCCGTGCCGGTATGGAAAACATCACCAAAACAGCGGCTTTCGAATGGGGTCAGTCTGGTGTACGTGTGAACGCGGTGGCTCCGGGCTGGATTATTTCCAGTGGCATGGATACTTATGACGGTGCCGCCAAAGCGATTATTCCTCAGTTAGAAGATGCGGTGCCTTTGAAGCGTATGGGAACCG
>Ga0209184_1000790_pt1 | contig 27782 bp, 20 predicted proteins | sample EN8Hudsemesocosm_2_FD_184627 | JGI IMG/M metagenome (GOLD analysis project Ga0209184, IMG submission 184627) | Methane-oxidizing microbial communities from mesocosms in the Hudson Canyon - EN8C Hudson Canyon (SPAdes) (version 2) | ecosystem: Environmental > Aquatic > Marine > Cold seeps | place... | reverse complement strand
TTTATTCCGTCGCCAGGTCATTATTGATAATGCCATGATTGAAGGCGTGAGATTAAACACCACAAGAAAGCAAAGTGGCGCCTTGGCTGGATCTGAACTGCAAGTTGAAGAAAAACAGGGAGAAGAAAGTAGCGAAGAATTTGATATGCCCGGATTTGACTTACCGGACCCGAAGGCCTTGATTGCTGCGGAAAAGGGGAAAATTACGGCGCAAATAGATGAGATTAAAAATAACCTTAAATCGCTGGAACAAAAGTGGAATGAACGGATTGAGACGCTGCCTAACAAAGAAACGGTTGCTGCGTATAAACAGCGTTGGAAGGAGATTAAAAAGAAAAGCTGGCTTAAGAAAATTAGCGCGACAAAATCTCTTCATTCAGATATCAAGAAAGATCTAAAACAGATTAAGGCGCTGAAGGCCCAGCTCAAAGCTGATATTGAACTGGTGAAGAGTGAAGTTAAGCGCGCGAAAGCGCTACCTGAAAAAGAAGCCGATCGTATATTGGCATCAATAGGTTACAGCGGCGGCAGCCGTAAGCTGGTAGAAAGTTTGTTTGGCGCACAGGCCAAACAATGGCTAGCCCAAATTACCGCTTTGTTTCAACAAACTTCATCCCTCAGCACAGAGCCTCAGCAGGCGCCTCTAAGAGGGGCAGGGCAATGGGTGCATTTTGATGAGGTGGAGCCACACCCGGATTTCTTGATTAAACAGGCTAAAGTAAGTGGTAGCCTGGACTTTCAGGGAGAGTTTATTAATTATTCAGGCAACATAAGCGATATCACGCACCAGCCAAAACGCTGGCATGAAGCTGCACAGTTTTCATTCGCTGGGCAATCTAAAGCCGGGGCTGATTTTAAAGCTAATGGCCGTATTGATTTACGTCATGAAGCGGTGAGTAATATGACTGTAAGCTTTAATCAATTTAATTTGAAAGAGCTAACACTTTCCGACAGTAGCGCTATGCCACTTAGTTTGGAATCGGCCATGCTCAATGGCCACGGCGAAATTGAACTGAATAATGGTCAAATAGAGTTGAGCTCCAGGAGTCAGTTTTCCAAAACCCAGTTTTCTTCTGGTTCCTCTGTCTCAGATTCCGCGCCTTCCTTATCAACGACGAAACAGCTGTTGGTTGATACCTTAAAAGATGTCAGCAAATTTAATTTGGATATAGGCCTCACCGGTGAGGTAGCGAACCCTGACTTAAGCCTTAAATCAGACCTGGATCAGATTCTGAGCGAAGCACTTAAGGCGCAGGTTGGGAATAAAATAAGCGCCTACAAAGAGAGTTTCAAGGAGGATCTTAAGACGGCAATATTACCCGAACTCAAGGCCTTGGATAGCGATGCTGACTTCCTTAATGAAATTGAGCAAGTAATCGCATCGAAGAAAACCGATATGAGCTCACTCTTATAACGTAGGTATAACCGTTAGCATGTGAGCTAAGAGCTCGCTTTAGCGTTCACATTAAATAGCCTGCATGAACGTGCCAATCGCAGGCCATTTTAATGTCGGTCGGGTTTTAACCCGACAGATCCAGGACGAAAGCTCGCACTATTGACTCTGAACGGCCTTGTAGATTCAAACCAAATTGAATTTTATCAAACCGCTACCTGTGAATTAAAAGCATTGCCTTTTAGATTCTCAGAAAATTACCATCCAAAGAATACCTTTTGTTTCAGTAAATCATTTGATTTAGGTATCTATCTTGATACAGATTAATCATTATTTTTTATAATATCGATAGGCCGAAAGTATGAGCGGGAGTCGGTTATTTTTAGTACAGAGACGTGAGGTAATACAAACACCCTCTTGATATAAAATATTGTTTTATCTTGACCGGTATGCAATGTGCACTCGATTCGCTTTATCTGTAATTATGTTAAACGAATTTTAATTGAAACTTTTTACTTGAAAGTTACAAGAAAACAGAAAGGAGACTTGAATAGTCGAATTTTATTCACGTTATTAACCAGTAAGTATTATTATGTTTTTGATTTTTTGTGTTTATACATCCGTTCATCTGCAAGTTGGAACCAAGCTCCTGCATCAGCTTTAATTTCAGAAAGGCTCGCAAAACCTATTGAGGCGTCAATGTTTGGAAAATTCGCTTGCCGTGTTTTATTAACCGCGTTTTCGACACGTTTATGTATCGCATTGATTTGAGCAAAACCTGCACCATTTAATATGACCGCAAACTCATCTCCCCCCAAACGATATATTTTATCTTCAGGACGACTGCAAGCAGTTAATGATTCTGAAAATACCTTTAGTAGCGTATCCCCTGCATCATGCCCTTGGGTATCGTTAATTTGTTTCATTCCATCTAAATCAATAATACCTAGTAAGGTATCCGAAAACTTATTCTGCTTTACGTAATCTATGCATGTAGCAATATCCTGATCGAAAGCGCGACGGTTTAATACTTGGGTTAGAGCATCGATGGAAGCTTCCACTACAGCACTTCGAGCAGCATCCTGGGCATGGCCAACTTCGAGTTTATAACCAACAATTGAAGTGGAGAGACGTATAACATCTTCTATCAAAGGCTCATCAACTTCAGGGGTATCGTGCATTGCAAATATGTGGCCAATAGGTACTTGATTTAAATGGTATACCATTCCTGCATACACCTTAGCCCCCATTTCATGTAATGCTCTGTAATAGGGAAAGCGATCATTCAATTTAGGAAAAAAAGCGAACTGTTTGGTTCGCGCAACGACTTCACAAGGTGTTCCCATAAGATCATAGAGGTAATTGTCTACTTTTTGTTTTTTGTCGAGCATACTTAAAATTTCTACAGTATGGTCATCTTTAAAACGTGAAATAGCAACCCAACGCCAACCGCTAACTTCTGAAATGTTTTTAACAACTTCGTCAAATAATGAGGATGCTTCTGTGGCAACAAGGTTGGCAATCGTTTCTTCTCTTGCACAAAACCTTCCTTCAATATCTTCAGCAAGAATTCCATAGCCATCGACCAACTTTCTTATCTGTATGCGAATGGACTTATTGTTTACTTTATGGTCAAAGCTTTCAATTCCCAAACCAATCGATTGATTAATAAGTTCAGTAGTGCATGGTAGGCTAAAAGTCGGAAACAAGGCATTACAATGAATTAGCGAACCCTTCTCATCGCATAGCGCTACACCGCGCGGGGCAGCATCCAATAATTCCATAGCCATATTGAGAGTGTGAGGAGAATAATTTGTCTTCATGCCCTCAGTATAGACTAAGTTTTGGGAAGTCCAGACCTATTGGAATAACGACAAGCATAATAGATACGCTCTACGCCACATAGCGCTACTTGTCATTATTTCCTTAGCAATCAAAAGGAAGTGCTTTAACTCCTCATCATTCATTTTTAGTGCTTGGCCTGATTATCCGGTCACCTCGACAGCTCAATAAAAGCAGTTGAGCAAAGCCAGCGCTTTTTACCCATGGTTTTGTATGAGGGCGCGGACATTATGAACCACGATTATGGGTCAGTCCTTGTCCTACAAACGCTTGATGAGCAAAATTACCATTATGGCAATCTTTGCCATAAGTGGGTATGATGATATTTTGGTAAAAGCAATGTCTGGAGTGCAACTATGGCAACGATGAATATATCTCTTCCCGATCCTATGCGCGATTGGGTGGAATCACAGTCTAAGCATGGCATTTATGCGAATAACAGTGATTACGTGCGTGATCTAATACGTAAAGACCAGCTTCATTCCAAAAAACTTAAAGCGATGCAGGATGCAATAACGAAAGGATTGGAAAGCGGCGAACCTAAAGTTTTTGATAAGAGTGCTTTCAAAAAGCGAATGAAGGATAGCTTTTAATTGGATGAATTTAGATTACTGCCAGAAGCTGAGAAGGACTTAGAGTCTATCTGGCAGTATACAGCTAAAAACTGGGGCGCTAATCAAGCAAATTACTATATTGATGGCTTAGTCGATATTTTTAAACTGCTTTCTGAAAATCCTTTGATGTGCTGCGAGCGAAATGAATTTACGCCTTCGGTTTATATTCATCATCACGCACATCACTTAATCGTTTTCATACTCTCTAAAGCTGGAATAGATATCGTTCGTGTCTTGCACGAATCGATGGATATAGACTCTCAATTAGATTAACCAAATACGCTCGCTGTGCCTCAAAAACCGACGAGCCAAACATGTTCGCTTTGCTCACAGAGTTCGCGGTTTTCTGCCAGCTGAGAAAGGATTACTTTAACTCCGTAGTCTGCGTTATAACAATTATCAGGATATAGATAATTAGGCCATTTTAGCTACTTCCTCCAATGTAAGGTATTGTTGCAGACTAATTGTCAGCATAAATTCCGACCTACCTGTTACTTTTGAGAGGCTAATAAGCGAACACATACGTCGAAGTGATATCGTGAGGCTAAATACGAGTCTGAAATTAAAAACGGTAAGATCTGGTATGAGTCGATATAACTTAGGCTGTTCATATATTTTTGAATAAAGTAAGTCAACCTGCTTATTGAAGGTGCTTGAATTGCAACTCAACCAAACGTTGGTATAACTCACTGGATGCCATTAACGATTGGTGGTCTCCTATATCTTCAAGCTTGCCCTGATCAAGTACCGCGATTTTATCGGCGTGTTGTATGGTTGATAGGCGATGCGCAATGATCAGGGTGGTGCGTCCTCTCATCAACTCTTCCAAAGCTTGCTGTACATGATGTTCACTTTCACTATCCAGTGCGCTGGTGGCTTCATCCAATAAAAGAATGCGTGGGTTTTTTAAGATGGCACGAGCAATAGCAATACGCTGTCTTTGACCGCCAGATAATCTTACCCCGCGTTCCCCCAAATAGCTTTTATAGCCTTCAGGCAACTTCATAATAAACTCATGAGCATGGGCTTTTTTTGCGGCTTCCATGACTTCTTCATCACTCGCTTGCGGATTGCCATAGCGGATATTGTAAAGTACATCGTGACTAAACAGGGCCGGTTGCTGGGGCACGAGCGCCATTTGATCACGCACTTCATCGGGGTTAAGTTTGCGAATATCAATCCCGCCAAATGACACTGATCCGGATTGAGGGTCGTAAAAGCGTTGGATTAATTCAAAAAGTGTGGTTTTTCCTGCACCAGAGGGGCCCACAAGTGCAAGCACTTTTCCGGGTTCTGCTAACAGTGATAAACCATCGACAGAAGCTTGGTCGGGTCGTGACGGGTAATTAAACTTAACGTCATTGAAATTGATCCGGGGCACCAGCTGTTTTGCCTCAATCACACTCACCATGGGCGGCTCAATTTCACTTTTCTCTTGAAGTATTTCGATTAAACGTTCGGTTGCGCCGGCAGCCTGCTGTAGTTGCCCAAACACTTCAGATAATGTTGCTAATGATGTGGCCACCAAAATGGCATAAAAGACAAATGCACCTAGATCACCGCCACTCATTACGCCCGCTATTACGTCGCTGCCGCCGACCCATAACATGCTGGTAATCGCACTAAATACAATCAGTATGACGCCGGCAATTAAAGTCGCGCGTTGCTGAACACGTTTTTTTCCTATATTGAAAGACTTTTCAACTTCCTGCGAAAAAGCCTGTTTTTCTTCAGGTTCGCGAGTATAGCTTTGCACGGTTTTGATATGCTCAATGGCTTCACCGGCATAGCTGCCTACATCGGCGATAGAGTCTTGGCTTTTACGTGATAAGGCCCTGACACGGCGACCGTAAACCAGTAAGGGAATTAATACAAAGGGAACGGCTATCATCACTATCAAGGTTAGTTTGACATTGGTGGCAAAAAGCATGATCAAGCCACCGATAAACATCAATATACTGCGCATAGCCATTGAGAAAGAAGACCCAATTATACTTTGCAGCAAGGTAGTGTCGGTCGTGATGCGTGACATTATATCGCCACTGCCATGGGTTTCGAAGTAACTTGGATGAAGGCTGATGACATGGTCAAAGACTGCTCGTCGTATATCTGCGCTGACGCGTTCACCCAGCCATGAAACCAGATAAAAACGGAAAAATGTACCGGTCGCGATCAGCACGGTAATGGCCAAGATAAAAAATACCCCTTGCTGCAGTTGTTCCTGTGACTGCTGAGCAAATCCCTCATCAATAAGAAGGCGAACCCCCTGGCCAAGCATCAGTGTAACCGCTGCTGTGAAAACAAGTGCCACGATGGCAGCAAGCACATAAGCTTTGTAGGGGCGAATAAAACGCATAAGGTCCAGCAGAATGGATAATCGCTTGGCATTTGGCTTGGTGTTTTGCATGTTTTTCCTAAACGGGTCAGAGAAATTATTTACTGTTCTAATAATTGGGGGGCGGGATAGAATATCAAGCTGGGCAAAGCATTCTTTGACTAATTTGAGTAGAATACTCTTTCCCATTTAAAGAGTTAATTACATGTTTTTACTTATTGCTGTGGTGTTAATTTCAATCGCTTATTTTTCTATGCCCGCTTATCTCATAAGTAGTGTGGTTTTATATGTTGCTTTGCAAGTGATAGGTGTAGGGGCAGGAAAGGAAGGGAAAATCCGCCAAATACGTCATGCAGGGCTTATTGCCTGGTTGATTTCTATTCCCTTTAGTTTGATTTTGGTTTACCTACAGCGCCCGATTTAAGCAGTTCTTTGCTATAAACCCTGTGTTAGCAGCTCTATGCTATAAACCCTGTGTTAGCAGCTCTATGCTATAACTACCTCACTCTTCGGCTTTATTCAAAGCCAACCCTGTTATCACCGACACTATAAGAAATGGTTTGGCTAATTTCCTGCATTGATAAGCTACTTTGTTGTTGCATCTCGTTAAAAAACGCTTGGGCAGCACTGAATGATTTCTTGGTTTGTAAACCGCCGTCAATAACTTGATGGGCTCGCAAGTAAGCTTCTACATCACGTGAAAACAGGAAAGTATCCTTGCCCATAGCCCTTAAAGCATAAGGCCCGGTATTTCCACCTAAGCGAGCGCCATGTTTCTTTAACCAAAGCCATAAATTGACAATGTCATCTGTGGGCCAGTCCGCTATGAATTGACTAAAGTGCTTGCCGGTATCCTGAGTAGAGAAATGAATCATGGCAGCATTCAGCGGAATGGTCTTAATCTTTTTGTAATTGCGCACGATACGCTCATCGCTGGATTTTTCTTCTAAAATTTCTGGCGGCATCAGCAATAATTTATCGACATTGAAATCCCAGAATACCTCCAGGAATCCAGGCCACTTTTTATTAATCACCGACCAATAAAAACCACTTTGAAAAATTTTGCGAGTAAACTCCTCTAACCATAAATCCGGATTGATGCTTGTAAGCTCAGTAGAGGGTAGAGGCTGTGATAACAAACTTTCCAAGGCAGCTTCACCACCCTTACGTTCTGCAGCCCGAGAGCGAATATCGTTAAATTTTTCCATAGATTCTAAGCGCTAATATGTGGTAGGAAGAGTTGATGCTTGGCGTGTTGACGCATAGATTGTATAACTAATTACCCGAAGGCGTCATATTTTGTTGCTTACAGGTATTTAAACTATAGTTAGTGCTGTCGCCTTGATTTTTATTCAGTCTTTTAGATGAGAAAAGTATGCGTGCATTATTCTCAAACAGTGTTCTTATCGTATGCCTTTGGCTGGGTATTATGGGTACGGCTTTCGGGCAGTCTCCGGAGCAGGTGAGTGATATTGTTGAATTTCGGACCATCGGTATCGCCCCTTATGGCATCAATAACAATACCGCAAGCGGCATATACTTTGATGCGGCCAATTTAATTGCAAAAGGGGCTGGCTATCAGATAAATAATAAAATATACCCTTATGCGCGCATTATTAAAGAGTTAATAACGGGACAAACTGATGTCACCATCATGTTTAAGTATAAAGAGCTTGAAGGGCATGTGGTTTACGTTGCACCCTTTGAGACCTTAAAAATTGTGGTGATCGGCTTGAAGGGCGTCACGTTTCAATCTATCGACAGTTTAAAAGGGCGGGCGCTCGCCTACTTAAGAGGGGCTAAGTTCAGTGATGTGATTGATAATGACCCGGATATTATCAAATATGACACCACTGATTTTTCTCAAGGCATAAAAATGCTTAAATACGGAAGAGTGGATGCGCTTATCGGTCCATTGGACCCTATATTATTTACTTCAGCAAAAATGTTTGATAATAAAAATATATTCGGGCGACCTTTAGTCGTGGATGAACGCACGCCCTGGGTTCAGGTCTCTAACAAAAGCCTTGGCCGAATTTCGATCAAGAAACTTAAGGCTGCTTTCCAAAAGATGAAGGACGCGGGTCAATTGGATCTTCTGCGCAAGAAATACATCCGTATTGACCACAATTATTAGCTTCAGTAAACGCGCCCCTTTAGGTCTTAAAGTACCTCATTTGTATGCATAAGTTATTAGCCAACTGGGCTAGATTGATACTCGCTTGTTGTGTTTTATTGGTACCTTGAGACGTGGCATCTGAAATTTCTACCATACGCACCAGCCGCTGACTGATGTCTTCAGTGACACTAAACTGCTGTTCCGCAGCACTGGCAATCTGCGTATTCATATTATTGATGAGTGACATAGACTTGGTGATATCGCTTAGTGAGGCGTCTGCATTGTTTGCCTGGGTGACGGTATGATCACTGCTTTCTTTTGTTTGCTGGATCATGGCGACTACTTTTTCGGTCCCCGCTTGTAAACCTGCAATTTTGAGCTGAATTTCATCGGTACTGTCTTGAGTGCGGCTAGCCAAAGTGCGTACTTCATCGGCTACGACGGCAAAGCCACGACCTTGTTCGCCCGCTCTGGCGGCTTCAATCGCAGCATTTAAAGCAAGTAGGTTTGTTTGCCCTGCAATATTTCGAATGACTTCCAGCACTGAAGTGATATCTTCAACTTCCTTTTCCAGTTCACTAACAACCTGACGATTACTCTCGATATTGTTGGCTTGAGTATCGATAACATCAATAGTCTGTGCCAAGACTCCACGGCAGAGCTTGCCGTTTGTATCTGCCTCATTCATTGAGGTGGAGGCATGCTGTGCACTTTGTGCCACCTCTTGTGCGCTGGCATTCATTTCATGCATTGCTGTGGCAATTTCATCGGTTTCTAGGCGTTGCTCAGATGCTTCTTTATGCGTTAACGCCGTCATCGATTTCATTTTCTCGGTTGATTCAGTCATGCTCTCCGCAGCCACAATGACCTGTTTAACCATGTCACTTATTTTTTCGACAAACTCATTAAAACTCGAGGCCAGGGCAGAAACCTCATCATTTCCTGTCACGCTTAAGCGACGTGTTAAATCACCTTCTACTCTAGCGATGTCGTGTAATGCATCCGATATGGTGGTTATAGGGGCCACGACGATACGATTTAATAGCAAGCGGATAATAAGCGACAGTACGATAATCATCGCCAGAGTTTGGACTACCAGACGGATCAAAGAGTCCCGAAGCATGCAATTTATTTCAGTGTCATCGACTAAAAGGGTGATATGTCCTATTGTGACCGTCCTGCCACTATCCTCATACAGCATAGGCCGTTGCTGAATATTATCTGCACTCTCAGGTAGAGTTTGTGTTTCTACTGAGGTCTCACCTAATTTCATTCTGCCTGCAATCAGCCCTTTCTCGTCATAAACGAAAATACCGAGGGTATCTTTTGACATCACTTCAGACTCGATAATGCTGATAAGTTGATCGATTTCAAAGTTCCATATCGTCGAGGGTAAGCTCTGAGCCAATCGTGAGACGACAGCTTCTACCTGATTATTTTGCTGCTGCTTAAGTTCCGTACTGGCCACGCTATAATTGTAAGCGCCAAAGCCAAACAGTAGGATTGCGACCAGTATGCCGGTCAAAATATTGAATTTACTACCAAGTGATAAAGTCATGTACATCTCGATTCATGAATAAAAACGTTGTTTGTTCATTGCTGTCTGCTTAAAAATTGTTCACTGCTATCTGCCTAAATAGAAGCGAACAATTTTGTAGCTAAGAGCTTATTTATTAAAAAGACCATATATTTATAAAACTGTGTATCTATAAAACTATGCATTAATAAAACTACGTATTTAATAAAACAGTGTATGTAAAAATCATGTATTAGAAGGCACTTGCCATTATTTGATTAACGTTTATCAGCTTCAATCCTTGGTTGAATTTTTCAACTAATACTTTTCCACGATGATTTTTGGTGAAACAAAGATAGAGACTTTTATCTTCGAGTAAGGTTTTATTAAATTGAATTTCGGCTTTGGCGGCCTTTAATCTAGGTTCTGTGGCTAATAAATGATTGAGTACATTTTTATCTATAACCGCCAAATGGTGACGCTTCTTTTGCAATTTCAGTAAATTCTTTAAATCGTCGCTAGCGTAATCACTGCTAAGAGATCCACCCGCAATCATCGCGTCTAACTCAGCTGTATTCACATAATCACTGACAAGGCCTATTTTATATGGAATTAGGTCAGACAAGATCTCCCAGTTAACCGGTTGGCTTTTTAATTCTGCGAAGCCTAATGGCCCGGAACCAATAGGTTCAGACAAAATAAAATCCTGTTTCAAACTGTCAGCGTAATATTCAGGGAAGTAACCATCATAATCGGACTGATTTTTGGCCAAGTGAACGGCGCGCTTCCAAGGGTAGAAATCTACAACCAGGTCTATACCCACCGCTTTGAAGGCTGCTTTTGCCACGGCAACAGACGCGCCCTGATTTGCCATCTCAGTACTTGTATACGGAGGCCATTCAAGGGAGGTGAATTTAACGGTTTGGTTTTCAGAATAGGCCGGTGTGGCAAGTAAGATAGAAAATATAAGTACGACGTAATAGAAAATGTTCAAATTCCATTCCTTTTATTTTATGAAGAATTTATGACTCCTTGGTTTGGTGTTCCCATCAAAAAGTAGGCGCGCCAACTCCTTGGACTCTTGGAAACATAGCTTTCTTAAGAGGTAAAAATATAGAACGAACTGATGATGAGCTTCTAAATTTAAAAGCGTTGACGACATTTCTTAACAGGCATAACATAGGTTTAACCCTCTTAGCTAAGTCGTATTTCTTAGAGGTGGGTACTATTCAACTTGGAGATAATGATCCTCCAACTCTTTCGTTTTATGTGTTGGCTATTATCTTCGATGGTTTTTTAAAAAGATCAAAGGAGGGATAGACATGGATACTAAACATCTATTAGTAACAGGCGGTACTGGCTTTATTGGGCAAGTATTGATAAATGAAGCGCTAGCAAAAAATATCCACTGCACTGTGCTTACCCGTGATGCGAAACATGCTCATACTCTACTGCCCGCCAACGTAACGCTTGTCGAATCATTGCAAGATATCAGTGCGAGTCAGCCTATTGAGTGGGTCATTAACCTGGCAGGTGAGTCCTTGGTGAATCATCGCTGGAATGAACAAACTAAAGTGAAATTTATCGAAAGCCGACTCAAGGTGACGCAAGCATTGATCGACTGGATAGCATCTCGGGGATCACCCCCTGAAGCGCTAATTAATTCTTCTGCAATAGGTTGGTATGGTGATATGGGGGAAGAAGCTCTTCATGAGAACAGCCTCTATCATGACGAGTTTATTCATGAACTCTGTGAAAAATGGGAGGCCGTTGCCAAGCAAGCTGAAGCTGCAGGTGTTGGTGTGTGTTGTATGCGCACCGGTTTGGTTCTTGGCCATGGTGGCGCCATGAAGAGCATGTTGCCGGCTTATAAATTAGGTATGGGGGGCTCACTCGGAAGTGGCGAGCAATGGTGGTCTTGGATTCATATTCAGGATCTCGTGCGCCTCTACTTATTTAGTGCAGAAAATAAAATCAGCGGCGTAGTGAACGGAACGGCGCCTCACCCAGTGAGGCAGAAACACTTTGCCAAAATATTAGGCAAAGTACTTCATCGGCCTTCTGTCATTAAGACGCCTAGCGTGGTACTTAAACTGGTCTTGGGTGAGTTCGCTGAAGCTTTACTCTTACACGGGCAGCAAGTATTGCCTTGCGTGGCACAGCAAAAGGGTTTTACATTTGATTACCCTGAATTGGAGCAGGCTCTGCAAGAAGTTGTTTCTGAGCCCGAGTTGAAACAAGCGTCTTGAGAAGACGCGCTTACCTGCTTTAGTTTTAGTCGTAAAAAGTCTAAGTACAGGCTTGTTAATTCATTTGTTTCGTTTAAAAATTGTACAGTGGGTGGTAAGGTTAAAGTGTAAAAATTGTTAGCAGCGTTTCACTCTGCAAGTGAGGGTCATATGCCCGAAGGTATTGGATACACTAACACACAGGTCTTGCCTCCCGTGAGCTCTCAACCTACGCCGCCTGTTGAAACAACAGAGAGTCTTGAAATTCGGCGAGAAGAGCAATTAAAGGTCGAAGCTTTAAAAAATGAGCAAAGGGTTGAAACTGAACAAAATGAACAACCCGTTGAAGTAGAGCCCGTACAGGCTACATCGACAGAAACCGTTGGCTCACAGGTCGACATTTTCGTGTAAGAGTCTTGAATTTAGCGCCTAAAGGAGGTGTCTGCTTAAAGGCAGGCCCCTCTATTTATGTCTGTCACCTCCGAATTTAAATATACCTCCTTATACCTAGTTCTAGAAGACACAAATCTGGCGATAGTGTAGGCCTAGACTTTGTAACAACACTATTATCATCATCTGTATAAAATACAGGATTTATGTGTCGGGCATGTTATTAATGAGTTTCTAGTAAAAATTATGAAAATAAAACTTTCCTGGCTTCATCTGATTAGCACGATAACGGCGCTGCTAGGGCAAGTTGTTATTCTTTTTTGTCTCTTATCCTCAAGTGTTCATGCTCAAGCCAATACGCTTACCTCAGAAAATACACAGCCCCCAAAAAACATGCCTAAGGAAATCAACTTATCTGACAAGGGTGCGCGAAATTTCTTAACGTCAAGCATGCAATACCTGAGCACATCTGACCGCTCTTTGACTATAAACGACATAACTTCGTCTCAATACCTGTCTGCTTTTAAACCGCTTGGAAGCCAGACTATCGGTTTTTCAAGGGATGTATATTGGGCCAGATTAGTCATCAATAATGATAGTCAGCAGTCTCTCTGGTACTTGAGAAATGATTACCCTTTGACCTATAACTTATCTCTCTACATGCGAGATCAGGACGGGCATTTTGTTGAAGAAAGTTTGAGCTGGGAGGATGATTTATCCATGCGCAATATTCCTGATCGTCTAATGACTTATCGTTTAAGTATCCCTATCGGTGAAACAAGAGACGTTTTTCTAAGGCAGGAAACCGCTACTTCAGTTAACTTTTCCCTGCGCCTTCTTTCTGACCATGAACTGCTTGCTAGTCATTCCACAAAGGCCTATCTCCAAGCATTTTTTTACTCTGTTCTTGTTTTACTCGCCTTGATAAATATTCAGTTGGCTATTCTCAAGCAGGCGTACAGTTATGTTTATGTCTCAATTTTTTGCTTCAGTTTTATTTTGGCAAATGCTATTTTCGAAGGTGACTTTCAGTCATTAATCAATCTCTTTGATCGGCATGTTAGTTTAATCATGATTGGCGGTTCAATAGCGATCGCACTTCTGTCCATCTCTTTTTTTCAGCGTTACTTGTTTCCGCCTCTTAAACAGAATAAATGGGCGACCAATGCTTACTATGCTCTGGGCGCTGCCTGGATTATGTTTATAGGTATCTCGGTGGTTTCTCCCGCTAAATTTTGGCTCGGTTTGTTACTTACGGGCATGATTCATTCGATCTATTGCTTCCTTATTTCACTAACCGCATATTTGAAGGGTTATGACCACAGTCGATACCTGCTGGTTGGCATCAGCATGTTTACTTTAGGGGTGTGCTTACAAGGTCTATATCGTTTTGGTTTTTTTGACTCATTCCCGATGGCTGCAGAAGGGGGGCGAATAGGGATTATCGCTTTAGCTTTGATGATGACGCTTTCACTGCAAAATTTTATTCGAGAGCTTCAGAATAAAGCCACGTATAGTCGTCAGAAATTCAAAGCGATTTTTGAAAATATAAGTGACGCGATTTATATTCTAAATGATGCTGGCAAAATTACTGACCTCAATACCGAAGCACTTAATCTTGAAGGTGGCAGTCTAGATAGCTTGTTGGAGCAAAGCTTTTTAAGCAAGAGTGTTCTAGCCTCAACTCAATATAATAAAGAGTTACTAAAAAACGCCTGCGAGGGCATTAAAGCAGGAGAGTCCAGGCAGCTGGAGTTGGGTTTTGACTCAGAACAGCTTAAACGGTATTTAAACGTATCGATTAAACCTTATATTGAGGCTGATGATCATTCTACTCTGATCGCGGTACGTGATGTCAGTGAGATCAAACGACAAGAGAGTCGAATAAACACAATAGTCTCAGCCTTATCAAAACAAACCGGCGGTGCTTTTTTTGAAGAACTCGCCTTGAGAATGGCCGATATCACCGCGTACGAATATATCTTGATCGGGGCTTGTGATAATGCCGATTTGGAACAAGGCGCCTGCCATTTACCTCAACGTATTTCTACTCTGGCTTACTGCGTTAAAAGTCAGATTGTCGAAAATATCACTTACGAACTTCAAGGTACACCTTGTCAAGCAGTGTTAAATGATGATGTGTGTATCTATGATGATAAAGTCTCTGAATTATTCCCCAGTGATGTCTTTCTCTGTGAATATAATATTAGAAGTTATGTCGGCAAAACGCTCTACGACTCCGAGGAACGCCCAATTGGCATGATTGCTTTACTGGATACACGTCCACTTGTTGATCGCAGTGTGATTGATATTGTCAATATATTTTCTTCTCGTGCCGCAGTCGAAGTGGAGCGGCTGAATAACCTACAAAGACTTATTCAAACACAACAAAAATTGGCCTTGCATGTTGAGAATACGCCATTAGGAGTGGTGCACTTTGATAATGAAAATAAAGTGATTGACTGGAATCATTCTGCCGAAAGGATTTTTGGCGTGACACGCAAAGCCATTTTAGGCAAACCCTCTATTGAAACGATTTTTGCCTCCTTGAGTGAGCAGCAGGTTGGACAGCTCTTATTGAATAATTCCCATTCAAACAGAAATATTTTTTGTCATAGACTCAGCAATGCTAAAGAGATCTTTTGTGAATGGTTTGTTACCCCCTTAATGGCTGAAGGTAAAGAGTTGGGTTATGCCGCCTTAGTGTCTGATGTGACCTATGAAAGAGAAAGTTTTGTCACTTTAGCGCGTAAAGAACGAGAGCAATCTGAAATTTTGAACTCAATGGATGACGGCGTTATTACCATTAATGAAAAAGGCTCGGTGATCTCATTTAATCATGCGGCAGAAAAGTTATTTGGCTATAAAGCAGAAGAAATAAAGGATCAAAATGTGCGTATCTTAATGCAGAAAGAGCATGCAGATTATCATGATAGCTATTTAGCGGATTATTTGAAAACAGGTAAGAGTTCGATCATTGGCGTAGGGCGAGAGCTTGAGGGGCTTCATAAGAACGGACGGCTTTTTCCTATGCGCCTACAGGTGGCAGAGTTACCACAATCAAAAAGGGGGGGGAGACGATTTATTGGAACCTGCCATGACTTAACCTTACTCAGAGAGCAAGAGTTGCAAATTCGTCATAGTCAGAAAATGGATGCTCTCGGTAAACTGACGGGGGGCGTCGCACACGATTTTAATAACTTGTTAGGTATTATCTCTGGTTATACGGGTTTGTTGTCGGCTTTGGTCGTGGGTGAGGAAACTGAAGAACGGTATCTCAGAGAAATAGAGCGCGCGTCAGAGCGAGGCGCCAAATTAACCAAAAAGCTTTTGTATTTATCCAAGCGCCGCACACTTGAAACAAAAGTGGTTAACCTGAATAAGGTTTTACACGGCATGCAGCACGTTCTAGAGCGAACCCTGACCCCCAGGATCCTGCTTCGAATCCGCTTGGATGAGAGTATTTCTTCAGTCAAACTCGACCCTGATTTCTTGGAAGATACTATGCTTAACCTTAGTATTAATGCCATGCATGCAATGAATGGCGAAGGTGAGTTATCCATTTCAACGCAGAGTAATGTGAAAGTGGACCGAACTCAGGCAAAAATAAACGAGGTTGAGCCTGGCGATTACATAACGCTTACGGTCCGTGATAATGGCTGTGGTATGAGTGCCAAGATACAAGAACGAGTGTTTGATCCTTTCTACTCTACCAAGGGTGAACGCGGTACAGGCTTGGGTTTAAGTCAGGTATACAGCTTCATTAAGCAGTCAGAGGGTTTTATTAAGTTGAACTCTGAAACAGGGAAAGGCGCCGAATTTGTAATGTATTTTCCGCAATCTGATTTGACGGAGAGCGCGCTCGACAGCAAAGAAAATAGCCAAGCTAGCCTAGCTGAGTTGAAAGGCAATGAAACAATATTAATCGTGGATGATGAGACGGCGCTGTTGTTTGCTGCTGCCGAAATTCTTAAACAGGCCGGTTACCAGGTTATTTCTTGTGGCTCATCTGAAGAGGCGCTGAACTTACTTGGAAATAATGCCTTTGCGCTGCTGTTGAGTGATGTGGTGATGCCGAATATGGGGGGCTTTGAATTGGCCGATAAGGCAAAAGAAATAAACCCGGGCATGAAGATTCAATTGATGAGTGGTTTTGCTGCACGCCCAAATGATCAGCAGGCACATCCTTTAAGTCATACTATACTGAGTAAACCCTATACGCCTGAAGGCTTACTGCGCAAAGTCCGTGGCATTCTCGATGATAATTTGGATGAGTGATTTCGCTGTTGCCTGAATAAGGCAGTTAAACCATTAGACGATTGAAGATAATTTAAAACTATGACAACTCAAGCAAGTCAGGATATTAACCCGGATGACATTCAAAGAGCATTCGATGAAGGGCTATTTACAGTGGTTTATCAGGCGCAGCTTGCGCTTAGTACTGCCAGGCCTTTAGTGGGGGCTGAAGCCTTCGTTCGTTTGGATCACCCTGATTACGGTTTGATGGTGCCGAGTACCTTTTTACCGCTGGTGATAGAAAGCGGTAAAATGTTGGCGCTGACCAAGAGTGTCTTGGAGCAGGTTGCTCATGACTGGAAACAATGGAATGAATCGGGCTTTGATTTAAATGTGTCAGTTAATATCGATGGCTCTGTATTGCTTGGTAGTAATTTGGGGCGAGAATTAGGCAAAATAATCTCCGACCATAAGATTCCCAAACATAAATTAACCCTTGAGTTTGCCAACATTTTTGAAAATGGCAGAGTGAATGATGATATAGGTAAAAAGCTCTTGGGTTTGCGAATGAAAGGTTATGATCTCTCTCTGGATGATTTTGGTTTGGATCTCATGACCCAAAATGCTTTCAAAGATTTGCCCTTGGATGAGATCAAAATTGACCGGCAGGTTATTCAAACTTTATTGGTTCAAGAGAAAAGCCAGGCTATTGTGCGAAACGCTATGCGCCAGGCAAATAGCTATGGTATGCGCGTCGTTGCTGTTGGTGTCGAGGCCACCGAAGAGAGTGAATGGCTGGCGCGTAACGGTTGTGACAGAGGGCAGGGGTATTTGTTCGGCAAGCCCGTAAGTGGTGAGCTGTTTATGCAACAGTTTCTGGATTCTGGTCAAACATCTGTTATTCAGCCAAAGCGCACATCAATCTTGATTCTCGAAGATGACCCGCAATATCAGGCTTTATTGGTAGAAAGTTTGTCTGACAAATATGACATGCAGGTTGCAGGCACGATTCAAGAAGCAGATGCGCTCATTGAAAACCTGTCACCCGCCATTATTATTGCCGATGTGCATTTGCCTGATGGTTCCGGCATTGATTTTTGTAAGTCAGAAGTGGGTGCTCAAGCGAAGCAGTCTGCAAGTACTATTTTTATCTCCGGCGGTCGAGACTTTGAAAATAAGCTCGAAGCCTATGAGGCGGGCGGGATTGATTTTATCGAGAAACCATTTTCCATAATTGAACTGATCGCTAAAATCAAGCAAGTCGATAATTACCAATCAAGACGTCGAGAGCTGATCTCTGATGTGGGCGAAGCTCAGAGTCTGGTGATGCAGTCCTTAAAAGATGCAGCATACTACGGTGACATCGTGCAGTTCTTCAAAAATCTGATGACTTGTAAAGATGAAGCGCAAATGGCTCGTGAGTTATTTCGGTTCATGGAGCTTAAATCACTCAATAGTTCGATTGAATTTCGCGGTAATAAATCTTATAGCAACTTTGATCAAGTAAACGGAGTTTGTAGCCCAATTGAGTTAAATGTATTTGAGCTATTAAGGGATAAAGGCCGGCTTTATGAATTTGGAAAGCGTATTTTAGTTAATGATAAACATATTTCCTTCCTTATAAAACAGTTGCCAGATGATGAACATGAGCAAGGTAAAATCAGAGATTATATTGCCGTCTTAATAGAAGGGATGGAGGCTCGATATAAAGATATTCTAAGGCAACGCGTCCTTAATTCGGTTATGCAGCAGCTTCAGGGTTTGGCCCAACAATTGATTTCTATTGTTGAAAAGGGACAGGTACACAAAAATGAAACGCTTGAGAAATATTCTTTTGAGTTACAAATGAGTTTTCACACCCTGGATCTGACTGATGATCAAGAACAGCATATCACCGCGATTATTAACAAAATGTTGAGCACTAAAGATCAAGAAGAAAATAATACGTCGGATATAAGTGAGCAAGTGAATCAGATTCTTGAAACCATGAAGCAATCATTAGACGGTTTTGATGCCGATGATGCATCTCTGCCTACAGAAGAGTTTAATGACGCGGTTGAGCTGTTTTAATGAAAATGTTGAGGCTTGGATAAACCTAGTACACTATAAAAAGAACCGCTCAAAAGAGCGGTTTAAGTAGGTCTAACTGGAAAATGGGGGGTTATTCTTTCGCTTTGATTCTTCTTCTTGTTGCGATTAAGCCGATTAGGCCTAGGCCGAACATCGCCATGCTGGCAGGCTCTGGTACTTGTGCAATTTGTACACGTACGATCATATCCTGATAGTCACGGTCACCACCGTTGCCACCGTTGAGATCCAAATCTTCCCAGCCTAGAATATAGCTGTTATCTAATTCTTCAATTTTGAAAATAGCGACCTGGGTATCTTGGTGAGAGTTTCGGCTGCTTTCAGTAAACATGCGGTTAGCGGTAATACCGTTTGGATCGATATAAAAACCAATATTCTTTTGGCTACCAAAATCGATAGTTGCACTGGCATCCTTACCGTCGAATCCTTCGAAAATTTGTTGCGAGGTTTGTGTCGCGGTGTCGTACCAGCCGAATGTCGTATTGTGCTTATATCCCGCTAATTCTTCTAGGATGATTGAGCTTGCACCAATGCCATTCCATGTTTGAGTGGAGATCAGGTTAAGCGTTAGATCTTTGCCTGCTTCATCTTCTAAGCTACTTAATATGGTGTCAACATTATGATTTGGGTTATCCCACGATGAGCCAAAGATAAAGCCATTGGTATTTACAACGTACGCATTCGCGCTAAATGAGAGAAATAAACAGCTTAATGTAGCGAGTAATTTATTCATATTTTTCCTGCATTCCAAAATTATAAATTCTTTCAGACGGTGATCCTTTGTGCCGGGATCTAAGTATGGGAAGCATTATGACGTGCAAAAAAAATAAATAAATACAGTTACTTAAGGTGTCACATTTGTTTACTTGTAACGAAGTGTAAGCTTTGGACGCGGTCACGCTTAGGTTGAGATCTAGTGCTTATTTAAGCGGGTTTTGACGATTGTTTACAGTGTAAGGAGGGCCGCATGGCTGTCGTTACAGTTTATTTTTTACATTTGATGCAGGTCACATTCACCGTTTTTGACAAAAAACTCTCCTGTTTTAACAATGATTAATAAGCCTAAAAAAACTTTAATACACTCACTGGCACACCATTGCACCGACTCAATAATTTAAGAACGAAATACTTGAGTCATAGTGTTAGTAAGGCTGACCATTCTATCTTAATTGATGTTGGGCGCTTTTTACTCTTTTAAGTCGCTGGCTCAAAAGTTGTTGGTGCGGTGTTTGTGCTTGGTCGGCGGAGACACATGCGTCGATTCAGTAAAAATAAAATAAATAATACGATATTTTTTAGGGGAATATTATGAAAGGCTTGAAACAAATTACTTTGGTGGCTGCAATCGCAGCGGCGTCTTCAATGGCGCAAGCAGAAATGATTTCATTAGATGATGATACTTTGGCTGCGACAACCGGGCAAGCCGGTTTAACTGTCGATATTAATGCCTTGGACATCTCTGTTGCTGCGATAGATTATAAAGATCAGGGTTTCTTATCTTTTCAAGATGTCCACTTTGGTGGTGGTGCTGACGGCGTTTTTGATAATATACGCATGACGATAGACATCGTTGGCGATGGCACTGACTTGGGTGCATCAAGGTTGGGCGAAGATTTTATCTCGGGTGCAGCAGCGCTTGTTGGTGGTGAGGTAAGTGGTAACTACGTAGATCAAGGAGTGGCTGATGGCGACCTTGTGATTGCTTTCCGTACTGTCGATCTGACCAATATATTTGGTTCTGTTGATTTCGGTCTGCAAATTGGATCAATTGGTTTAGGTGAGTCAACACAAGAAGCGGGCTCTGTGGCAGTGGGTACTGAGTTATTCGCTAATATAGATTTACAGGGTTATTTGGGGCCAGTTGATATCATCATTGATGGGCAAGATGAAGGTATGAATATTTCTGCCTATTTCAACGCTTCAGGTGTTTTGGATCGCCCTTTTAAAGCCGTAAAAACTGACTTCTATATCCATAATAGTCGTGGTGCTGATACAGTTTGGCTGGGAACTAACACGCGCGAAACCTCTATGGCTCATATGCAGATCAATATATCCAAGAGACATGATTACCTTGCAGTGGGTCAAACGGCTCTGGCTTTAGATATTCAAAACTTTGAAGCGGATCTTGATTTTGAAAACTTAACCTTGGGTACCTTTGCGGGTGCTGATGGTCGTGGTATTGGTGATCTTTACTTTACTGACTTACAGATCACGGCAGAAACGCTTATTTATGGTCACTAAGTCGTAAAGTCTTCATGGTGCTTACTTAAGATACAAGAATGATGCAGGATTATATCCTCTCAGCTTATTCAAGCTAAAGTAGTGTCATTGGGGTAGGGGCTTTAGTCTTTATATTTAATAAAGTCTAAGGCCTCAATACCTTGGTGGTATGTCCAGTCCCTTAGTAAGTATTCCAGATTCCTTAGTTGTTTTACGGGTGCCCGGGTGGGTGTTTGATAAGTAGGTGTATTGATGTGAATGAACTTAACTATTTGTTAAAAAGAACGTTTATTGTTTCTCTCTTGGTGGTATTGGGTAATTTTAATGCTGCGCTAGCTGAGGAGTATGTCGAACCGCAGATTGATCTCAATATAGAGTTAGCCAGAGAAGAGACGCGAGCAAATACCCAATATATTTTAGGAAATGTGCTTAAGAAATCGGCTGCTTTGCAGGAAGCGTACGGCGACTTTGCACCTTTCGGTGTCGGCTTATTTAAAGACGGCAGTATTAAATATGTTTGGTATGCCAAGCCTGGCGAGACGGTGAAAAAACCAGCGCAAAGTATCCCTCTTATTCGGCGTGCACTCCAGGCTCAGGCCGTGTCGGAAAAAATAGTTGGTTCCGCTGTTGTTTATAAGTACCAAAAAGAGCTAAAACAGGCGCTTCAGTTAAATGTTGAATTGGAATATCAAACCGGTCTTGCCTTGGCGTATGCATCTGAAATGAGAGTAGATGCAAATAATAAGGTTGAATGGGGTGAAAGTTCTCAAGTTAACTTTGAGCCACGAGTATTTGTTATGCCTGAAGATGGTTCTTCGTTGTCTTCGAAACCTTCCGTGAAAGAAGTTAAGCCTTAGGGTTTAAAGAGGCTGGTCTTTAGATGCGTTTTTTTGCTTCTTTGCGAATTTCGCCTGGTGTTTTCCCTGTCCAGTTTCGGTATGCGCGAGTGAAACTGGCTTGATCGCCAAAGCCTAGCTTATTTGCAATTTGATTAAGCGGCATAGGGGTGTCGCGTAAGTAAAGGTCGGCATAGCCTTGTCTGACTTCATTGCTAATCTCTCTAAAAGACGTGCCTTCTTCTGCAAGTTGTTGACGAAGGTAGCGGGAGCTCATGCCTAAAAGAGTAGCGCTTCGTTCAATGCTGGCTTGGCGGAGTGACTTTGAAATATGTTCTCGGACAAGTGAATAAATTGTATTGCCGTTTTGCTCTTCAGCGTGTTTATTTAGGTGCTGATTCTCGGCCAGGGAACATACAAGCTTTAATTTTTCATTGTTATTGGATTTTTTGATGTGAGTGAGAATAACTTGATTGTGTTCTGAATTGAAGTTCCATTCAGAATTTGGGGTCAGTGAGGACCATTCACTGGCTTGTTTGTCAGAATTAAAGTCGGCGTCGAAGCGCATATGGCTGCAAATTTTAGACGAAATGCTATAGATGCTGCCCATGTACATTTTAGCTATAAATGATTTTACAGTGGGGCCGACATCCCAGGTGTCGTGTAATCGAATAATGACATCTCGTCCACTGCGTAATACTTCCATATCAAAAATTGGCATGCAAACGCGCATGTGCTTAACGACGGTTTCGACAAGTTGCGGTAGGTCTTCTTGGCTTAGTAGTGTGTAGCCAAAGAGTCCGTGAGAATCGAGATCTAGTTGTTGTCCAAATTCAAAAGCGGCCTTTTCATCATTGAGTAGCCATTGTGCGGTTTCTATAATCGGTTTGATCTGATTGATTGATATGTAAGCATCCGACTTATTAGTTATGTCTTTGGCCAAAGGGTTGTGAGTGATGATGACTTCTTCTGTGATGCCTTTATCTTTTAGGAATTTAAAAAAACGACCTGCGTAAAGCGTAGAAACTAGGGGGACATTGTAAGTTTGTGCTTTTAACATATAGTGGTTTTCCTTCCTTAGATATTGAGAAGTTATTTTATTAGACTTGTATGTGTTCGCCAAAGTTAAAGTTGGCAAAACCGCTAATTAAAATATGATGTCGTTCACAAAAATTGTGTGCGCCATTTCATATTGCCGAAATTGACAAAAAAAGTGCCTATTTTGACAATTGAAATTCATCGAACGCCTCCAAACCTAACGTAAATACTCACCTCTAACGATCTGTCTCTAGATGTCGTGAATTTTCTTTCATAAAGGCGATTTATGATATGAAACATTCGAAGTTGAACTTTGTATGTTCGTAAAACGCCTATATTAAGCTTACGAATGTAAGCTGGAAAAAATAGATGGAGGGCGGGTTTTACGTTATATGTTGACGCAGTCCACAGTTTCTAATGGCTAAGTGCTCAGTTACCGTTTTTAACAATAAAAGTGCCTTTTTTAACAATGACTAATTATTTGAATGAAAGCTTAATAGCGCCATGACATGCCACCCGCAGAAATAAAGCTATTAAGTGATTGGTTTTATGCATTTTCTCTATATGAATATTTTATATAACAGGTGCGTGTCAAGAATGTGAATAAAGGTAGCCAGAATCAAAACGATGGTGCAGTAGCTGCCTTTAAGTTTCATTCACGCGATATTTAAAATAATTAACACAAAAAAAGTACCCGTGTAATAACTGAGGAATGATCACCATGAGAACAAAAATGTTTAAACTTAATCCAATACGTGCAGCAATAATGGGCGTAGCTGTAATGGCTTCTGGCAACGCAGCAATGGCAGCGCCTGTATATGCAGAGCTTGACTTCACCTGCCCTTTCCCATTAATTGGTGATCAAATTATTACCGCTAAGATTTCTGCTGACTACCCTGAACAGCTTGAAATTGATGTGGCTTCTGGTGAGAGTACGGTTGAATTACCACCTGTATTTATCGATGTAATTACAGTGGTACCTGATAAAGCACGTCAAGGTTTGGCTTTTGTTGACGCGGTTAGTGTTGAAGGTGTGGCGCACAGTATTAATACTTTTAATACAGTATCTGGCCCAGTCGCCAATAACACCGACCTTATTATTGAGAAGACCGAGATCCCATCCGATCAGAGCGGTCCGTTCGATGTACCTGCAAGCGGTGATTCACCTGCACAGGTTTTTGATGATTCACACATTGGTGTGGTGAGCTTGACGGTTGATGATCTAGTGATGGATATGATCGCTAGAAAAGCGGATGGTTCTATTGCACCGGCACCTGTAGGTGATTTTAGCGCTGACTGTACCCTTAATCCGGGTCAAGATAACGTACTGACCACGTTTGAAGTTGTTGTTCCTGATGCTGAACCAGATATTGACGTGACGCCAATGTCAGTAAACTTTGGTGATAAGCTGGTGGGTGAAACTGCTTCTCAAGCTGTCACCATTAAAAATACTGGCGGCGGTATCTTAGGTATCAGTTCTATTGGTCTGACGGGTTCTAACGAATTTTCAGAAGTTAATAACTGTACTACGCTGGCAGCGGGTGAAAGCTGTACAGCAACAATCACCTACACCGTTTCAGAAGAAGGTGTACAAAATGCAAGCTTAGTCATTGACTCTACAGACACTGACCCTGAAGAAGCTACCATTAGTGTCGATATTAAAGGTACGGGTACTGTTGTTGAGTATCCTGAAATTGACGTAACACCTACTTCTATTGACTTCGGAGTTATTACCGAGAACGAAACAAGAACAGAAACGGTTGTTATTAGCAACATAGGTACTGCGCCGCTATTTATCTCAGGTGTCGATATAGAAGGTGCAGCAGAATTTGAAACAAGCACAAACTGTTCTACAGTCGCTGCTGCTAGCAGCTGCTCAGAAACGGTGACGTATACCGCTGTGGTTGGTCAAAGTACAGGTACTGTTGTTATCGCGTCTAATGATGAAGATGAAGCGCTCAGCAATGTTAGTCTGACGGGTACGGGTATTGAGTTAGTGCCACCGACATGTGAAGAAGATCCAACGCTACCGGGTTGTGAAGTGCCGCCGACTTGTGAAGATGACCCAACGCTACCGGGTTGTGAAGTGCCACCGACCTGTGAAGATGATCCAACGCTTCCTGGATGTGAAGTACCACCAACTTGTGAAGATGATCCGACGCTTCCTGGGTGTAGTGATGACTTCATTATCCCGGTAGATCTTGATGTTGAAGGCAGCACTTATATCGCGGCTAACCGCGGCACTATCCCGCTAAACGGTCTTATCAGCAGCCAGTTTAACCTGACTCAAGGCTCATTTACGGGTGATATGCATCTTGATCCGACTTCAGGCAGCTTTGAAATCATCCAAGGTTGGAAGCGTTATCTAGCGACTGCACAGATCGAGTTTGAGCCAGTGGGCATTACTGAAGGCACTTTGGTTGATGGTAAACTAATAGCGACTTCATCTGCTTATGTCAAGCTTCCTAAAGTCACTAAAACATTATTCGGTTTAGTTAACTGGAAGATCGGTGGTGGTAGTGATTGCCGTACTGTAGAGCCTGCGACCTTTACGATTACATCTGCTGACGGCGAGTACTTCGACGCACTAGCAGGTGGCCAGGTAACGGGTACTTACACGCTTCCCAAGTTGGAAAACTGTGGCATCTTGACCAGTATTCTTAGCAGTAAGCTTGCCGGTCCTGGCAATACAATCGAGTTGACATTGACTCCAAATTTGGATTAATCGTTGTGTGATCCTATAGTCTTACTTACCTGTTTTCAGGCAGGGTAAGTAAGACGCTTTCAAGCGCTTGCCGTAGTGATAATTGCGGTCAGCGCTTTTTTTGTATCTTACGTTCGGTTTAAGCCTTTCAGCATGACGTCGATAATCGCTATTTGACGCTCAGCCCCGCTTACTTCATCCCTTCCGGCCACCAAACTGCCATCTAGTCTAAGCATGACATAACCGTGAATCATCGACCAAAGTGCGATAACTTGAGACTCAACATCGATGTCACTTTGCTGTGAGTGTGTGAGAAGTATTTCGCCAAGTTGTTTATATATCACCTCCATTATCTCATAGAGTGTCTGATCGTCATGGTTCAGCTCATCTTTGCGCCAGACTAATTTATACCTGTTAGGGTAGGCTAAGCCAAAATTGACAATGGTGCTGGCAAAGAGGTGAATCGAATCGTTTAGATTATTGGGTGTATTACTGAGTTTCAGCTTGATTTTTTGGGCAAGTTGCTTAAATATTTCTGCTGCCAGTGCAGTGAACAGCGCTCGCTTATTTTTGAAATGATTGGCGGGTGCTGAGTGCGCCACACCGACTCTTTTGGCTACTTGTCTGATCGACACTGCGTCTATACCGCTTTCGTCCAGAATATCCAATGCTGCTTCGATAAGCGCGAAGCGAAGATTTCCGTGGTGATATGCTTTCTCGCTCATGGTTTTTTACTCATTTAGAGTGCTTGTGTTTAGAAACGTATATTGACGCTGTCTATATTTGCAGGTAAATTGACACTGTCAATATAGCCTTCTTTTGCATCTTGAGGAAGTTAATTTAATTAGTAATGACAAGGAAATCATGATGAATAAAAACTACGCACCGGCTTACAAGCATCAAGCGATTGAAAAGTTATACGAGAATGTTTATTGGGTACATGGCAGTATCAAAATGGCGCCCGCTATGAGTATGAATAGGAACATGGTTATTTTGAAGCAGGATGATAGTTTATATTTGATCAATCCTATCCGCTTGAATCAGGCTGAAGAGCAGAAGCTAAAAGCACTCGGAAAGGTGAAGGCGATTCTCCGCTTAGGTGATTTTCATGGCGTCGATGACGCCTATTATATTGACACCTTTAAGTGCGATTTCTGGTGTCAGGCAGGGCAATCCACTTATCCTGAGCTTAAACCAGATCATGTGATTACTGCTCAGTCAAAAGCGCCCATCGAAAACGCCGAGTTCTTTATCTTCTCGACCTCAACCTATCCCGAGGCCGCTTTACTGCTTAAGGATAAAAAACTACTGATCACAACAGATAGCGTTCAAAACTGGACCGACTGGAGTCACACGAGCGGCCCAGCAAAACTACTGTTGCGTTTAATGGGTTTCAAGCTAAAACTGCTCATCGGTAAACCCTGGCTTAAAAGAGTCACGCCCGCCGGGAAATCAATGCTGGGCGATTTTGAGGACTTGCTTAAGCTGGAATTTGATAGTTTAGTCGCCGCACATGGAAAACCCTTATTGGCTAATGCGCACGCTCAGTTAAGCAGGGTCGTGGCAGATACGTTTTCTTAAACCAAGCGCCTCCACAGTCTTTTGGCGCGTAACGCTTGCTTTATCTTAACGAGCATCGTTTGTGTAGTATTGCCCGTGTAGTACTACGTGCGTAGTGTTCTTATGAGAAGAAAGAGCAAGCTGCTAGAATGAAATGAATTGGTTAATTGTAGCGAACTATTTGTTTTTACCTTAAAGAGTGATTGTTTATATGGACGTGAAATTCATGCCCGGTGTATTTTTGGCGCGATGTTTTGTACTAATCAAATTTGCCACGCTGGTTCTGATGACGCAGAGTCTACTTGCTTGTAGCTCAGTGAGTTATATCAGTCACTTGATCAGCGGACAGGTGGATCTATTATGGAAGCGTGAGTCGATTGACAGTTTGTTAGGGGATGAGGCGCTCGATCCAAAATTAAGAGAGCGCTTAGTGCTGGCCTCAGAAATAACCCGTTTCGCCGAAGAGTCATTATTTTTGCCGGTTGACGACGCTTACTCTAGCTACAGTGATCTTGAAAGACCTTATGCCTCATGGAGCGTTTATGCGGCCCCCGAATTATCGCTTGAATCTTATACATGGTGTTATACCTTTATTGGCTGTGTGGCGTATCGGGTTTATCTTGATAAAGACATGGCAAAGAGTGAGGGGGACAAGTTTATTGA
>Ga0209184_1000788_pt1 | contig 27860 bp, 24 predicted proteins | sample EN8Hudsemesocosm_2_FD_184627 | JGI IMG/M metagenome (GOLD analysis project Ga0209184, IMG submission 184627) | Methane-oxidizing microbial communities from mesocosms in the Hudson Canyon - EN8C Hudson Canyon (SPAdes) (version 2) | ecosystem: Environmental > Aquatic > Marine > Cold seeps | place... | reverse complement strand
ACCATATAATGTTTCAACTCGAGTCTCCTTTATAACCAGAGGATCTTGTCCTAAAGCAATGAGCATTTCAATATTATCAGAAGGTTTAATGCCTAAATCACTACCTGATAAAGTCAGCCATGGAACGGTATGCGATAAAGTCCATAACAGTGCATTTTGATACCAGGGCATTGTCTGTCTAGCCCAGACAGCAGGCGCTGATAAGATAATGCCATCAACAGCTAATGGGTTTTCTTGTGAGTGGGCAGCTATAACAATTGCTCCTCCCATACTTTCACCTAACAGGAAAATAGCTGTATCTGGATGCTTATGTTTTACCAGCTGAACAAAATAGGCTAAATCAGAACTATAAGTCTCTATACCAGCCCACAGCCCTCGGTTGGGGCTGTCACCAAAACCTCGTTGGTCATAGGCATAACTCAGGGTATTGTGTTGGCTAAAATATTGCCCCGCTTGTTGAAAAAAAAGACTGTAATCATTGAAGCCATGCACGGCAATGATAATAGATTTAATCTCTGTTTGTGATGGTTGCCATGATCTGAGGGGTAACTCCATTCCATCGACTGTAACATAAAAATTTTGCAGTAATTCCCCCGATGAAACTGGCGGACCGGCAGGGTGAATATTAGGTGTGCAAGCAATTAAAAGTTCGCTTAATAAAAGGATAAGCAAGTGTTGGTAAAATTTTTTAATCATGGCTCTGTCACGGTCAAGAATGGGTTCTAATATTTAAAGAGGCATTGGCTAAGGGGAGGTCTCTGGGTGTGACTGGAATTTAATTTTAATTAGGGACTTTACTGAGTATAGCAAGTGCTCATCTGCAACACTCAATAGTGTAGAGATGATATCTACAAAAAAGGATAATAGGGTCGTGCTATTATGTCAAAGGGTGTTTTTGTAGGGTGGATATAGCGATAGCGTAATCCATCCTTTATAAGAATTGCAAGGCTGTGTATGGCTTTTAGGAGCGAGGATGAAATACAGCAGACGACTATGGGGTAAAGTCCTTTAGGCAGTTTTTAAAATACAGGCCGAAGGCCTATGCTTCGAATAATTGATCGTGTACATTCTTTAGAAGGACATGTAAAAAATTACAAATGGATGCTATGGATAAAAAAACAACTAAACTGGCTACTCAATTAGGCCAGGCATTAAAAATAAAATCAATGACTTGTGCGACAGCTGAATCGTGTACAGGCGGTGGAATTTCTCAAGCAATAACTGAAATTCCAGGAAGTTCCGCCTGGTTTGATAGAGGCTTTGTTACTTATAGCAATTCGGCAAAAGTACAAATGTTACAAGTGAAACAGAACACTTTAGATCAATATGGAGCGGTCAGTGAAGAGGTTGCCATGCAAATGGTTGAAGGGGCTCTGTTAAATAGTAATACAGACATTGCTGTTTCAGTTACAGGTATAGCAGGGCCGGATGGTGGCACAGAACAGAAGCCAGTAGGAACGGTTTATATCGCTTGTGGAATTAAAGACCAGCAAATTATTTGTAACAAACATGTTTTTTCAGGGAATAGAGCTACAATTAGACAACAAACCATTATTTCGCATTAACAAGTTGTTTAAATCAGATAGAAGTGTCTGATTGATTTTAGGTATAGAAGCACACTGTTTAGTTATTTTAATTTCATGATAGAACAAGAAAAATTTCAATTTACAATTGAAGCAGGTAAGACAGAGCGTCATTACTGGATGGACCTGTGGCGATATAGAGAACTATTTTATATTCTGGCTTGGCGTGATATTGCTGTACGGTATAAACAAACTATTATTGGTGTTTTGTGGGCGGTACTAAGGCCTTTGCTTACAATGATGATCTTTGTGGTTGTATTTGGAAAAATTGCAAAGCTGCCAAGTGAAGGCGTGCCTTATCCAATTTTTGTATTTGCAGCTATGTTGCCCTGGACATTTTTTGCTTCTGCTTTCTCTGATGCAAGTAATAGCCTGATTGGTAATTCTAATTTAATTTCCAAAGTTTATTTTCCTCGACTCATTATTCCAGCAGCCTCGGTGATTGTATCTGCAGTAGATTTTGTGATTTCACTGCTGATTTTATTTGCGCTTATGGCCTGGTATCAATACTGGCCTAGCTGGCACATGCTCACCCTGCCGTTATTTTTACTGCTTGGCTTCTTTGCTGCGTTGGGAACAGGACTCTTTGTCTCATCACTCAATGTTAAATACAGAGATTTTCGATTTGTTGTTCCGTTTGTTGTTCAGTTAGGACTGTATATTTCTCCTGTAGGGTTTAGTTCGTCGATTGTTCCTGAGATATACCGGGTATTTTATTATTTAAACCCTATGGTTGGCGTTATTGACGGTTTTCGCTGGGCAATCAGTGGGGGGAAAACAGCACTAAATCAAACTGAAATCAGCTTATCTGTCTGTGTTGTTGCCTTGTTTGTTGTTGTTGGTATAAGCACATTCAGAAAAACTGAAAAAAACTTTGCGGATGTGATTTAAGTGCAAACAACTGAAGAGCTTATTCAGCAAGGTGAAGGCCAGAGAGTTGAGTTCAAAACTTCTTTTCAAAAAGAAGTGATTGAAACAGTGGTTGCTTTTGCTAATGCCAAAGGTGGAAAAATATTTATAGGCGTGAATGATAAGAGTGAAATTATTGGTGTAAATATTAACCAAGAAAGTCTGCAAAACTGGATCAATCAAATTAAACAGAATACTGCGCCAGCACTTATACCTGATATTAGCGTAGAAGAAATAGATAGTAAAAAAATAGTTATTATTGAAATAAAAGAGTACCCCATTAAACCTATCAGTTGTAAAAACAGATATTTAATGCGTCGAGCTAATTCTAATCATATGATGTCTATGGAAGAGATAGCGAATGAATATTTAAAGACAAAAAATAGTAGTTGGGATTACTACATTGATTCTATACAAGGTTTTAATGATATTAGTCTGGAAAAAATTGAGAGATTTATTCATACAATTGAAAGCCAGCAGAAAAAGCGGTTTGATGATACGCCTATGCAAATTTTGCAAAAGTATGGTCTGGTAAGAGACGATAAAATCACATTTGGCGCCTATCTGCTTTTTGTTAATGACTTCTGTCTTATCAGTGGTGTGCAAGCAGGCAGGTTCAAAACATCGACTGATATTATCGACAGCATTTCCCTTAATAGTGACTTGTTAACCGAGGTAGACCAGTTATTAGTTTTTCTTAGAAAACATTTGATGGTTGAATATATCATTACAGGTGAAGCACAAAGAGAAGAGCGTTACGACTATCCACTGGATGCGATACGAGAAATTGTACTCAATATGATTGTTCATAGAGATTATCGTGATAGTAGTGATTCAGTGATAAAAATATATGATGATCATATGACCTTTTTTAACCCTGGTGATCTTTATGATGATTTAACGGTTGATCGGTTGATAAGCAATGATTACGAGTCAAAAACACGTAATAAATTATTAGCTCTAATGTTTAAAGAATGTGGGCTAATCGAAAAATACGGCTCAGGTATAGATAGAATTAAACGCCTATGTAAAGCACATGGCATTAATCAACCTAAATTTGAAGAATTACAGAAAGGCTTTCGTGTAACGCTTTACAAAGAAACTACCCAAGAAACTACCCAAGAAACTACCCAAGAAACTACCCAAGAAATAGAGTTTAAGGTCACAACGAAGCAAAGCATCTGTCAATTGATGCTAGAAAACAAGCATATAACAAGAGTTGAGTTGGCCCAAAAAATCGGTGTTAGTGAAAATGCCATTAAACAGCAGCTAGCAAGGCTAAAAAGAGAAGGTATGATTAATAGAATAGGAAGTACTAAGGCAGGGTACTGGGAAGTGAAAAAATGACAGTCGCCATTAAAGTAGAAAACCTCAGTAAGAAGTATCTTATCAAGCACGAGAGTAAATCAGTTCAATATGACACCTTTAGCGAGACATTGATACAAGGTAGTAAAAATGTTGCCAACAAAATTATACATCCTTTTAGTGGTAAACAATTAGATTCACAGACTCAAGAAGAATTCTGGGCATTAAAAGATATTAACTTTGAAATTAATCAAGGTGATAAAGTCGGTATTATCGGTCGCAATGGGGCGGGTAAATCAACTCTATTAAAAGTACTTTCACGTATTACCGATCCAACCAGTGGAAAAATCCATATCAATGGCAGAATCGCAAGTTTATTAGAGGTGGGGACTGGCTTTCATCCTGAACTCACTGGGCGTGAAAATATATTTTTAAACGGTGCTGTCTTAGGTATGAATCGTAAGGAAATTAAAGCTAAATTTGATGAAATTGTTAATTTTTCTGAGGTTGAGAAATTTCTAGATACACCAGTTAAACGATATTCTAGTGGGATGTATGTCCGTTTGGCATTTGCTGTGGCTGCGCATTTAGAGCCAGAAATATTGGTGGTGGATGAAGTGTTGGCTGTGGGGGATGCTGAGTTCCAAAAAAAGTGTTTGGGTAAAATGAATGATGTTTCACGAGAAGGTCGTACAATTTTATTTGTGAGTCATAATATGAATGCAATGGAGCAGCTATGTGAAAAGGGAGTATGGTTGGAAAGAGGGAAAATATCATACGTTGGTCATGTGCAATCATGCATATCAAAATATTTAAATTCAAATCTAAATGTTCATTTATCAGTATGGCAGTCAAGTATAGATTCTGATAAAAATAGATTTTTTAAGCCATTGAGTATGCATCTTAGTAAAAATAACGAATATAAGCCAATTGATACCGCTTCACGTAATGATAGGGTTTATATCGTTCTTGAATTTGAAATGTTTGAAATGGATCCATCTTTAACAATAGGGTTTGCTATATATAATGAAGAAGGCCAATACTTGTTTCATTCACTTCAAACTGATTCTTCTGAAGATGCATGGCCGAAACTTTGTTATGGTAGGAATAAAATACAGTCTGAATTACCTTTGAAAATTCTTCAGGAAGGAATGTATCGGATTGTAATGCTTTCAGCATTAAGCAAGAGAGAGTGGGTAATGAAACCAGATGACTCAAAAGTGGCAATAAGTTTCGTAGTTGCTGGAGGCGTTAGTAATTCGCCATTATGGACTACAAAACGTAGAGGGGTAATTGCTCCACAAATAAGTTGGCACTTGGCTTCTGAAAAAGATTAAAACAATTAAGTAATATTTGAATAAGCCTGATCTTGGAAGTGGGTGTATTTAAAATAATGGAGAGTCAATGGATAATTCTAATATAACCTGTTCGATTGTATTTCATATAGGCTATCATAAAACTGGTACTACATTTTTACAGCATAAAATTTTTAGCCAACATAATGAAATTATTTATCTTGGGCAACCATTTAGTAATCAAGATATTGATGATTATTTTTATGAGTTTAAAAATTGTCATGAAATAGAGTTTAATTATTTAGTATTTAGGCGTAGGTTCTTTAATTTACTTTCTTGTTATAGCGATGAAGTTCTTAGTGAAAAAATATTATTAGTTAGTTTGGAAAGTCTACATTCTGGGTTTGAGTGGTTTGGAAGAGATATCGTAACCATGTCGCATAGATTAAATAAAACCTTTCCTTCAGCAAAAATTATTTTTGGTATACGTAAACAGAATAGTTATACATTATCCAATTACAAAGAGTATATTTTACATGGAGGAAAAATGAAATTTAATGATTTTTTGTATAACTCATTTTATTTTTCTAGATGCTTAAAGCCTAAGCTTTGTTATGATAAAGTTGTTTCTTTATATGAAAAATTATTTGGTGTGAATCTATACGTATATTCATTTGAAATTTTCTTTAATAGTATAGATAAAGGTACAGAAGACTTATTGGTGTTTATAGGTGTTAAAAATAATATTAATATTAATATTAATAATGAAAAAATATATGAAGGAATGTCGGATACTTCAGTTACTATGTTACGTTTCTTTAACCTAATACTTGCTAAAGACTTTTTAGAACAGTACTATGATGTTGGTCGTAAAGAAAGGTTAACCAAAAAAGAAATTTTTCGAAGGAACATCATACTTAAGGTTCTACGCAAATTTGATGCTATAAACCCTATAAAACTTAACTTCATTATTCGTGATAAAGATAATGAATTTATAATAAAATTATTTAAAAAATCAAATAATGAATTAAAAAGTAAATACCCTTATCTTATGGATTATACAGATGCCTGAAGTTGGAAATGAAAGGTATGATTACATATTAATATGGGGGCATGGTTTAGTTTATGTCCATGAAATATTGAGTATGATTCGAGAAGATTTAAACTTTGAAATAAAAAAAATAATATATCACAAGCCAAAATCAGTAAGAAAAATAATTGATATTATATATTCGTATGATTATGCACCGATTGAGCACTTGAAATATAAAACAAAATATTTGGAATTGACATCAAATGAAGTTATATTTATTTTTATTGAAAATAAAAAACCTACTGTTGATTTATTAGGTGAAGGGGCTTTTAGGCATGAGGAATCATTAACTTTAAAAGATATTAAAGAAGCTATAAGGAATAAATATAATCCTTATAAAGATGGTATCCGTACGGAGGATCATGTTGTTCATGCTTCTGATAATGAACTTCAGACGGATTATATACTAAGATATTTGGGGTTCCATGAAGGAATAAATATATTTAATGATAAAAATAAATTTATTTCATGTCCAAACTATATGAACCAAGTTAGTCATTTCATTATAAAAGAAATCAATATAAGTTCTTTGGTATGTAACATGGCGACTGGTCTCAATAGATATAATTTTGCAATCAAAATGACTAATCTTCAAGAGAGCCCACATTACAAAGGTTTATCCGAAGATATTGATATATACAAAAATTATATTGATAAGTTTTTAGGCGGCCCATTAACTGAAGATTACTACCCTGAAAAATTTATTACATTATCAAAAAAATTCCGTTACTTAGAAGAAGGTTATTCAGACAGTTATGTCTTGGTGAGGAAGCATGAGGGAAAGTTTCTAATATTAGATGGCTTACATAGAGCATCGATATTGGCTTCTAGGAGTGTAGGTTCGCTTACGGTTGGGGAGGTTATGGAATAATGTTAGAGCTTAAAGACTTTTTTTCTGCAATAAAAGATGAAGTATATTGTGTAATAAAACCAGATATAAACTTGCCAAAATATTCAAAAGGTTCAGATATAGATATATTTTGCTATGATTCAAATGTATTATCAAAAAAAATATTGGCTATTGGAAATAAATATATAGTCGAAGGATTTGAGATTTTTATATCAAAAAATAATGATCAGATTTATATTGATTTTAAGAACAAAATAGATAATGAAATTGAGTTTAGGTTTGATATTTATAGTAGTTTACCTGAATATAAAAATTTATTGATAAAGCCTGCTTTTTTTGAAAACGTACTTGAAAATAGAATTTCATTTGAAATGAATGATGGTTTTAGTATATTCGTTCCATGTTTATTGGATGATAATATTCTCCGCTATATAGAATATCAGGAATGGTATGGACGAAGGCCAGATAAAATAAAGCATATAGATTATATACTTGAAAATAATAGTACATTGGAAAGAGCGATATTTTTACAAAAGCTGCATCATTACACCGAACTACCAAGAGTAGAGGTTGTTTATCCAGTCAAAAAAAAACGCATGTTACCAGCTTCATTGAGAAAAGCAATATCAAAACTACTACCAAAGAAAATAAAAATAATTATTAAGAGGTACATGTGATTATTAAAATCATCGGTGGTGTTGGAAACCAAATGTTTCAATATGCTTTTGCCTATTCTCTTTCCCAGAAAATTAACGTGCCATTAAAAATAGATATTAGTGCTTTTGAGTTTTATGACATACGACAATATGCTTTAGATCACTATTGTATCGATTTAGATATCGCAACTGAGGATGACGTATGCCGATTAAAATATCCCCCAGAAAGTTTAGTTGCTAAGTTTATTAGAAAACTCATTAGGCAATCTAAACTGTTAGCGAAAACTTATTACAAAGAATCTAGTTTTCAATTTGATAAAAACGTTTTTAATCAATCAGGTGATGTTTATTTTGAAGGTTACTGGCAAAGTGAAAAATATTTTTCTAACTATAGAGTCGATTTGCTTAAACTCTTTGTTTTAAAAGATCCTGTACATGCCAAAAGCAGGTTCTATCAACAACAAATTTTGGATAGCCATGCTGTAAGCCTGCATATTAGGCGAGGCGATTACGTTACCGATGAAAAGACTAATAGCTTTCATGGTACTTGCAATCTTAATTATTATAAGAATGCTGTCTCGTATATAACGAGCCAAGGGAAAAACCCCTGCTTTTTTGTATTTAGTGATGACCTTAGCTGGGCAAAAGCTAATTTGGGCTTTATTGAAAACTTTTCTTTTATTGAGCTGGGTACTGATAGCCTTGATCATGAGGAAATGTGGCTTATGAGTCAGTGCGAGCATAATATAATTGCTAATAGTTCATTTAGTTGGTGGGGGGCTTGGTTAAATCAACACCCTAATAAAATAGTCATAGCCCCTTGTCGTTGGTTTACGGATAGCTCGATTGATACTCGTGACTTGATCCCTGAAACCTGGGTACGTTTATGAGTAACCCAGTAATATCTGTTGTTATGCCTGTCTATAATGGTGAAAGATATATTAAAGAAGCCATAGAGAGCATTTTAAATCAGACTTTTACAAATTTTGAACTTATCATTGTTAATGATGGTTCTACTGATCATACTGAAGAGATTATTTTATCCTATGATGATGAAAGGATTCGATACTTCAAAAATGATGTGAACCTTCAAATTGTTAAAACCTTAAATAAAGGGCTCAGGCTTGCACGATGTAAATATATCGCCAGAATGGATGCTGATGATGTTTCATATGCTGAACGGTTACAAATTCAATATGCATTTATGCAAAAAAATCCTGAAATTGCTGTTTGCGGCACTGCTTTATCTATCTATGAACAGCCTGATATTGTGTATGTACCACCTTTAGTTGATGGTGCAATTAAGGCTAAGCTGATATTTGAAAATTGTTTATATCACCCTACCATTTTGTTTAGAAAAGAAGCCATATTGGCTCAAGGCGGTTATGATTCTTTATACTCAAATGCTGAAGATTATGAGCTTTGGCAAAGATTAAGTAGAATTGAAAACATTAATTTTGCTAATTTACCGGCACCATTATTACGATATAGAAAACATTATGATATCGATCGAAGTGAATATGATATAAATCAAAAAAGATTAACTAAATTAATCATAAAAAAACAACTTAAATACTTAGGTGTTAATTTTAATAATGAAATGTTTTTGTATCATGAAATATTAGCTTCTCCTGAAAATTATACTATTAATATAAAGAGTCTTCATAAGTGCGGGGAGTGCTTGGATAAAATTGAAAAGGCAAACGCTATTAGTCATGCATTTTCATCAATTTACTTAAACAATGAATTAGAAAACCGATGGTTCATTATATGTCTCATTTCAGCTGAATGTCACCCGTTAGCTGCTTTTAATTTTATAAAAAGAAAATGGACTCATATATCAAGAAATAAACTATATCTTTTTATTAAGATTATTTGGAAGTCTAGGTTATGCTGGTTTAAATATATATTTAAATAGATTTTAAAAAATGGCTTTATGAGTTTTTTGTATAAGAGATAATGTGCCCATGGAAAAAATAAGTGCAATAATTCCACTATATAATCAAAAAGAATTTATTTCTCAAGCTGTTGAAAGTTTGTTAAAACAGAGTTATAAAAATGTTGAAATCATCGTTGTTAATGATGGTTCTACTGATAATCCATTTTCCGAACTAAAAAAATATCGTGAAGATATTTTACTAATTAATCAAGATAATAAAGGGCTTTCTGCTGCAAGAAATACCGGAATAAAACATGCAAAGGGTGATTATATTCAGTTTTTAGATGCCGATGACTTTTTACATCCTGATAAACTTAAACTGCAACTTGATTTTATGATGATGAAAGAGTCTAGGGTCTCGTATTGTGAAATTAATCAGTTTTGTGATGCAACTAATCATTCTTACCTTAGATATATTGGTCCAGTTTCTGATATTTTTTCTCATCTTTATAACACTTGGTTTTCCTACCCCTTACCCATTCATTCTTTACTTTTCAAAAAAGAAATTTTTGATGAATATGGTGGGTTTTTAGATAATCTAAAAGCCGCGGAGGATAGGTATTTTTTAAGCCTTCTTGCTTTATCTGGGGAAAGGTTTGATTATTTTCCTTTCATTGGTGGTGGTAGAAGGTTGCACGATAATAATATGAATACTAATAGAAGTCATATTTATGATAATATGATTAAGTATTATAAATTAATTGAAAATAATGAAAAAGCCATAAAATATTTCGATCAAAATGTTAGGTTTACTTGTCATCAAATGATGCAGGCAAATATGACGTATTATTATATTCATGATATTGCTGCAGGTATTGGTCTTTATGAACTATTGAAAATAAGAAGTAAACTTCGTAGTTGTGGTATTAGCTATTACGTTGAACCTATTCCTAATTTTATGAATATAAATAAATGGTTTCCCATTACTTCTGTTCTTAATCGGTTTAAGAATAAACTAATTTCAGTATTGAAAAAGGCATGAATAAAAAAAACAATCCAGACTTTTTAGTTCCCGTATGTAGGCCTAATACTCTACATAATTATTTAATACGACAGGCTATTTTGAAGGCCTTAAAATCTCAACAAGATATTTTTCATGGCAGGTTACTAGATGTTGGCTGTGGAGAAATGCCTTATAAGTCTTTAGTTGCTTCAGGCTTTAATAATGTTGAATGTTATGTAGGATTGGACTTTAAACAAAATGCTATCCATAACAATTCACCTGATATTTATTGGGAAGAAGGAAAAATTCCATTGGATGATAGTAGTGTTGATTGTGTTCTTTGTACTGAAGTCTTTGAGCATTGCCCTGATCCAGAGGCTGTAATGAATGAAATTTACAGGGTGCTCAAAGTTAATGGAATTTTATTTTTTACTGTGCCTTTTTTATGGCCATTACATGAAGTCCCCTATGATAATTACCGTTATACGCCCTTTGCACTAGAGAGACATTTAACTCAGTGCCATTTTTCTGAAATTGAATTGAAAGCAATGGGTGGGTGGGATGCTAGTTTAGCTCAGATGTTAGGTTTATGGGTAAGGCGAAGACCTATGCGGCGATTTATGCGAAGAATTTTATCGTGTTGTTTTTTACCCGTCGTCTGGATTCTAGGTAAAGTTGATAAACCAAAAAACGCCTTGTTTAATGAAGGTTCTATGGTAACAGGGCTTTCTGGAACAGCTAGAAAACTAAAAGACTAAATAATTTTAATATGATCTTTTATGAATAATTCACTCGGAATTATTGCTCCTCATCTAGGTGCTCGTTCAGAAACCTTCATTCAACGTCATATGGAGGATTTGCTGCCTAATCAGACTGTAGTATTGGTGAGAAGCAATAAAGGGCCTTATGCAGGTTACTGGAACACTAGAAACCCAAAATGTTTGCTTGATAATTATCCGCCACAGCCTTTTGAGTTTATGCGCAGTTGTGCTTATAAATTAACTAATATAAGACGTGATAATTCATTTGTTTTGCATCGAAATTATATTATCAAACGATTTTTACGAAAGAACCCTGTTAAGGTACTTATGGGGGAATATTTAGATTACACGCACGCATTTATCGAGCCCGCTAGAGAATTAGGTATTCCCATTTGGGGGCATGCTCATGGGTATGATGTTTCTAATCAGTTGTTGGATAAATATTGGCAGCAAAGATATTTAGATTATAACGAGACTGAAGGTATCATCGCCGTAAATAAAATTTCGCGTCAAAGGTTGATTAAGTTAGGGGTTAAAGCAGAAAAAATTCATATTATCTCATGTGGAGTAAAGACCCTTGATAAATGTCCGCTACATCGTAAATCAAAAGAAAAGATAAAATGTCTTGCTGTTGGACGTATGGTAAGAAAAAAAGCCCCTATTTTGCTTTTAAAATCATTTCATCATGCTTTACAGCATAATCCAACGTTACAACTGGATTATGTCGGCACTGGTGAGTTAATGCATGAGGTTGAAGCCTATATTACTCAGCATGAATTATCATCCCAAATTACTTTACATGGTGGCTTACCTAATAGTGAGGTTCATACGCTAATGAAAGAAAGTGATCTTTTCATGCAGCACAGTATAGTTGATCCAATTACTGGTGATGAAGAGGGTTTACCTGTAGCTATTTTGGAAGCAATGGCTCATGGATTGCCTGTTGTATCAACAAAACATGCTGGTATTCCTGATGCCGTTATTAATGGAAAAACAGGGATTCTGGTTAGTGAAGAAGATGTTTCTGGAATGGGGGAGGGAATACTTAATTTGTCTAGGGATACAGATATGCGGCTAAACATGGGGTTTGAAGCATGGCAACGAGTGAATGAATCTTTTTCTTGGGAGCATGAGCGACAGGAACTGTTAAAATGTCTAAAGTTGATATAAGCAACTCTGCAGCTCAGCACAATACAGTCTAAACAATGTTGAATGTAATTCTACCATTTATCTTATTTTAAGAGTGTGGTAACCAGTTTTTTTTAATAAAAATGGAATTTGATTGAAAATACGAATTATTAAAATAGTGTAACTACCTTGAAAAGCACCGCACATATTATTTTATGTGGATATAGGGTGTTTATTTATTAGGCTTGAATCAACAGGATGTTACCGCAGAGCTACATGGATATATTTGGTACTTGTCCTTATAAATTAATATCATGCTTTTAGTTTTAAACTCGCTTAGTAGTTTAAAAATTGTTTGGGTTATTAAGTATTTGAAAAACTGTAAGATCGAGTATATAGCAATAATGAACCCGTTAGTCTCTGTTATCATCCCAACTGCTAATCGACCTCAGTATTTACCGCGTGCTGTTAGAAGTGCTCTAGCCGCTGTAGAAAGTCTGGATATTGAAGTGATTGTGGTGCCGAATGGTAGAGATCAATCTTGGCGTGAATCCTTGGCTTCCTTTAAAGATAATCCCTCAGTTCGAGTCATACCCATTGAAATTGCTAATGCAAATGTAGCTCGTAATACTGGAATGGATAATGCGCGGGGAGAATTTATCCGGTTTTTAGATGATGATGATTTTTTAGTGCCAGAAGGGGCTGTCAAGCAATATGAATTAATTAAAAGCTCAAATGCTAATATTTGCTCCGGAACAGTCAGTTTAATTGACCATAATGGAGTCTCGTTCGGTTGCTGGGAGCAGCCTCAGACATCAGATTTTATTGCTGGAATGCTTTCTGCTAAAAGGATGTCTCAGGTGACTGCTCATGTTTTTAGACGTAGTGTAATTCAGAATGAATTATGGAATTCTCAATTATGTTTCTCACAAGATATTGAATGGATGCTACGAATAGGTGCATCAAAAGAATTAAACTGGATTAAAGTAGATGCCTTAGTTGGTAATTGGGTGCGACATATTGATAATCGTATCTCAACAGTTGCACCTTTACATTCTCGTAAAAAAATCACTGCATTAGCCATTTTATCTTTAGCTGATAATTTAAATACGCAGTCAAGGTTGACTGAAAACCGGAAAAGAAGTGCGGCTAACGGGTTATGGGAATGTGTTAATACAACTTTTTTTATGAATCCTATTTTTTGGCTAAAAATATCGCATCTTGCAAAAAAAATGCACGCAGATGCTCATCCCGATACTTTTCCTTATCAATATGCTTGGGTAAAAAGATTAAATATGAATCCGATAGCTTGGGTAATGCTAGGAGCGCCTAGGATGTACTTGCGGTATGTTATAAAGCGAATATTGCTTAATTTCAAAGTTTTAAAAAGATGGTGAATATATTTGAATGTAATGTACTATCAATTAAAGATAGCTAAGGTATGAAATTGTGATAGAAGAAAATAGTGGATTAATTCCTGTCAAAGTAGAGGTTCCTATAGGCTGGATGAAGTCTAGGCGTGATGGTGAAAGAAATCGTTTGATGTTTGAATCACTGAAAAAGGGGCTTGAACGCTTCAATTTTGATGTCAGCTTTGAAGAGATTCCTTTTAATATTAGTTTTAGGTCACGCACTGCTCCCGAGGGTGGTTTTACTTTATCGTATCATTCTGTGGGTAATGTGACTCATGTCTGGCGAATAAAAGAAACACCTGTACAACATTATTACAGTTTTGAACGATTTGGATTTTCTGGTTGGTCAGAGCTCTCTATGGCCCAAGATTATCATTGTCAGTATATTAAACGAGTTGATAGTAAATTAGCAGAAACATTTACTCAGCAGTTAAGAACTCAGTTGATAAGCAGTAACCAGTCTAAGTACAAACAAAAAGATACGCCTTTTACATTGGAGGAGCCTTTTGTTTTTTATTCCTTACAAAAACCTGGGGATATTGTGGCGAGTTTATATCGCTTAAATGCCTTTGATGTTTTGCAGCAGGCAGCTTTTTTGGCTAAGAAAAAACGGATAAAATTAGTGGTAAAACGACACCCCTACTGTTTGGATCCTCGGGTGAGCTGGGCTTTGTTTAAGGCCACGTTTAATAATCCTTATGTAATGATAACATCAGCCTCTATTCATAAAATACTCCCTTTATGCCGCTCTGTTTTAGTCGCTAATTCAGGTGTTGGTTTTGAAGCATTGATACATGGCAAACAAGTTTATTCTTTTGGTCATAGTGAATATGAATTAGTGACTAATTCTTTAAATTCAATATCAGATGTTGAGCAGATATTTTCAACTCAGACTGTCATTAGCCCCGACTTGATTAATCGGTTTATTTATTATTTTTTAAGGCAGTGTTGCTTTAATGTAAAGGATGCCAATGATATTGATAAAAAATTGCAAAAATCGATAGATGCTTTGATTAGTGGTACTTGGCTGGAACCGCAAAGGGCTGTGACTTTTCCTAAGGAATGAAGGTTGATTTATGAGAAATATATTAATCTCTTCGCATAAAAATTATGTCTTTCCAAAAAGCTCTCTTTATGTGCCTATACAGGTAGGGAAAGGTATAAATTCTGAAGCTATTAGGGATAATACAGGCAATAATATTTCCAATAAAAACAGTACCTTTTGTGAGTTAACAGCTCTCTATTGGGCGTGGAAAAATAACTTTTTTAAAGACAGTGATTTTTGTGGATTAGTACATTACCGGCGTTATTTCAAAGGATCGGGCGAGCGGATTAAAGGTAAGGCAATATTAGAAGAATCAGAGATAATTAATTATCTTAAGGAGTACGATGTTTTACTGCCTAAAAAAAGACGTTATTATATAGAAACAGTTGCAAGCCATTATGCTAATGCACATTATCAAAAAGATCTATTATTAACCAGGGAACTACTCGAACAACAAGAGAGTGAATATTTGCCTGCTTTTGATAAGGTGATGCAAGGTCGAAGCCTTTATTTGTTTAATATGTTTGTGATGTCGCCAACACATTTTGATGCTTATATGAACTGGCTGTTTCCTCTACTATTTAAACTCGAGCAACAGATTGATACTAAAGATTACGATAGTTATCAAAAACGTGTTTTTGGCTATATTGCTGAACGACTTTTCAATGTCTGGATTTTAAAAAACAATTTGCGTATTAAGACTTTGGCTATTCAGCATCTTGAAGGTGAAAACTATCTATTAAAAGCATGGGGGGTGTTAAAGAGAAAAGCATCCCATAATCTTGGCTAATTTTCCAAAAATAACAAAATAAATGAAATTCTCAATTGTCGGAGCAGGGTTCACTGGTGCCGTATTAGCACAAGAACTTGCTAAATCAGGTCATCATATTGATGTGTTTGAAGCCAGAGATCATGTTGCAGGTAATTGCTATTCTGAAAGAGATGTTGATACCGGTATTTTACTGCATAAATATGGTCCGCATATTTTCCATACCGATAATGTACAGGTCTGGGACTATGTTAATCAGTTAGCAACGTTTATTCCGTATATTAATCGCGTAAAAACGATTTCGCAGGACCGTGTATTTTCCTTGCCGATTAACTTGCATACCATTAATCAATATTTTGGCAAAACATTTAATCCAAAACAAGCGCAATCCTTTATTAATACTATCGCTGACAAAAGTTTTGAAAATCCTCAATCGTTTGAGGAGCAAGCATTGAAGTTTGTGGGTAAGGACTTATATGAAGCTTTTTTTAAGGGATATACCATTAAGCAGTGGGGCGTAAGCCCGACAGAATTACCTGCTAGTATTCTTAAGCGACTCCCTGTCCGATTTAATTATGATGACAACTATTTTAACCATAAATATCAAGGTATGCCTAAAGAAGGCTATACCCCTATGGTTGAAATGTTATTGGAACATGTAAATATATCTGTTCATTTAAACGCCCTGTTTAGTGCCAGCAATACTGATGACTATGACCATGTTTTTTATACAGGCCCTATTGATGCCTGGTTTAATTACGAACAAGGTAGATTAGCTTATCGTACACTGGATTTCGTAAAAGAAATCCATGAAGGTGATTTTCAGGGCTGTGCGGTGATGAACTATGCTGATCAACAAGTGCCATATACTCGAATCACTGAGCATAAATATTTTTCTCCCTGGGAGAATCATAACAAGACTGTTATTTATACAGAGTACAGTCGTGCTTGTGAACAACAGGATATTCCCTATTATCCGATACGTCAGGTTAATGAAAAGGTCATGCTAAGTGCTTATTTAGAACAGGCAAGAAAACTAAAAGGGGTTAGTTTTTTAGGTAGACTGGGAACTTATCGTTATTTGGATATGGATGTGACTATTACGGAAGCATTAGAGGCTGCAAAGCAGGTATTGAAATCTATTAAGAAATGCGAAAATATTCCCACATTCTTTATTGATCCAGCATAATGACATAAAACTACTTGGAAGTGAGGTCTCATTTTGCTCTATGTGGGACTAAAGACTCTGCTAATGGTATGCTTTTTACGGTGGGTTCGTAATGCATGGTAAGTAAGTGTTTAAAATTATCCTAATAATTTAAATCTTTTTGGAAGTGAGGCTTCAGCCTCGCAAGCCCGGTTCAGGCGAGGCTAAAGCCTCACTTCCAAATGTTAGAATGATTATAGTTACCTATTTAGAAACTTAAATTTTGTCTTTAAATTGTTCTACATATTGAGCAAAGCGATTTTGCGTGTTAATTAAAAGGGTGACACTTTCAAGTGCTGTATCTAAGGCTTGCAATAAATTTTCAGCAGAATCCATATATTCATGTACTAATCGATTTCTAAGAGTCCTAATTTCTATCCAGTGCTCTGAAGACTCTATCCAGCCAATTTTTTCTGCACGAAGTAAGTTATCTAATTGAGAGCCTGTTGGTTCTAAACTTACGCGTAGAAGAGCAGGTAATAACTTGTCACCTAAGGTATCTTGTAAGCGACTGAAGCGAGAAACAAAAGCATCTAACATTTCACTGTATTCAATATTGTTTTCAAGTGTTTCAATCCAATGTAGATCAGGTTCAAGTGCTTTAATTCTGTTGCTGGTCATACTAAGGTGTTTAACTTCTTTTTCTGTTAGCAAAAGTAATTGTTCAACTATAAACCAACGATTTTGCTCTGAAAATTGCTTCATAAGATTATTCCATGCTCAATAGCTTGCTGATGAATCGGTTTGATTGGTGTCAGGCTGTCTTTAATTAAAACATCCACTTTACGACCCCCTAGCTTGATGTACAGGCGGGCTGCAAGCTTACACTCAAGTTGAATGCGGTTTTTAATGATAGCAGGGGATTCAATTAATAGATCAATATCGCCCCCACGCTGATTATCATCGGTCCGGCTACCGAAAAGTAAAATAATGCAATCTTTGCCAACAAGGTTTAACACTTCAGTTTTAATGATTTGTTGTATTTTTGAGCTTAATCTCATTGTAAATTAGGTAGTGAAATTTTTTTATTAAATTATACCCTGAAAATATATTAATCATCGTTGCTGGTTTTTTAGTCTTTAGTTTTTTTGTTAGATAATTTATGTGTGTGGGGCGTAAATTCATTTTGTGCTAACGATTATGTTACCAAATCAGTATTTTAAATAGTGTTTAGGGTGTAATAACCTTTAGTGGATTTTTTTTCATATAAAACATCAATTTGTTTTTTTAAGCCAGCAATTGCTTTTTCATCTTTAGAGTCAGCGATCAAAGATAGTAAGAGTTGTAAATAAAGGATCGGTTCCTTAAAATCACTATAATAACGTTTTCCTAACCCACCTTTAAATACTTCTATTGCATGTTGTTTTTGATTGAATTCCATTAACGCTTTAGCATATTCAAAGCGTGTAGTTAAGTTAAAGGGGTTGAGTTGAATAGCTTTATTAAATGCAGAATTAATTTCAATTACTTTGTTTGGAAAGTTTTTTTCATCACTCAGTAAATATAATTTAGCTTTATTAACATAGTTTAATACTCTAAAAGGATTTTTGTTGATTGCTATTTCACTGACTTCTATACCTCGAGTAATTAAATATATTCTTCCATTATTTTTTATTATATTTTCTTTGTTGATTAGAAGGTTAATATATAAGTTAAGCTGAATAGCCAAAATATTTTCATTGTAACTGGTTAAATAATAAGCATTTTCTGCTTCTTCTAAAGCAATTAAATTGTTTTTATGTGAGCTATATATCTTATTAATGCTGATAGAGTTAATAGTTGACTTATATATTAATGTTAAGCTTAATATTATCAAAAGGCTAAAATATACTATTGGGCTAGTTAACTTATTTAAGCAAAAGGTAAGATTGTTTTTTGAGGTAACTTTGTTTAATCGATGAGTCAGTACCCCGATATAAAGGCCAAGTAGAAGTAAAGGGGCTGGCTGATATAAGTTGAAAGTGAAACAAGAGTGAGAAAAAACAGCTACACATGCTGTAATTAGGCCTAAAGATAGTAGTTTTTCATCCTTATCGTTAGTTAATAAATAGAGTTTTTTTGCAGCGATTAGATAGCTGACTAAAAAGCCAATAAATAATAAAAAACCTAAAGGACCTAGTTCAATAAGAAATTGAAAATAATCATTATGTACATATTGTCCCAGGTCTGGAGCATGTCTATACAGAGGGAATAGCCAATGAAACATATTTATCCCCCAACCAAGAACGGGTTGATCAAGATACATTTCCCAGCCAGATTCCCAAAGATCTGTTCGACCATTGGATACGGTTGTGATATTGGTACTTAATGTTCGCTTAGTCAAGCGTTGTATATTACTTCCTCCGTTCAATAATTCGGCACTAAAATAACCTGTACCTAGATAAGTAAGCATTTTTAAAAACTGGATGATTGATTGCTTAAATAACAGTAAATGTAATAGTAAAAATGATAACCCGATTGTTAATCCAAGCACGGCTCCCCGGGAAAGCGTAAGAGATATAATAAATGCACCTATAAATAATATTGCTGCATAAACAAGTTGACTTCCCTTGTCTTGTTTTTTATCTAGGATTAGTTGTGAGCATATTGGTAATAGCAACATACAAACAAAAATAGCATTGGTGTTTTTATTAGCAAAAAAGCCGGGAGCAGGGAGTTTTGGGTAAAAAAGAAATCTTTGTTGTAGTATTTTCCAGAAAATAATTAACACTAAAAAATAAACAATATAATGAAAATATTTTTGCTGTTCTACATTGCTCCAAAAACCGATAACAAAAGCAGCTAGAAACAGGTAATACATGTAGGATGCGTGAATACTACTACTAGGAACGGGAGACCATAATATTGAAGCTGTAGTCCAGATTGTGAATAGTATAAAAAAACAAAGATAGATATTATTAGGAACTGTAATTGGTCTTTTGTATGATAAAAATAGCTTATAAAGAATTAAACTGCCCAAGATAAAAAAAGAAGCAATAAAGTAAATATAAGTATTAGCAAAGTTTTGGACTTTGGTGGATAAAAATAAGCTGATGCCTACTAGTAAGGCTGGAAAGGCATTCTTGTAATAATAGCTTGACTTTGATTTTTCAATAAACATGTTATTTAGTAAGAGTTGCAACGTCTTGTTTGGTATTTTTAGGTAAAGTCACAATCTGGGATTATTTATTTTAGAAGTTCTTAGTTAAACTAGTTTAACAGTATTCCTTATATAAAAAATAGATATAACTGTTGATGGGAAAATGTTTAACTGGAATGGTTTATAAGAGGGTTAATAATTGGAGCTTGTTAGCAGAATAAATACTGAGAGGGGTGCTGATGGGTTTGTTTAAATGCTTTTAAAAAGTCATTAAAGATGAGAGGTATCTCGAGTTATTAATGACTATTATGTAAAAAACCACCCAGCTTATAAAAGTTTGGGTGGTTTTTTTGCCAATACTGGTTTAGGCCGGTATTCTAAGGCGCTTGGCGACACTCAGAAGGTACATATTTATAGCTGTCAGCACTAGCTGTACTACATTTCCATTCTATTGGGCTGCCATCTACCCATGTTGGAGCAAGTTTAAATGCAACGCCCCCAGCGCTTGAATTCATTGTTACATCGATTACAGAGTCAGTACATGTCATTGTGGATACATTGCCTGCAACTGCAGAATTAAATCCAGCACAAGAAGATGCAGTAGCAGTAGTTCCCATGCTACCGGCCATGTTTTCGGCAATTAAGGCTTTACCACCTGAAGCAAGAGAAAGCCCCTCTGTAACTCGCGCTCTAACCATATAATCTTGATAAGCAGGTAATGCGATTGAAGCTAAAATACCAATGATCGCTACAACGATCATTAGTTCGATTAGGGTAAAACCCTGTTGTGATTTTTGAATGTTCATAATATTCGCCTTTAATGAAATTGAAACGTGATTTTGTTAATCGTCATTTCAGTAACTGCATAGTCCATGCCAAAAAGTTATTTTTTAATGAAAATAGTCGGCAGGCATTGTTAAATCTAGGTTTAAAAAGATAATTAACGGAATGTGAAAATGTTTATCAGCAAAATTAATACTTGATGTTTTACTGCATGCGTCAGTAACTGACAAATTTTGTCACTCTCTATCTATTGTGCGTTATTTGCGCCTTTATAAAGAGTCATCCAGATAATTTTTAGATCAAACCAGAGTGACCAGTTTTCTATGTAATATAAATCGTAATCCAGGCGTGTTTTTAAACAGGTATCTCCACGCCAGCCATTAACTTGTGCCCAGCCTGTAATACCCGCTTGAACAATGTGCTTTTGCATATAACTGTCTATTTCATATTTAAACTGATCTACAAATATAGTCCGTTCAGGGCGAGGGCCAACAATTGACATATCGCCTTTTAATACATTAATAAACTGTGGCAGCTCATCCAGACTGGTTTTGCGTAACAAGGCTCCAATTCGGGTTTTTGGCTTAGCATTTGCCTTACCCCATACGCATTCTTTATCAGCATTTAAAGGCATGGATCTAAATTTCAACATCTGAAAAGAATGTCCATCACTGCCTATTCGTTCTTGCTTATACAATACGGGACCTGGGGAAGTTAGTTTTATAACAAGCGCAATAAATATTAATAGTGGGCTGATGATAAGCAAAATCACAGAGGCTAGGATTTTATCTTCCAGCCATTTTATTAATTGAGCGGTACTGCTTAAATGCGGTGGGGATAAGTTAATAATACTCATGCCGTTAACATCTATAGTAGCGTGGTTTAATAAGCGTAAACTGGCAATGTTGGGTACTAACTTGACTTCGACCAAAACCGAGTGCAACTGATGACAGAGTGATTCTATTTGTTCGATCTCTTGTAAAGGTAAAGTGATCCATACCTGATCTATATTGTTTTCTTCTACATAGCTAATAATGTCTTTTATTTCCCCGAGGCAGGGAAGTGTCATGCTATTTTGCATTGGAATGTCAAAAAAATAGCCGCGTATATTTAAGCCCATCCAGGGAGCTGTCTGGATCTTTTTGCTCACTTCTTTACTCAAATCACCACTACCAACAATCACTATATGACGTAAGTTATAGCCTTTGCTACGTAATTTATGCAGGCTCCAGCGTAGGATTAATCTTGTTAAAAACAGCGTGGCAAGTGTACTTGTATACCATAAGATAAACCAGTGCCTGGAAAACTCAGTGGCTGTTTTAGTGAAAAATATAAAAGCAAGAAGCCCTAGTAATGAACAGCTCCAGCCAAATAATAAAGCACGTAATTCTATGGTTAAACTGGCTTCCCGCCAGCTTTGATAGACCCTGAATTTTGGAAACCACCAAGCACTAAAAATAAAACCGAGTATAATTAAGGTTAAATAATTTTCTGGCATATACCCGTCATAGACAGGAAAGTGCTTAATGGGTTCTAGAATAAAGAAACAGGCTATGCCGCTAGCAATAATAAGGATACTATCTAGCAACTTTATACATAGAACTAATAAATTGGCGTTTTCTTTCATTGATGGATCCATGGAGGTATATTCCTTTATTGCTAGATAGAACTGTATTGAAAGTGACTGTTTTGATAGTTTTATAATAGTATAGCAATCAAAATGTAATTTAGAGCGCGGGTTTAAATAGCTAGTTATGATATTGTCGTTATAAGGTTGTTTAATTTTTCTAAAATAAATAGAAAGCAAACAATCTGAAAAAAAAATTTTATAGTCTATAATTTATCAACAGATGATGTAATTAATGACTTACCAATCTAATAAAGAGTATTTAGGAGAAAATAGTGGCAAGTATACTTGCAGTAGATGATTCAGCTTCCATGAGACAAATGGTATCTTTCACTTTAAAAGGTGCGGGTTATACAGTTGTTGAGGCAGTTGATGGCGTGGATGCTTTAAACAAAGCAAAAACTCAAAAGTTTGATTGTGTGGTGACAGATGTAAATATGCCTAATAAAGATGGGATTACTCTAATCAGAGATTTACGTGCTTTACCAAATTATAAATTTGTTCCAATGTTAATGTTAACAACAGAATCTGGCATGGATAAAAAGCAAGCAGGTAAGGCTGCAGGTGCTACTGGCTGGATAGTTAAACCGTTTAACCCAGATCAATTATTAAAAACAATTAAGAAAGTTTTGGGTTAGTCGCTAACATCTGTAAATACACTTTTTGACGAGTAGGAAAGTCTATGTCGATTGATATGTCACAGTTCCACCAGGTCTTTTTTGAAGAAAGTTTCGAGGGCCTGGATATAATGGAATCAGGGTTGTTAAATCTTGATATGGGGGATGTTGATGATGAAGATATTAATACTATATTTAGAGCCGCTCACTCAATAAAAGGAGGGAGCGGAACATTTGGCTTCTCAGCTGTTGCTGATTTTACTCATGTGATGGAAACCTTGCTTGACGAAATGCGTGATGGTCGTAGGCAAGTGACTCAGCAGGCCGTTGATGTTCTTTTAGGGTCGGTTGACTGTTTAAAAGAAATGTTAACGGCAATACAGGATGAGCAAGCCATTAATGAGTCACATGTTTCAGAGTATCAAAAAGCATTAGAGGTTGAGCTTAATGGCGGTGGTGGTGAAGATGTGGCTGCTGTGCAAAATGACGCAGTTGAAGTCAGTGTGGAATCATCTTCCTCCCCTGTAGCCCAAGAAAATGATGAAAAAGGTTGGCGTATTGCATTTAGTCCTCATGCTGACTTGCTTAAAACAGGAAATGACCCGGTCAGAATGTTTAGAGAACTATCTGGGTTAGGGGAATTAACTGCAACGGTAGATTTTCAAGGTGTTCCTGGTTTTTATGATTTAGATCCGGAAGATTGTCATTTGTCCTGGAATTTGGAGGTTGTTGGCAACTTTCCTGAGTCCGAGGTAAATGAAATTTTTGATTGGGTTGAAGATGAGTGTGATTTAGCCATTCAGACTTTAACAGAATCAGGGGATACTGAAAATAATGATGCTCCGATAGAGCAACAAGCTGAAGAACAATCTAAGGAACAAACTCCAGTACCCGCTAAAGTAGAGGCTAAGGCAGAGCCTGCTGATAAGGTCCTTCCTGCAGCCAAGCCTGCGACAGCAAAAAAAGAAGTTGCAAAACCTCCCGCAGGAAAAGGATCAGGCTCCATTAGGGTTGACACTTCTAAAATTGATACTTTAATTAATATGGTTGGAGAATTAGTTATTACCCAATCTATGTTAAGTTTAGTGGGCGAACATTTTGAGTTGAATAAGTTAGATCAGCTTAAAAACGGATTGTCACAATTAGAGCGACATACACGTGAGTTACAAGAAAGTGTAATGAATATTCGTATGTTACCGATTAGTTTTGTTTTTAGTCGTTTCCCACGATTAGTGCATGATTTGAGTTCTAAGCTGGATAAAAAAATAGAGTTGGTATTGGTTGGTGAGAATACTGAAGTTGATAAAACCGTTGTTGAATTATTAAGTGATCCCTTGGTTCATTTGGTAAGAAATAGTCTGGACCATGGAATAGAGATGCCCGCTGATCGTGTGGCAGCTGGTAAACCCGAAATGGGTACAATTACCCTGGAAGCCTATCATCGAGGCGGCAATATTGTCATTGAAGTAAAAGATGATGGTAAAGGCTTAGACAAGGACATGTTAAGGACTAAGGCAATAGAAAAAGGTTTAATTGATGAAGAAACCGTTCTGACAGACAAGCAAATCTATGAGTTGATTTTTATGGCTGGTTTTTCTACGGCTGAACAGCTCTCTGATATTTCCGGGCGTGGCGTGGGAATGGATGTGGTCAGGAGAAACATCCAGTCCTTAGGGGGAAATATTGAAATTATTTCTGAGCTTGGGAAAGGTTCAACTATTGCGATTCACCTCCCATTAACATTAGCTATTCTGGATGGACAATCGATTGCCGTGGGAGATGAACGTTTTATTATTCCACTGGGTGCGATTATTGAGTCGATTAATATTAAGGAGTCGATGTTAAACCGGGTGGCAGGTAGAGGAGAAACATTTCGTTTACGAGATGAGTATTTACCTATCGTTAGAATGCACGAGATATTTGATGTCAAAACGGCACAGGCAACAAAATTAACGGATGGACTCGTTGTGGTTGTAGAAGGGCAAGGTCTGCGTTGTGGCTTGTTTATTGATGATTTATTAGGTCAACAACAAGTCGTGATTAAATCTCTGGAAGCAAACTATAGAAAGGTTGAAGGCGTCTCAGGTGCAACTATTCTGGGTGATGGGTCTGTTGCTTTAATTTTAGATATTCCTGGATTAGTTCGTTTATCAAACCAGTAGTAAATTCTTAGAAGATAAAATGACTGAAGAAGCTGAAAATATAGAAACTGAAGTGATTGAAGAAGTAAAACTGGACAATATGCTTCAGTTTTTAAGCTTTACTTTAGGCGATGAAGAATATGGTGTTGATATTCTTCGTGTGCAAGAAATTCGTAGTTGGGAACCGGTATCCAGAATACCTAATGTACCCAGTTATGAAAAAGGCGTGGTTAACCTAAGGGGAGCCATCGTGCCAATTATTGATTTAAGAGAGCGCTTTGGTTTAGGGTATTTGCAATATTCGCCTTTAACCGTGGTGGTGGTGCTGCAAATACAAACGGAAGAAGGGCGCACACGAGTGATGGGGGTAGTGGTAGATGCTGTTTCTGATGTTATTGATGTTAATAAAAAGAGCATACAGAATGCCCCTAACTTTGGCACTAAAGTAAGTACAGAATTCATCAATGGTCTAGCATCTGTCAATGAGCGGATGGTGATGTTACTTGATGTTGAAAAATTATTGAAATTAGATAGTCTGGATGATGAATATGAAAACAACTAAGGTATTATTTCTGATGGGTAAGGAGTCAAACAATGAAAATTAATATGCCAGTCACTGATAATGAAGTGATGATGGAAAAAGGTGATATTCTTGTTACCCGAACTAATTTAAAAGGGGTTATCACTTATGCCAACCAGGCTTTTATCGATATAAGTGGTTTTAGCAAAGAAGAACTAATCGGCAAAAATCATAATGTCGTACGGCACCCAGATATGCCGGTAGCAGCGTTTGAAGATTTGTGGGATTGTTGTAAGGCCGGAAAACCATGGACAGCCCCTGTTAAAAATAGAACTAAAAACGGTGACTATTATTGGGTGGAAGCCAATGTAACTCCCGTCTATAAACATGGTAGGGTCGAAGAGTTTTTGTCGGTTCGTTATGCGCCTAGTCGACAACAAATTTCTGCAGCAGAAGATTTATATCGTCAACTTAATGCTAACAAAGTAGAGATACGCCCTAAAGGGTTGGCTCTTGTTCTGAAGAACATGAAAGAATGCAGCCTTGGGTTAAAAGCAATTGTCGTTTTAACAGGGTTTTTGTTACCTAGTTTATATTTTATGTGGTTGTTATTTCAGCAAGGTAATATGCCTGTGCTGGGGGGCGTTGCAGTCCTTAATATATTAGCAATTCTATTAGGCTATAGAATGCTAAAAGACTTTGGAACTGCGATAGAAAAGGTAATATCCACCTCTTATAATCTGGCTGATGGACGTTATAGAAATCCTATTGAGCTGGATAGGAATGATCAAATTGGCGATATGTACAAAGCTGTATATGGTATGCAAGTCAAACTTAATGGTGATCTTTCTCAGACCAAAGAAATAGCGGCAGAATCAACGCGTATCAAGCAAGCCCTGGATAATGTCAGTTCCTGCGTGATGGTTGCCGATAATAGTTTAGATATTATCTATATGAATACCACGGTTCAGGAGATGTTTAACAATGCTGAAGCTGATATACAAAAAGAGTTGCCTAATTTTAGAGCGGATCAATTATTGGGTGCCAATATAGATCAATTCCATAAAAACCCTGCTCACCAGCGAGGTTTAGTGGGAGGATTAAACAGCAGCTTAAAAGCTAATCTGGTTATTGGTGGACGACATATGGATTTTGTCGCAAACCCTGTGACTAATGATAATGGAACACGAATTGGAACAGTTGTTGAGTGGCTGGATAGAACGCACGAAGTTAAAATTGAACAAGAAATTGAAGCCATCGTTGAAGGCGTTAAGGCGGGGCAATTAGACTCACGTATTGACATGGCCGATAAAGATGGCTTTTTTGAAAAACTAAGTGGGGGCATTAATGAACTTACAGATGTCATTGATAGCGTTTTTTCAGATGTATCCAGCACCATGCAGAGCATGGCAACGGGCGATCTGAATAATCGAATTGATAGTGAGTACCAAGGTGTTTATCTGGATTGTAAAAATAATATAAATGCTTCAATTGATAAAATTGCTGAAATTGTTTCAGAGGTCAATGATTCGGCAGAGTTTATTAATAATTCAGCTCAGGAAATAGCCAGTGGTAATAATAATTTATCGCACCGTGTAGAACAGCAAGCAGCAAATTTGGAAGAAACTGCTTCCAGCATGGAAGAATTGACCAGTACCGTTAAAAATAATGCAGATAATGCACAGCAAGCTAATCAGGTAGCAACTTCAGCCAGACAGTTAGCAGAAAAAGGTGGAGAGGTTGTGACCTCAGCTGTTGCGGCCATGCAGGAAATTAATGTCAGTAGTAATAAAATTGCCGAAATTATTGGTGTTATTGATGAGATTGCATTTCAGACCAATTTGCTGGCCTTAAATGCTTCAGTAGAAGCGGCTAGAGCGGGTGAGCAAGGTAGAGGGTTCTCGGTTGTTGCAACAGAAGTAAGAAACCTTGCACAACGAAGTGCAACAGCGGCTAAAGAGAGTAAGGAATTAATTCAAACCAGTGTACAAAAAGTGAGATCAGGGACAGAGTTTGTTAACGAAACAGGGAAGTCTCTGAATGAGATTGTAACGGGTGTTAAAAAAGTAGGTGATATTGTTGCCGAAATTGCAGCAGCCAGCGTTGAGCAATCTCAAGGTATTGAGCAAGTCAATCAGGCTGTTTCGCAAATGGATGAGATTACTCAGCAAAATGCAGCATTAGCAGAGCAAGCCTCG
>Ga0209184_1000786_pt1 | contig 27962 bp, 23 predicted proteins | sample EN8Hudsemesocosm_2_FD_184627 | JGI IMG/M metagenome (GOLD analysis project Ga0209184, IMG submission 184627) | Methane-oxidizing microbial communities from mesocosms in the Hudson Canyon - EN8C Hudson Canyon (SPAdes) (version 2) | ecosystem: Environmental > Aquatic > Marine > Cold seeps | place... | reverse complement strand
CAAATTCGTAAAACGCTAAAACCTGCTCAAACGCTTGTGGTACTGAGTGATAAAAAAAGTGTGCCACAGGTTTTAGCGCAAGAATGTCTAAATGCTGGTTTTGAACGTTCAATTATCACTGTGTGTGAAACCTTGGGTTACCCTGAACAGAAGATCAGTCGTTTTGAGGTAAGTCGCTTAAGTGAGTCTGACCAAGTCTTTGATCCGCTACATCTAAGCGTGATTGAAGTTAAAGGTAAAGGCTTAGTACTGCCAAGCTTTCCTGGTATTCCAAATGAAAGTTTTATTACGGATATGGCTAACAAAAGTGAACAAGGTCACCCTGAAAAAATCCAGCCTAAAAATAATAGCGCGATGCTTACCAAGCGCGAAGTTCGTTTAGCTATTTTATCGCTCATTCAAGCCAATAACGCAGATGTGATATGGGATATTGGTGCAGGTTGTGGTTCTGTTGCGGTTGAATTAGCTTATTGGAATAAGCAGGTTCAGGTGCATGCCATTGAGCATCATGAAGCGCGATTGGCTTGCCTTGAAGCAAATCGGGATCGCTTTGGTGTAGTGTCTCAGCTTAATATTACCGCTGGTAGCGCACCTGAAAAACTGTCAGGCCTGCCTGACCCAACGAAGGTTTTTATTGGTGGGAGTGGGGGGGCATTACCTCAAATACTCGCGCTTTCTTGGCAAAAACTTCCCATAGGTGGTGTGTTAGTGGCATCCGCTGTCACCGAAGCCACGAAACAACATTTGTTTCAGTTTATGACTACGCGAGAAAGCGCTCAAGATGTTGAGCTTGAAACTCTACAGATTAGTATCAGTAAAGGCAGCAAGCTCGCTGGACAATTACTCTATCGTCCCAGCTTTCCGGTCACACTCTTTAAGTTTATGAAGTTGGCGGAGCTAAACAATGACTAAGCCAGTTACAGATATAACTTCAAATGATGGCATATTTTATGGCGTTGGTGTCGGCCCAGGTGATCCTGAATTAATCACCCTAAAAGCGGCCCGGCTGATTCAGCAAGCTGATGTGATTGCTTACTTAGCGAACCAACATAATCAGTCTCAATCTAGAAATATTGCTCAGTCACTGCTTGCGGAAAACTTAAAAGCACAAATCGAAATGCCGGTGATGATGCCGATGGCGGATGATCCTAGCATTGGCGACAAGGTTTATGATCAAGCGGCAGTGGAGGTTCAAGCGTTCTTAGCGAAAGGCTTAACCGTCGTGTTTTTGTGTGAAGGTGACCCCTTATTCTTTGGCTCATTCGCTTATCTACTTGCACGCATACAATCAGCGGATAATAGCCGTTTTATCTGTGTTTCTGTTCCGGGAATATCATCCCCTCATGCCGCTTCATCCGCATTGAACTTGCCACTAACGATGATGAAAGAATCATTTTCGGTCATTAGTGGGCGTCATGAGGATGACGTAATTGAAAAAACGCTCAGAGACTTTGATAGCGTGATCATCATGAAAGCGGGTCGTTCACGGCCGAGATTACTGACTTTGTTAGAGAAAACACAGCGGATGTCTGATGCGCATTATTTGGAATATATCGGGCGAGAAAATGAACGGATTACTTCTGATGTCTATGCTTTAGATCAACATGAAACCGGACCCTATTTTTCCTTGTTTGTAATAACCAAGCAGGAGTCTCGGCGCTTATGATTCGTATTATTTCACTGACAGAGGCTGGCCAAAAGCTCGCACAAAAGCTAAGTAAGCAGTTACCAGAGAATAGCCATTGGCATAAGCCCTTACCTTTTACTGAGCAAGTGCAATCTGCATTTAAACAGGGTGATGCCTTAGTCTTAATTTGCGCAACCGGTATTGCTATTCGAACGCTTGCACCAATTTTGGAAAGTAAGCATCAAGACCCGCCGGTACTCGTGCTTGATGAGTGTGGCAACTACGTTATACCGATGTTGTCCGGCCATGAAGGTGGCGCAAACGAGTGGGGTCGGAAAGTTGCCGATATATTAGATGCCCAACTGGTTAGCACTACAGCAAAACCTTACTTAAAACCGGTGTATACCATTGGTATGGGGTGTGAAAGAAACTGCCCAATGCCTGAACTACAGTCTCTATTAATTGACTGCCTACAGCAGGCGAACCTAAAGTTGGATCAAATTCAAAGCATTAACAGCATCGATATAAAAGCAGATGAAGTAGGTTTAATTGAACTTACCAAGCAATTTGATAAACCCTTTTCGACCTGGAATCAAAAACAACTCGCGACAGTTGAATCACTTTTAAGTACGAAATCTGATTACATCATGAGCGTCGTAGGCGTTTACGGAGTCGCAGAATCGGCAGCTTTATATGCCGCACGGGTAATGACCGGTGAGGCGCCTGAATTAGTGCTCAATAAACAGAAAAATAGCAAGGCTACCTGTGCGATTGCCAGAAGCTTTCCATCAAGTTAAAACCCACAAATTGAAACAGAGAAAGAGATTTAAACAAGATTATGAGTAAACTATTTTTAGTTGGAATGGGGCCTGGCGATGCACAACTGGTGTCGCCAAGAGCCACTCAAGTTGTGAGTAAATGTAGCGATCTTGTCGCCTATGGACTTTATATCAATCTATTAGGTGATATTTGTAATGGCAAAAAGCTTCATGAACTACCGCTTGGTGAAGAGATTGCACGTGCTCGACTAGCGCTCGATCTGGCGGCAAGTGGAAAAACAACGGCATTAATTTCGAGTGGTGATATTGGTATTTATGCCATGGCAACCCTAGTGTTTGAACTATTGGATCAGCATATCACTGGCGTAGAAGATCACCCGGAGTGGTTAGATGTAGACATTGAAGTTATACCCGGTATTTCGGCGATGCAAGCAGGTGCGGCGAAGGCTGGCGCAATGCTTGGTCACGATTTTTGTACCATTTCATTATCGGACTTATTAACGCCCTGGGAAACCATCGAAAAGCGCATTCACAGTGCGGGAACGGGTGACTTTGTCGTATCATTTTATAACCCGGTTTCAAAAAAACGAGACTGGCAGCTTAATACCGCTCGAGACATTTTGTTGAAATATCGCCCTGCAGAAACTCCAGTTTTGATTGGTCGACAATTAACCCGTGAGGATGAATCTATTGAATTGATTACGCTAGCCGAGCTCGATGCAAAAGACGTTGATATGTTTACGCTGGTAATGGTCGGGAATCGTGAGTCACGCCATATCACCTACAAAGACAAACAATGGGCGTATACCCCCCGTGGTTACAAAAAGAAGCTATAAAAAGAGCTAACATAAAGGCAAAAAAGCATGACTGTATATTTTATTGGTGCCGGGCCCGGTGACCCTGAATTAATTACCGTGAAAGGCCAGCGCTTAATCGAGCAATGTCCTGTCATTTTATATGCTGGTTCTTTGGTACCGCGTGAAATTCTACAGACGGTAGAAGATAAAGCAGAAAAAATTATCGATACCGCCTCAATTGATCTGGACGAAATTCTCGTGCATATCGAGCAAGCACAAACAGCAGGTCAAGATGTCGCGCGCGTTCATTCTGGTGATCCCTCAGTTTATGGCGCTATTGGTGAACAAATTCGTCGATTAGAAACCTTAGGGGTACCCTTTGAAATTATCCCCGGTGTTACGGCAACCTCTGCTTCAGCGGCATGGTTGGGCAAAGAGTTAACGCTTTCAGGCGTTTCGCAAACAATTATCATGACGCGCTATGAAGGCAAAACACCTTTTCCAGAACGAGAGCGTTTACCTGAACTTGCTCGCAGTGGGGCGACCTTAGTGATACACCTTGGCATTACGCGTATTCATAAAATAGTGGAAGAACTCATTCCACATTATGGGGAGAACTGCCCTGTTGCCGTGTGTTATCGAACTTCATGGCCTGACCAAGACAAAGTTCAGGGCACACTGAGTGATATTGTTGAAAAAGTGCGTAAAAAGAAATTCACAAGAACATCGCTCATCTTAGTGGGCCCTGTGTTGAAAACAGATGAATTTCAGGATTCTTATTTATATGACCAAGACCAAGCGCATGTATATCGGCCAAAAGTGAAACCTGAAAAGCCCCGAACGGTGAAGCGCGAAACGATATAGCTGGGTCAAAATCATATCCCAAATAAACATATTACTTTGAATTTTTAACAGCATTTACAGGTATAAAAGATGGAATTAAATAAAATACCCGCAACGATCGTGACTGGATTTTTAGGCAGCGGCAAAACAACTTTGTTATCGAACTTACTAAAGCAAGCCAAGGGTAAGCGTATTGCCGTCATCGTAAATGAATTTGGTGAGTTAGATATTGATGCTGACTTACTCCGTAGTTGTCCTTTGTCTTGTGAAGAGGGTGAGGACGGTGAAGAAACCGCAGCCACTCAGGGTAAAAATGGTATCTACGAACTCGCGAATGGTTGTATTTGCTGCACCGTAGAAGAAGAGTTTTTACCTGTCATGAAAGAACTCGTTGCGCGTCGCGACGACATTGATCATATATTAATTGAAACCAGTGGCCTTGCACTGCCAAAACCTCTCGTACAAGCATTCAACTGGCCTGAAATTAAGCAGTATTGCACTGTGGATGCGGTCATTACTTTAATTGACGGCCCCGCGGTTGCAGCAGGTCGATTTGCTAATAATGTCGAACAAGTGGAAGCACAACGGCAAGCGGATGATAGTTTAAATCATGACCCGACATTAAATGAGTTATTGGATGATCAATTAAGCGCCGCTGACTTAGTGATTGTCGGTAAAAATGATTTATTAGACGATGCACAACGCTTGCAAGTAGAGCAGATTGTTTCGGCAAAAGTACCCGATTCGGTAAAAACGATTTATACCCGTCAAACGGCGAGTACTGACGCTAATGGCTCTAGCATAACGCAGGGTACGACCACGCAAAGCCCTTTATTACTTGAAACCATTATGGGTATTGATGCGGCTACAGAAAATAATATCGAAGCCGTTGCTACGCACCATGACCACCATCACCATCATGGCGAACATCATGAGCACGCACATGACCATTTTGATTCGTTTGTGATTAAGTTAGGTGAAGTCGATAGTAACTTACTACAAACGATTATGGCTTCGCTGCTCGAAGTGCATAATATTTACCGGGCAAAAGGATTTATCGCCATGCCTGGCAAACCAATGCGCCAAGTGATTCAAGCAGTGGGTGAACGTATGGATGTGTATTTTGATCGTTTATGGCAGCCGGACGAAGCGCGTGCCACGCACTTAGTCTTTATCGGAAAAGATTTGGATAAGTCATTAGTGACCGAAGCGCTAGCTGTTGCCCAGCTTGAACTGACGGCATAATGCATCTATTTGCAGCGAAACCGGGTGGCTTTGTCGATGACGAAGGCATTATTGATCTTGAGCAGTCACCTGCAGATATTGTTATATTATCTGCGGCAGATAGTAGCTTAAGTGCACTGGCGAATGCTGCAAATAGTTTACCCGAACACTTTCCGAGTATCCGTCTCGCTAATTGGATGCATTTACGAAAGCCTGCCGCGTTTGATCTTTATCAACATAAGGTATTAGACGGTAGTTCGCTCGTAGTGCTATCGTTGCTAGGCGGCCAAAGTTACTGGGAATATGGCTTTGAGCAGCTTCAAAGTTGGGTGACCGCGAAAGCTGACCGACAACTCATTATTGTACCCGGCGATGATGCAGAAGACCGTGAACTTTTTACTGCTTCAACCGTATCAATTGATGAGGCTGTAAGAGTATGGCGCTTTTTGCGTGAAGGTGGGTCGAGTAATAGTGAACATCTTTTTAAGTATCTTGCTGCTGAGCATTTAAACTATCAATGCGATTGGCTTGAGCCGAAAGTACTCCCTAAAAGTCTTATTTATCTTCCTCAAAAACAAGCACATGATAGTGTCGATGATTATATTCGCCACCCGACTCACTTTCCAGAACTAGGGGCCACATTAGCGGAATGGAAAAGCTACGTGGCGCCGAAAGAAAGCGATAACCAAACACAATTATCTGCGCCAGTGTGCATTATTTTGTTTTACCGTAGTCATTTACAAAACGCGAATACAGCCATGTTTGATGACTTTATTAAATGTGTACAAACGCAAGGATTAAAGCCGTTACCGATTGCAGTTAGTTCACTTAAAGATGCTGAGTCTCTTGCCTTGATCAATCATTTAATTCAAGCAAGTAATACGCACGTTATTCTAAATACCACTGGTTTTGCCAGTAATTCTTCTTCTTTAAGTGGCAGTGAATTTTCGGCCGCGACCGACAGTGGCCCCACTTATTTTACGTCGCCTTTTATTAATCAAATTCCTATTATTCAGGTAATGCTATCGAGCAACTTAGAGGAAGATTGGGCAGCAAATACTCAGGGCTTAAATAGTCGTGATTTGGCGATGCAAGTCGTACTACCGGAAATGGATGGTCGTATCATTTCACGCGCGATTAGCTTTAAAGCCGAAGACGCCTTTGATGAGCGTTGTGAAATATCACTCGTTCGTTATGTGCTGCATCATGAGCGTGCTGAATGGGTGGTCAGTTTGGCTAAACGCTATTGTGAGCTTGCGACGACTCCTAACTCTCAAAAACGTATTGCACTCATACTCGCCAATTATCCGACTAAAGATGGCCGTATCGGGAATGGGGTTGGTTTAGATACACCTGCTTCGGCATTGGTAATATTAAATGGGCTTAAGCAGGGAGGTTATCTGGTCGATGAACTACCTGATACGGGTACGGGACTGATTGAAGCCTTAATGGGCAGTGTCACCAATAACCCGAATACACTTCATCAATTACCCTGCTGGCAAAGTCTTTCGCTTGCAAACTATCAGCGTTATTTTCAAACCTTACCCAAAGCGAATCAAACCGCGATTTATGAGCAGTGGGGCAGTCCTGAGCAAGATCCTAAATTTAGGCAAGGGCGATTAATGATTGCAGGCATTCGTTCGGGTGAAACCTTTATTGGAATTCAACCTGCTCGAGGGTTTGATCGTGACTTAGCCGCTAACTACCATGACCCAGATTTAATTCCGCCTCATAGTTACTTAGCGTTCTATTTTTGGCTACGTCATGAATATCAAGTAAGTGCCGTAATACATGTTGGCAAGCACGGAAACTTAGAATGGTTACCCGGAAAAGGCTCGGCATTATCAAACGAATGTTGGCCGGATTTAATTTTAGGTCCCATGCCTAATTTTTACCCTTTTATTGTGAATGACCCTGGTGAAGGCGCGCAAGCAAAACGACGCACACAAGCCGTGATTATTGACCACCTCATGCCACCGATGACACGGGCAGAAACGTATGGAGAGTTAGCAGAACTAGAAGGTTTGGTTGATGAGTATTACCAAGCGTTGGGTATGGATATTCGTCGTGAAAATTGGTTAAAAGATCGTATTCTACTTTTAGTGCGTGAAACCAACATACTACAAGAACTATTGCTAAATAAAACAGAGTCAAGTAAGGAAGTACTTGCTGACTCAGAGGGGACTGATCAGCAGGTGCTTGATCAACTAGATGCTTACTTATGTGATATCAAAGAAGCACAAATACGCCATGGCCTACATGTACTTGGTACCTTACCTGATGAGGCAAAGTTGGCTGATACTATTGTTGCACTCTTGCGTTTACCGCGTGGTAATGAAACGCATACACAAGGAATTTTGCATAGTATTGCGGGTGACCTGAAATTACAATCATCTAACAAATCGTTTAACCCTTTAGCGGCCAGCACTGAAAACTGGGTAGGAACTCGCCCAAAAATATTACTTGAGATAGATAGCGGTAACTGGCGAACCGAAGCCGATACTAGAGAAAGACTCGAGTTGTTGGCTTTAAGGTGGGTGTCTGATTATTTGATTGAGTCTAAGCCCTTGTCTCAGCTAGAACCTTCTTTTCCCAATACTTATGCGCTATTAATATTTGCTCTAAAGAAGCTGGTTCCTGCGTTAGAGCTAAGTGCTAAACTTGAAATACAATCATTATTACAAGGTTTGTCTGGTATATTTGTGCCTCCCGGGCCAAGTGGTGCTCCTACACGGGGGCGTTTAGATACTTTGCCTACGGGGCGAAATTTCTTCTCGGTCGATAGTCGAGCGATCCCTTCACCCGCCGCTTGGGCTTTAGGTGAAAAATCAGCTGAAGCTTTAATTGCACGTTATCTACAAGAACAAGGGGATTACCCCAAGCAACTGGGTTTATCGGTTTGGGGCACAGCGACCATGCGTACTGGGGGCGATGATATTGCTCAGGCATTTTCGCTAATGGGCGTTAAGCCGATTTGGGCGACCGGTTCGAACAGGGTGGTCGACTTTGAAATTATCCCTTGTATGCTATTGGGTCGACCTCGGGTGGATGTGACCTTGCGCGTGTCAGGTTTTTTTCGAGATGCGTTTGCAAATGTGATGCGGCTTTATGATGGCGCGGTGCAGGCGCTAGCCGAGTTAAAAGAGCCCGGCAACGAAAATATGATTCGGCAGCATGTTGATAAACGCTATGCAGAATTAGTTCAGCAAGGTATGCCAGCAAAGCAAGCCAAGCGAGAAGCAAGTTACCGTGTTTTTGGCAGCAAACCCGGTGCTTATGGTGCAGGCTTGCAAGGTTTGATTGATGAACGCTGTTGGGAGCAACAGAGTGATTTGGCCGAAGCCTATGTGAATTGGGGCGGTTATGCCTACGGGAATCACTCTGAAAAAGAGCTGCAAGGTGTGCCTGCGCCCGCTGAATTTAGGCATCAATTATCACAATTAGATGCTGTTGTTCAAAATCAGGATAATCGAGAGCATGACTTGTTAGATTCTGACGATTATTATCAGTTTCAAGGTGGTATGGCGAATGCCGTGAATGTGTATCGTGGACAGATGCCTGTGGTATTTCATGGTGACCATTCGAACCCTGAAGCACCTAAAATTAGAACCTTAAAAGAAGAGCTAAATCGTGTCATTCGTTCTCGAGTGCTGAATCCAAAATGGCTCAATGCAATGCGAGAGCATGGTTATAAAGGCGCCTTTGAAATGGCAGCCACCATCGATTATTTATTTGCCTATGATGCCACAACTGATTTTATTGATGACTATCAATATCAGCAATTTGCACAAGTTTTGATTTTTGACGAACAAAACCAAGCATTTATGCGCGAACATAATTTATCGGCATTAGAAGAAATGACAGAACGAATGCTAGAAGCGACTCAACGTGAGATGTGGCAAGCAAGCGATCAAGACAAACAAGACCTACAAAACTTACTGCTCGATATTGATGCAGAAAAAGAAGGGCAATGAATTTTAGGAGATTAACATGAAATGGGTAAATATTCCGGCTAAAGCATTTAACGAAGCAGCTGAGCAACAAGCATTAGCGCATCAAAACATGCTGACCAAACCTCCAGGATCGTTGGGAAAGTTAGAACAAATTGCCACACACTTGGCAGGATTGCAGGGCGTACTTAAACCAACGTTAGATAATGTGATGATACGTGTTTTCGCCGCAGATCATGGAGTGGTTGATGAAGGTGTATCAGCATTCCCGCAAGTGGTTACCGGTGAAATGATTAAAAATTTCGCAGCAAATGGTGCTGCTATAACCGTCATGGCAGAGTCATTAACCGCAAACTTTGGCGTGATTAACCTAGGTACAGTAAATGAATTACCTGAGTTGCCGAGTGTACAAGATGATCGGATTGCAGCAGGTACACAAAATTTCTGTCAACAAGCAGCGATGACGGAAGGGCAGTTGAATGCGGCATTATCTGCTGGACAAGCCGTTGCTATCGATGCGATTGAACATGAAACTCAGTTATTTATTGGCGGTGAAATGGGTATTGGTAATACGACTTCTGCTTCAGCGCTAGCGTGCGCCTTTCTTAATCAACCTGCATCAGAGCTAGTTGGTCGTGGTACCGGCGTGGATGACGACGGTATTCAACGTAAGCAAAACGCGGTTACACAAGGGTTGGCGCTGCATGGTTTTACTCCGAGTTTAGGTAATCGAGAGGAGGTAGATGCTTTTAAGGCGTTGCAATGTTTAGGTGGTTTTGAAATAGCCGGCCTAGTGGGAGCTTATATTGCGTGTGCTCAAGTCGGTATTACTGTGTTGGTTGATGGCTTTATTAGCTCAGTAGCAGCACTGGTTGCTGTAAGTATTAACCCCTCTATTCGCCCTTGGTTTTTCTTTGCACACCATTCATCAGAAGCGGGTCACGCTCTAGTACTTAAGAGTATGAACGCAGATGTATTACTTTCGTTAAATATGCGTTTGGGTGAAGCAAGTGGCGCTGCTCTGGCGGTGCCTTTGATTCGGATGGCTTGCCAATTACATAGCAAAATGGCGACCTTCGATTCGGCTGGCATCTCTGAAGGTAAGAATGGTAATAAATGTGAAGGAAAAGATGATTGTAAGAGCCACAGTCACGGTGAAGGATAATTTGAAATTCAAGCATGAAATTTTAAACACTGTATACCAACACTTACAGCCTTTGCTGATTGCTATTCAGTTTTTAAGTAGCTTACCGGTAGGGCATTTACCCATGCCTAAAGATAAAGATGTGGGAGCCTCGCTCATGTTTTATCCCGTTGTCGGCGGATTATTAGGGCTGATATTAAGCACTCTGGCGCTTGGCTTGATGCAAGTGTTTGGTAGTAGTTTATCTGCTGCACTTCTTCTGAGTGCATGGGTTATTTTAACGGGTGCTTTACATCTCGATGGTTTAGCGGATTGTGCAGATGCTTGGATGGGAGGATTAGGGTCTAAAAAACGAACACTAGAATTAATGAAAGACCCCACCTCAGGGCCCATCGCTATTGCGACGGTTATTTTGGTGCTGCTAGTTAAATATGCAGCATTGGAGGCATTACTCACTCAAGCAATGGCGCAGAAAAGTTATTATTGGGTGTTGATATGGCCCTTAATACTTTCAAGAATGAGCGCGATGATACTCTTTGCGACCACGCCTTATGCGCGAAAGAATGGCTTGGGTAAAGCGATTAGCGAACACCTTTCTACGAATGCGGTTTGGGGCGTTTGCTGTGTCGTATTAGTGTTAGCTTGTTTAGTCTTTAGGTGGCATTTGGTTATGATTTTGGTTGCAGGTTTGGCTGTATTTATATATTTACGACACCTAATGTTAAGCCGTATTGATGGTTGTACGGGGGATACCGCTGGTGCCTTAATTGAGCTAAGCGAAGTCGTTATATTACTTGCATGCGTAGCCTATTTTAGTATGAGTCTATCTTGAACTTTGTTTGAGTTAAATTAATCTGAGAATTAAAAAGAAAAGTGAAAAATGAAAATGGAAAAACAATGAAATTACACGGTCACTTAATGGTGCAGGGCTGCACGTCTGATGCCGGTAAAAGTATTATGGTTACAGCGTTAGGTCGTATTTTGGCTAGACACAAAGTATCCGTTGCACCTTTTAAATCCCAGAATATGGCTTTAAATAGTGCGGTTACCAAAGAAGGCGGCGAAATTGGTCGTGCGCAAGCCGTTCAAGCAGAAGCCTGTTATTTGGATGCGTCCGTTGAAATGAATCCGGTACTGCTTAAGCCTAATAGTGATGTCGGCGCGCAAGTGATCGTTAATGGGCATGCTATCGGTAATATGGATGCACGCACCTATCATGAATATAAACCTGAGCTATTGGGGCGAGTGGTCAACTGTTATCAAAGCCTGCGTAGTAAATACGATGTGGTCATTGTTGAAGGTGCAGGGAGCCCGGCAGAAATAAATTTACGCGAGCATGATATTGCAAACATGGGCTTTGCCGAAGCTGTAGATTGTCCTGTGATTATTATCGCGGATATAGATCGCGGTGGTGTTTTTGCTCATCTATATGGCACGTATGAGTTGCTGAGTGCGTCAGAACAACAGCGTATAAAAGGCTTTGTGATTAACCGGTTTAGAGGAGACATTAGTTTATTAACATCTGGCCTCGATTGGTTAGAAGAAAAAACGGGTGTACCTGTTTTAGGGGTGATTCCATATCTGAGGGATCTGCATATTGAAGCGGAAGATGCCTTAAATATAACTCAAACAAATGGTCAATCAAGTGAACAAAAGGCCTTGGTAAATGAAGGAAAACCAGCATACGAGAAACTGAAAGTCTTAGTCCCGATGTATCCACGTGCAAGTAATCATACTGACTTTGATGTACTGCGCTTAAATCCGCATATTGATTGCCTGTTTATGCGTGATGCCCGCGATTTTAAGGGGGCAGACTTAATTGTATTACCTGGTAGTAAAAGTGTACGAGCCGATCTGCAGAGCTTAAAAGATGCTGGTTGGGAAAACGTGATTCAAAGGCATCTGCGTTACGGCGGCAAACTGATTGGTATTTGTGGTGGTTTTCAAATGCTTGGAGAGCATATTCATGATCCAGAAGGTATTGAGTCCAATGCGGGTTCAAGTAAAGGCCTTGGTTTGATAAACATGGAAACGACGCTAACTCAACACAAAACACTCAAACGCGTACAGGGTTTGTTTGTAAAAAATCGTTCTGATCAAAGTACCTTAGATGAAAAAGTTAAGGTCAGCGGGTATGAAATTCATGCAGGCATTAGTCAGGGGGAAGACCTTGCATCACCGCTCCTTAGCCTCATCGACGAAAAGGGCGTTAATGCTGTTGGTGAAGGGGCGCGCAATGCTGATGACTCCGTATGGGGTAGTTACTTGCATGGATTGTTTGATGAATCAGAATTTTTAACAAAAATTCTTCAATGGGCTGGTTTGCCATTAGATGGTCCGCGAAGTAGGAATGATAACTTACCCAAATATAACTATGCCGAATTTCGTGATGAACAATTTAATCGATTGGCGGATGCCGTAGAAGAAGCGATTTCCTTTGAAACGATTTCTAAAATTATCTTAGGCGAGAGGGTTCGTGGGTGATCATTATCTTTGCCGCTGTTTTAGGTGCTCTAGTTTTAGACCTCTTATTAGGTGAAGCAAAGCGATATCATCCTTTAGTGGGTTTTGGTTCTCTGGTATTGAGGGTAGAACGCACTTTTAACCGTAGGCAGAACGATCATAAAACTATAGGTCGATGTATGGGGAGTTTTGCTTATCTGTTACTGGTTGCGCCGATCGTTTTGTTTAGTTGGGTGCTAGAGCTTTACTTTAACGACCATGTTTTGATACAGATTTTGTTTTGTGCATGGGTCTTGTACATAGCGATTGGTTGGCAAAGCTTATTGCAGCATGCAAACGCGATATCCATTCCATTACAGTTAGGTGATTTGAATGGGGCTAGGCAAGCAGTAGGAATGATTGTTAGTCGTGATACAGCTTCACTTGAAGAGGCTGATATTGCGAGTGCCGCAACAGAATCTGTTCTAGAAAATGGAGCGGACGCTATTTTCTCTGCAATATTTTGGTTTGTAATCGCTGGCGTACCGGGTGTGGTGTTATACCGTTTAAGTAACACTTTAGATGCCATGTGGGGATATAAAACAGCTCGATTTTTATATTTTGGCTGGTGTGCAGCACGTGTTGATGATGTGCTAAATTTCATACCAGCGCGTTTAACCGCGGCAAGTTATGCAATATTAGGAAATACTCGATTAGCCATACAATGCTGGAAGGCGCAGGGGCGTAGCTGGAAGAGCCCTAATGCAGGTCCAGTAATGGCCGCAGGCGCGGGGGCACTATCGGTGTCATTAGGTGGGGCAGCGCCTTATCACGGTGAATGGCAAACCAGGCCTCAATTAGGGCCTTTGCCAGAGGAAAGAATCAAAGGTGAAAGGCAGTATAAAGCTACTGCTAATAGCATCGAGCAAGCGTGTGCTTTAGTGAATAAAACCGTGGTTCTGTGGTTGGTTATAGGCTTAGCTGTGATGGTTATTATTAATTTTTTTGAAAGATACTCAGGTGTTACGGCTTAATGAAAGTTCAGCTCCCTCTTCATGGTGGTGACCTACAGCAAGCCAGCCAGCGTTTTGATGTACCTTTTGAGCAATGGATAGATTTATCAACAGGGATCAACCCTGAGTCATATCCGATTTCAGAACTTGATGGTGCTGCATTCCAGCAGCTGCCTTACTTGAAACCAGTATTTATTCAAGCAGCACAATCTTATTATCTGGGATATGATAATAAATACCTAGGCGATAATAATTTACTCGCAGTACCCGGTTCACAGGCGGTGATACAGTTATTACCAGAATGTTTACCCTCCTTACCCGTATTACTCCCTGAACTTGGATACCAAGAGCATCAACTTCAATGGCAACAATCAGGTGTTGAGGTTTGTCATTACCCCTCTATTGAGCACGAAGCCTCTATTGCGTTTATCAATAAATCACTTCAGCATAATAATCGACAGCACTTAGTCATCATTAACCCAAATAACCCGAGTGGACTAAAATTTTCTCCCTCTCAACTTAAAGTTTGGGCAAAATGCTTAGGTGAAGGTGCTTATTTAATCGTTGATGAAGCATTTATGGATGTGCAGCCAGAATTGAGCGTGTTAAGGCAACACTTTGAACTAAATATGATTGTGCTCAGGTCATTTGGAAAGTTTTTTGGCCTAGCGGGTTTACGTTTGGGGTTTGTATTTGCGAATAATAAACTGATTCAAACTTTCCAAAAACGTTTAGGGCTTTGGGCAGTCAATGGGCCAGCACAAAGTATTGCAACCATCGCGTTTAAAGATAAAGCATGGCAGCAGCAAGCTCGTCATAATATTTCTAAGGCAGCAAAGCTAAGCCAAACATTATTTGCACCTTTGTTCAGCCATTTACAGAAGGATCAAAAATACCCACTTAGCGTACTTCACGAAGCATTGTTCTCAAGTTATTGTTTACCCACTAATCAAGCAGTAAAGACTAATCAATTTTTTTCAAAACGTGGCATTTTACTTAGACTTATTGATTTTAATTGTGAGTTTTCGCTGTTAAGAGTTGGAAGAGTTAATCCTAACAATGAAGCAGATATCAGGCGTATTCAAGAAGCAGTTAATTTATACCTTGTTCAAACAGGGCAATAAAATAAGTCCCAAAAATGGAGGTTAAAAAATACATATTGGGTAATTAGTATTACCAAAAACTTGAATTATTAAACTTTTCGACGCTGAGGGGGATAATAACGATTGCGCTACGAAGACGAGTTGACGAAACTCTCTTGTGAGTCTGCTTGAGCATTCCATTTATCTAGGAACTCCGGGATTTCGCTCACAGGTATTGGTTTAGCATAGTAGTAGCCTTGCGCATAATCACAACCTAGATCTATCAATACGGCCTCTTGTGCTTGTGTTTCGACGCCTTCGGCAAGCACTTCTATTGATAGACTATCAGCAAGGGTAATAATACTCTTTACCAGTGCTTGGTCAGACTTGCTATTCATGATATCAGTGATGAACATGCGATCAATTTTGATTTTGGATAAAATATGGCTGAATTTTTTAATGTAACCCAGTGATGAATAACCGGTCCCGAAGTCATCAATACTAAACTGAAGGCCTGATTTCAAAAGCTCTTTTATGCCGTTTAGCACCACGGGGTCATCATCAAGCATCAAGCGCTCTGTGACTTCGAGTTCGACCCAATCTAAACTTTGTAAAAATACTTCATGTTGTTGAGCCCATGTCATCATCTCGCGATGATGGAAATTAGTTGGGCTAAAGTTAATGGCAACAATAAAATCCTGATCAAACTGCTTACGCCATTGTTGCACTTGTGCAATTGCTTTTTCAAAGACCCATATATCGATATCAAAAATTAAACCGGATTTTTCAGCAATGGGTATGAAGAGGTCTGGTCTGACACTGCCAAGTTCTGCATCATTCCAGCGGAGTAATGCTTCAAAACCTGTGATAGACATGTCTCTGAAGTTAATTAATGGTTGGAAATACAATTCTAAATCACCATTTTGAATCGCATCTTTTAGTTTATTCTTGATGGTGTTGTGCAAAACAATATTGTGCATCATCGATTGATCAAAAAATGCAAAGGTATTACGACCTGCATCTTTTGCTTTATACATCGCGGTATCGGCTTTTCGGATGAGCTCTTCTGCGTTATCGCCATCTTCTGGGTGTATAACAATACCTATACTGCAACCGAGCTGTAATTGCGTATCGTTCAGGTTGAAATTTTCTTTAAATGCCAAAATTGTTTTACTTGCCACAACTTCCGCTTCCGCACGAGTTGAGCATCGGAAACAAGCAATAAACTCATCGCCGCCAAAGCGTGCAACATAACCATCATAAGCCTTAATGAGTTCTTTAAGACGGGTAGCGCTTGCTTGTAAAATCAAATCACCAGTACTGTGTCCTAAGCTGTCATTTACTTCTTTGAAGCCATCTAAATCGATGAAGAACAGTGTTAATTTATCTTCTGGATTTTCAATGCTGAGTGAAATCTCATTTTGTAAATGATGATCAATATGACGACGATTCGGTAAGTCTGTTAGCACATCAAAATTTGCTTGGTACTCAAGCTGATTCTCGTATGATTCTCTATCATGCGCAAATTCAGCCACTTGGCGTTGACCTTCATTTAGTACGTCTACTAAATCAGATAGCTCGTCATGATAATTAGCACGAGGTAAGGTGATGGGCATATACTGTTTGCTTGTTAACCAATTGGGGTCTGCTGTCGCGTTACGAATATATGAAAGGTGCTGTGTGACTGATTTTTTAACAATGTAACTAAATACAAATCCAATTAAACCTATAAGTAAGGTCGAACTGATGAAGATGACTTTCAGTTGTTCCAGAACACTGGCTTCAATTAACTCATCATTTACATCAACTTCCAACTTACCCATCCTTTGGCCATTAAATACCAGCGGTATTGTGATGCTTGGAGGCAGGTTGATATCGCCATACTCATATACATTTCCTAAAGATTCAATAATCCGTAAACCCTGAATTGAAGGCATTCGATACATACCTTCAAGTAATATATAAGTACTATCCTGATCGACATTCCATAAGCTTCGTGAAAGTTGTTGTTCTACTGCTAAAATCGTTTTACGGCTCTCAGCATAAACGGATTCTTTATCTTCTTGATATTGTTTAAAAAGTAATGATGAGGCGGTTAGTAAGGTAAAAAAGATGCAAATTGAAATGAAATAGAATGACAAGCGGTAGCCAAGTCTTTGGAAACGAAATTTTTGCTGAATTTTCGATAAAAAATCGGTTACCAAAATATAGCCTGCTATAAATAAATGACGTTGTTGTATTTTAATTAGGCAACAGCATAAACCGTTTTGTACTGTGCCTGACTCAATTTTTATAATTTCACGTGCTTACTAAGTTTAGCTTACTATTTCTAAAGTGTTGTATTTTTGTGACTTGAATTTTAAAGCATTGTTAAGATACATTTGTAACCCTGAATTTAAAGAAGGGTAATAAATTTGGATACTTTTATGCAAATTAAAAAAGGGCCATTACGACAGCATATTGCTCGTTTTGCACTTATAGTCCAGGTACTTATTTTCACGGTGCTTTACTTTGTATTAGAAGCATCTATTTCGCATATTATGATGGAAAATTATAGGCAAGGGCTACGTTCCAGTGCGTTTGAAATTTCAACTACCTTACGTCATCGCGGCACATTAAATTCAGAAATTGAAATACAAAATGCACTCAATGACATGATGGGGGCACCTAGAATGGCGTATGTTGAAATTGTGTTTGATGGAAAGCATTACTTACCTGAAAAAATAGTAGGGCACCCAAAAGGTGTTTTTATTGAAGACCAAACTGTTTTTGAACATGACGATCAGATATTCTATTTTAGTGTGCACTTTGAATACGATGAACGTGATGTGTTTTTAAACCTTGGGTACGCTGAAACCGACATTGAATCAGCTGTCTTTTCAAGCCGTCAAGCTATTTTGATCGCCATGTTATCTGCTGCATTAGCGAGCTTTATCTTTATTTACGTGTTTAGTAATCGTTTAACAAAGCCCTTGTTAGTCCTCACGGCGGCCTCAAAAAGTATTGCTAATGGCACATCTGACAGCAAATTACAGATTAAAACGCGTATTGAAGAATTGAGTGAATTGTCTGACTCACTTGCAGATATGCATTTGAAACTGATGTCTCGTAATCGTCGTTTAAAACAGCTAGCGTCTACCGATGCCTTAACTGGTATACCTAATCGTATGGCTTTTAGTGATATTTTAAGCAAACAAGCCGCAGGAAATGAGTCAGGTGGCCGTTTCGCATTAATTATGGTTGATATTGATAAGTTCAAGGATGTGAATGATAACTATGGGCATGTGGTGGGAGACCATGTAATTAATGAAGTCGCAAAACGTTTAAACAATGCCTGCAGAGAAAAAGATTTTGTAGCGCGTATTGGCGGAGATGAATTTGCTTTGGTTTTACATGATGCCTCTGAGGGTCGGGTGCAACACTTTTGTCGTTTATTAAATGAACGTGTTGCTGAAAGTATTCAGATGAATGATTTAACCTTAAATATGTCAATCAGCATCGGGGCAACTCTCATTGATAATGTGTTATCGATTGAAGATGCTATTCACCAAGCTGATATGGCGATGTATGAGTCAAAGCGAAAACATGTGCCTTTTGTATTGTTTGGGATGGACTCGTTTAGTTTGAGCCTTCGAGAAACATTATTGAAAAAGACATTAAAATCTGCGCTTGAGAAAGATAAAAATGCGTATTCAAAATTAGGGGTTTATGTCCTATATCAGCCAAAATTTGATGCACAGAATTTTAAGTTAACGGGTGTTGAGGCACTCATACGCTGGGATCATGCGGAGTTTGGTAGTATTCCAACCGAGCAGCTGATTGCGATTGCAGAATCTGAACTAATGATTCAGGGAATGACTGATTTTGTATTGTGTGTCGCCGCAGAGCAAGCGCGAGATTGGGCAGACTTAGGGCATGCCTTACCTATTTCGGTTAATATCTCAGCGATTGATTTGCTGGATCCTAATTTTGAAAAGCGTTTGATGCGTATATATGAGCGCTTTCAAATCGCCCATAATTTGATAGAACTTGAAATTAGTGAACACGTTTTAAGCGCTAACCTAGAACGCATTACTGAATTAATAGACCGCTTAAAAAATAAAGGTATTTCCATAGTGATTGATCGCTTTGGCTATGGTGATGTTAGCGCTCAGACTTTGCAAAGTTTGCCATTGAAGTCGGTAAAAATAGATCGTAGGTTTGTGATGGCCATGTTAAAAAGCCAAGAAAGTCAAACACAGGTCGAGAGTATAATTCAACAGGTGAGGCAATTGGATTTAAGCGTCATAGCAGATGGCGTTGAAAGTGAAGCTATGATTAAAGTTTTAAATGATGCTGAGTGTGATGAAGTACAAGGCTTTCATTTTAGTCGACCCGTGCAGGCAAGTTTTATAGAAACTAACTTTTTAAATGAGTGATAAGCAGATATAGCGCTTATTTAGACCAACATGAAGGGATTTATCTTGAAGTCCCATCCCTGTATGATAGCGCACAATCATAAACTGAAGCGGAATAAGCAACGATGGCAATCAAATCTGATAAATGGATAAGACGTATGGCACAAGAACAAGGCATGATTTCGCCTTTTGAGCCAGGTCAAGTACGTGATGGTCAAGATGGTCGTATTATATCTTATGGCACTTCAAGTTATGGTTATGACGTGCGCTGTAGTAGTGAATTTAAAATTTTTACCAATGTTCATTCGGTGACGGTAGATCCTAAAAACTTCGATGAAAAAAGCTTTGTCGATATAGATAGTGATGTTTGTATTATCCCGCCCAACTCGTTTGCTCTAGCGCGTACAGTCGAATATTTTAAAATACCTCGTAGTGTATTAACGATCTGCCTTGGTAAATCAACGTATGCACGTTGTGGCATTATTGTTAACGTTACACCGCTTGAACCTGAGTGGGAAGGGCACGTCACGCTTGAATTTTCAAATACAACAAACCTTCCAGCGAAAATTTATGCGAATGAGGGTGTCGCTCAGATGTTATTTTTCGAATCAGATGAAGTCTGTGAAACAAGCTATCGGGACCGTGGTGGTAAATATCAGGGCCAAAAAGGCGTAACACTGCCTAAAGCCTAAGTGCTTACCCTAATTACTTTTACTTTAAATATATGTTAAAAATTGAGCGGCTATGACGGAACAAGAAGGCGTCACCAAATATTCGCTCGACTTTCAACGGCAGGCAGTATGTGCAAGTCATAAAGTACTGAGTGAAATGAATGCTTGTCGGTCGCTAATGATCGACAATGGTTTATTAGGGCAAGATGACAGCCGCTATGGTGGTTATGGTTTTGGGAATATCTCAAGCCGTAGTACTGAATCAAATACTGTATTTTTAATTACGGGCTCTCAAACGGGTCATAAGCATTCGTTATCTAATGCTAGCCTATCCTGTATTACTGATATTAATATTGAGCAAAATTCCTTACGTGCTTACGGTGAAATAGTACCTTCTTCCGAAAGCATGACGCATGGGGTGTTATATCAGCAAAGTGATCAAATACAGGCTGTCGTTCATGTGCATTCACCTGATATTTGGCGTTATGGTGAGGCATTAGATTTAGCCTCAACTTCGGAAGACATACCTTACGGCACACCCGAAATGGCATATGCTGTACAGCAGCTTTCTTCAGAACTAATGCTAAGTAAAGTACCATTGCCGATACTCTTTGTAATGAAAGGTCATGAAGATGGAGTGGTTGCAGCGGGCTCCTCGTTAGCACAATGTGCTCATATTTTACTAGATACTTTACAACGTTCTAAACAGTGGTCTAACGCGTTAACTAAATAGGCAGCTAAATAGTTAATGAAACAAACTGCTTAATCACATTCTGGATTAATTCATGAATAAACAAAAATTCCAAAAAAAGCTTCAATCTTTAAGTGCATGGCGTGAACGTGCGTTTATATTATCACTCGCAGAACGTGCTTTACCCAATGCTATTTTATACATTACAAGTCTCGAAGCTGATGACAGTGAGTATATGCCCTTAGCAGAAATTATTGAGGGTGTTTGGCAGCACCTGATCGTCGAGCCAAATGAAGAGCAGATTATTGCATTGCTAGATCACGTCATGGCCTATGTACCTGAAACAGAAGACAGTGAACATTATGGTGCTTTGCCGACGGCGGATTGTTTGAGCTTACTTGAACAAGCGATGTTAGGCGGTTTAAATGAAGAAAAACGACGGGCGCTAGATGCAAGCCAAACGTCACTGACGACAGTACTGCAATTTATTGATTTTTCTGAAGGCGATGATTTAAGTGAAAATCAACTTATTAAATTGTATGACACCCATGCGCTTGTTGAACGTGAATTCTCTTTTCAGACTGAATTGAATGACATCTTACGCTCAGCTTCCCACCCTGGAGAAGAGCTGATCGCAGAGTTAAGAGCATTATCTCAAGACGGTGGCGTGAGCAATATTGGAATTAGTTTAAGCTGAGGTCTTAAGAGCCAAAGGGCTAGATCTTAGTGGTTATAGCTCTTAAGAAAAGAGATAAAGGCTCTATCTGGTTTTGAAGGGCTGACTAAAAACCCCTGAATATACTCGCAGTTGTGTTGTTTCAAAAACTTCAGCTGCGCTTGATCTTCAACCCCTTCTGCAAGCACTTTTAAACCTAGACTTTGTGCGAGTGAGATAATCGCCAGTGTAATGGCAGTATCATTGCTATCGCGTAGCATATCATTGATAAAAGAGAGATCAATTTTAAGGTTGTCGACGGGTAACTTACTTAAGTAAGCCAGTGAAGAGTAATCCATACCAAAATCGTCGATTGAGATGTGTGAACCGAGTCGTTTTAGGGCGTTAAGGGTTTGAATGCAGTGCTCCATTTCATTCATTAGAGCATTTTCTGTTACTTCAAAAAATAAAGTTCTGAACAAACTTGTTTTGACGAGAAAATTTACTTCAAGGCTATTTTTGTTTAGGCCTTTTTGTGGGAATATGGCCCAGTAATTTTTCTTATAAAAAGCTTTAAACCAAAAACCATTCACCTTCTTACTTGTTCGGATTTCACTTTATGATGAAACAACACTCTGCAAGCCAATTCAGCCTATTATTGCTGTTTGTTACTTTATTGATTACCGCTCAACCGGTGAAAGCAGAATTATTCTGGACCTACGAAAAAGATGGGCAACAAGGGTATTTATTAGGCTCAGTTCATTTTGCCAATGAAAGCTTTTATCCATTGGATAAAAAAATACTGGATGCATATGAGCGTTCATCGGTTTTAGTGGTTGAAGTGGACGAGGAGACTGTATCTGAAGATGAGCGTCAGCGATTGATCGCAAAAAATGGGTTTTACGGCAATAATCAAACCTTGAAAGATCATTTAAGCCCTAAAACACTGAGTCTAATAGAGGGTTTATTGAAAGAATTTGGAATTCCCTTAGAGGCAGTTAAAAGCTATCAGCCGGGCTTATTAGCGATTACCATCACCGCATTACAAGCCGAAAAACTAGGCTACAAAGCAGACCAGGGTATTGACCAATACTTTATGCAAAAAGCGCGATATAAAAAGAATATTCGACAGATAGAAGATTTTGCTTTTCAGATGGCGCTACTAACAAACTTACCCTCAGATGATCTTATATTACAAGATAGTTTTAAGGATATGTCCGACTATAAAGCGACTTGGGCAGCGATGATGTCAGCTTGGAAACAAGGCGATGGTGACGAGCTGTATAAACAAGCAATCGGTGATCCGCTTAACGACTATCCACAGCTTGCTGGATTCTTTGATGTTTTATTCTTCGACCGGCACCCACGTATGGTCAACAGTGCAAACCAGTGTGTAAACAACAAAGAAACCTGCTTTATAGTCATCGGTGCAGGGCACATGTTAGGTGAAAAAGGAATTGTCGCAGAACTCATGCGCCAAGGTTATCGTGTGACTCAGCTTCAAGAAAATTAAGTCGTCATTATAATGTATAAATTTCAGGGGAAGCTATGAGGTTTTATTTATGATTATCTTTCTAGATTTTCGATAGGCTCTGGGAGATTCACCTGTCCATTGCCTAAAGGCCCGTGTAAATGCGGCAGGCTCATTAAATCCTACTTCACGTGCTATTTGATTAATGGCCAAATTGTGGTCACGTAGTAGTGCTATAGCGCGGTCTTGTCTTAGCTTGTTCTTGATTTTCTGATAACTTGCCCCTTCTTCTTTTAATCTTCTTCGTAAATTTCGAGAGCTCATATTGAACTCACTCGCGACAGCTTCGATGTCGGGAAAAATTTCATGTATGGAGCCACCAATTAAGTTCATTACTTGTGTTGTCATCGCGCGGTAAAACACGGGTTTACTTAGAAGATCGGCAGGTGAGTTTCTTAAGAAAACGCTCAACTCACGTTCATGTTGCTTAATGGGCAGTTCAAGAGACTGCATGTCAAAGACAATACTGTTACTTAATTGGTTGAAGCGACAATGGCAGGGGTAAAGCAGGCTGTACTCTTTAACATGCGCGGGAGCAGGGTAAGAGAAGTTGGCATACTTCAATGGAACACGCTGACCCACTAGCCAATTAGAGAACCGATGCCAAATCAGTAAAAAAAACTCGACTAAAAAATGATCGGGGTCTAAGGATGCGTCGATTAAACCGAAGGTTAAAACGGCCTCCTGTTCTTTTTCTTCAAACGTTAAGGTGATGTCATTGCGAACATGGTGATAGAAATGTGTTCCTTGTATTAATGCTTCTTTCAGGTTCTTACAGGTGATGGCTTGCCTTGCCATGATCGCAAACACGCCCTGCTTACAAGCGCTCTGAGTAAAACCCATAAACTCATCATCCATCGTTTGCCAAATTGTACGGATGAGTTGGGTGACTTTATCCGCTGAAACACGCTCGTACTTGTATTCACTCTTTAGAAAAGAATCATCAAAACCAGACTCAAGCAATAAACGCCTTGTGTCATAGTTGAGTCTTTTAGCGCCTTGGCATATGACCGCTAAATAATAAGGTGAAATGCTATAGTTTTTTGAAGTCATAAGGGTCTTGACTGAGCTTAAGTTGCTTGTCCGATTAGGTTACTTATTATGCTTATCTTAGCGCACAATTTAAATTATATGTCCGTTTATGTTAATTAATTAGCCCATTAGGGCATTGCTCCGATTTGTTATTTACGCCAAGATCAATATATAGAAATGGTTTTGTGCATGAAATGAAAACCTTAGTGATTAATGAGGAGATTTAAGTGGATATTAAAGGTGTTCCAGCAGTGGTAACCGGTGGTGCTTCGGGCTTAGGTGAAGCAACAGCAAGGTTTTTGGCAAGTAAGGGAGCTAAAGTAGCCTTGTTTGATGTTCAAATGGATAAAGCAGAAGTCGTTGCGAAAGAAATTGGTGGTATTGCCGTGCATTGTGATGTCACCAGTGCAGAGAGTGCTGAACAAGCAATGGCGACCGCACGAGAAGCACATGGTGCCTGTGGTATCGCGGTTAACTGCGCCGGGATTGGTAATCCAGGTCGGATTTTAGGTCGTAAAGGACCGATGTCGCTAGATTTCTTTAGCACAGTGATTCAGGTTAACTTGATTGGTTCCTTTAACATATTGCGTTTAGCGGCAGCAGATATGCAAACACGTGAACCCAATGTGGATGGTGAGCGTGGTGTCATTATTTCAACGGCCTCCGTTGCCGCATTTGAAGGCCAAATTGGCCAAGCTGCTTACTCAGCCTCAAAAGGTGGCATCGTAGCGATGACCTTACCGGCAGCGCGTGAACTGGCTCAGTTTGGTGTGCGTGTTTTAGCCATCGCCCCCGGCCTTTTTATGACGCCAATGATGGGGTCTTTCTCGCAGGAAATACAAGATAGTCTCGCCGCCACCTTACCTTTCCCATCTCGCTTAGGTAAGCCAGAAGAGTTTGGCCGATTAGTGAAAGATATTGTTGAAAACCCCATTTTGAATGGTGAAGTGATACGTATCGACTCCGCACTAAGAATGGCACCTAAGTAACCTCTATTATAAGTAAGTTGAGATAAAGCGATGACGGATAATCAAAACGAAGAGCTCGGTATCTTTCGGGACATGGTCAAAAAAGCACTGCAAAAAGAGATCGCGCCTTTTCATGCAGACTGGGAAAAAACAGGTATTTTACCGCGTGAAATGTGGAATACCCTAGGAAGAGCAGGGCTTCTTTGTGTTGACCTCCCTGTAGAATACGGTGGAAGCGGTGTGACGTTTCGCTTCTCTCAGCTTATTCTTGAAGAGCTTGCGCGTTTAGGTTTTGTTGGGTTGGCGGGTAGTGTTGCGATTCAATCGGATATTGTCGCGCAATATATTTTGCACATTGGTAGCGACGAGCAAAAACAACAATGGTTGCCGGGTATGTGTACCGGCGAAGTAGTTACCGCGATTGCGATGACCGAACCCGGTGCTGGCAGTGATTTACAAGGTATGCGAACGTCTGCCATTGCAGAAGGCGATGAATTTGTGATCAATGGCTCTAAAACCTTTATCACTAATGGTGCCAATGCCGATATGGTGGTCGTCGCCGCTAAAACGAATCCAAAAGCGGGCGGAAAAGGCATTTCGCTATTTTTGGTCGATACTAAACTAGCAGGCTTCAAAAAAGGTAAGGTGCTTGAGAAAATCGGGCAACATGCCGGTGATACCACAGAGTTATTTTTTGAAGACCTACGCGTACCGGCTAGTGCGTTATTAGGCCAACTTAATCATGGCTTCTTTTACCTGATTCAGGAGTTACCCCGAGAGCGTTTAGCGATTGGTTCAACGGCGGTAGCTGCCGCGGAAGGCGCGCTAGCGTGGACGGTTGAGTATGTAAATCAGCGCAAAGCGTTTAGTAAACGACTCAGTGAATTTCAGAACACTCGCTTTAAGTTAGCTGAGCTTAAAACTGAGATTGAAATCAATAAAGCGTACTTGAACCAATGTGTCAGCCAGTATGAAGCAGGAAAAATGGATGTTGCAACGGCCGCGATGGTTAAGTTATCGACCACTGAAATGCAGTGCAAGGTGATGGATGAATGCCTTCAGTTATTTGGTGGTTATGGTTATATGGCGGAATATCCGATTGCTAGAGCATTTGTTGATGCACGGGTACAGAAAATCTATGCTGGCACCTCTGAAATAATGAAAGAAGTGATTGCGCGAGATGTATTAGGGCATTAAAAATTTTGACCGTAGGGTCTGGCACTGATGACTAAAATTTAGGGACTTTCTAGTAAGGGGGAATGATGGATTTATCATTAAACGAAGAACAAAGCATGATTCAAGCTATGGCGCGTAAGTTTGCGACCACTGAATTAATGCCAGTCGCAGAGAAGTTGGATAAACAAAATGATCGTGAAACGTTACTAACAAATCTAAAAAAGTTGGCTGACCTCGGTTTTATGGGCATCAATATTGATGCAGCCTATGGCGGAACAGAAGCCGGAAGTGTGGCGTTTAGTTTAGCGATTACAGAAATTGCGCGCGGGTGTGCCTCCACGGCGGTGACCACCTCGGTCACGAATATGGTAGCCGAAGTCATTCAAGCTGTGGGTAATGACGCTCAAAAAAATCAGCACCTACCTAAGATCTGTAGCGGAGAATATTCAGCGGGTGCGTTTTGTTTAACGGAAGTGAGTGCGGGTTCTGATCCTTCTGCGATGAAAACAACGGCCATAAGAGACGGCGATGAATGGGTGTTAAATGGCACCAAACAATTTATTACCAGTGGTGAATATGCAGGGGTTTTTGTTGTTTGGGCAGTAACGGATAAAGCGCTACCAAAAGGGAAGGGCATTTCGTGCTTCTTGGTTGAAGCAAATACATCGGGTATGACGATAGGCAAAGCCGAAAAGAAAATGGGACAGCATGCCTCTGCGACTAATGAGGTAAGGTTTGATAACTGTCGAATACCAAAAGAAGCACTCTTAGGTGATTTAAACAAAGGCTATAAAGTCGCAGTGGGAGAGCTAGCTGGCGGGCGTATTGGTGTCGGGTCAATGGCCTTAGGGATCGCGAGCGCAGCCATGGACTTTGCCCGTGATTATATTAAAGAGCGTAAACAATTTGGGCAGACCATTGCTGACTTTCAGGGAATCCAATGGATGCTGGCAGATGCCTACACGGAACTGGAAGCCGCAAGATTGTTACTAATGAATGCCGCTTATGTGAAAGAGCAAGGGCAGCACTTTGGCAAGCAGGCCTCAATGGCCAAACTATATTCATCCGAAGTCGCGAATAAGGCGTGTTACACCGCTTTACAGCTAATGGGTGGAAATGGCTATATTGCAGACTATCCATTAGAGCGTCACGCACGTGATGTACGTGTAACGACTATTTATGAAGGCTCAAGTGAAATTCAACGGATTATTATTGCCAAGCAATTGTTGAGTGATACGTAGAGGTTATTACGCCTCCCCCAATCAATCACTAAATTGATGATATGAGTCGTTAATTTATAACTTATCCCTTAATCGCTGAGCTGAGCGCTTCGGCAAGCTCAGCAACGTGTGGTTTAAATACTATTGTTTCATGAGTTCCAGATATTTCATGAACATGAATAGGGTTTTGAGATAATTTACTCCAACCGTAAGTCAGATCTTGGCTCGAATGACGGTCTTCTTCTAATGCAGGGAAATTCTCGTGATATTGAGAAACTTCACTGGCACGAAAATAATGAAAAGCCTCACATCCAATGGCTTTTCATGTATTCCAAACGCATGCTGGAAGCTGAAGCTTTAATTGTTAGGTTTAACTGCTGTTTTTCAGGGTGTTTTTTACTTGTGATTAAAAGAGCTGGATTAGGTTAAGAGCTAGAGTCTTCGGTACTTGTTTTATGATCAAGTTGTCTTAAAATATGATGAATATGAAGGCAGTGGTGCTGATAGTATGATGAAAGGTATGGTGGTTAAATCCTAGCTAATATGGATTACTAATGCGAAGTTATTGAGGTATCTAGATGATAATTTGTTTAAATATTTTGATAAAGTATAATCGCCGCGCAATAAGGTATTCCATATAAATATAATAGGGGATTTATGACACTCTGCTGTGATTTAGTCGCACCCACACCCACACCCACACCCACACCCACACCCACA
>Ga0209184_1000784_pt1 | contig 28022 bp, 17 predicted proteins | sample EN8Hudsemesocosm_2_FD_184627 | JGI IMG/M metagenome (GOLD analysis project Ga0209184, IMG submission 184627) | Methane-oxidizing microbial communities from mesocosms in the Hudson Canyon - EN8C Hudson Canyon (SPAdes) (version 2) | ecosystem: Environmental > Aquatic > Marine > Cold seeps | place... | reverse complement strand
CTGTATTTCGGCCAACGGCCATCTCTGCAATCATAACCGGCAAACAAATGAGAAAAACAAACAGTGCATACATAATTAAAAATGCACCACCACCATTTTTAGCCGCATTTACCGGAAAGCCAACTAGATTACCAATGCCTACCGCAGAGCCTGCAGCAGCTAATATAAAGCCTATCCGTGAGCTAAAATGCTCTCTTGAACTCGACATACTTATCCTTTTTTATAATTTTTATGAAAGGTTTAAATAAACGTTAACGATAGATGCTAACAAGCTTTGCATTGTTTGTCTTGCATTAGCTAATTTTGCTTCCATAAAACACTTATTTAAGTAATACTTTCTAATCACCGCAGTGTAATCGTTTCATTTAACAGGCTATTAAACTGTTAAATGATGTAGGAGATAATTATAAGGATTATTTAGTTTAGTTTTTATAGGTTAGTTTTATGAAAAATCTGCTATTTATTTTCATTTGTTTTTTCCCTTTTTATTCGCATGGCAATACACAAAAACAAATTTACTGGTTTACTTACGATGAAGTAGACACCTATAAAAATATTCCTTCTCAGATAAAGCCGATTTCAACCGTTGCGGATACCACCCGCCTCTTAATGCAACATTTAAAAAATTATCAATTTACTGTCGAATTTGCTAAAAGCCCAACCATTACTCGCTTAGTCAATAAATTACCGAATAGCTGTGCTCCTAATAGAGTTAAAACACCTGAACGCATGACAATGGGGATATTTAGCCAGCCCCTTAATATCGCACTTGATTTACGGGTTTATTACAAAAAAGGTAAACAATCTTTTCCAGAAAACGTATTAAACGAAAATAACCGATTAGCTTCTTTAAGCTCATTGTTTAGTGGCAAAGCGCTTCTAACTTTGGGGGTTGATAGCGGCAGGTCTTTGGGGAATTTTTTAGACAAGCAAGTTACTGCAATAGAACCACATAACCTGGTAGTGAGAACAGGCGGTGGCTCAACAAGAGCACTCGTTGAAATGTTATTAAAGGATAGAATTGACTATATAGTAGATTATCCATATAGCGTTAACGAAGCGCTAAATTTTCACTCAAAGAAAGGTGCGCTTGAATCAATAGAAATAGAAGGGTCGCCGGGTTATGTTCTAGGTTATGTTGTTTGTAATCGGAGCGTAGAAGGTCAAGCAATCATCAACGATATTAACCGTGCTTTAGTGAAAATTTATCAAAGCTATGAGTTTTATCAAGCCCACAGTCGATACTTAGAAAGCTCTGACATTCTGCATTTCAATAAAACCTATCAAGAGGTATTTAACGTAGATATCCCTCTAGCCCCAGAGAATAGAGAGTAGAAAATAGAAAAGTTAATAGCTTGAAACAATTTAACCTGTTGTTATAACAAGTCACTCGTTTGATAACCGCTAACGCTATTTATTCTGCCAATTTAAGATTGCCATTATTTAGAGAACAGTTTTGGGTTCATAATGGTTAAAATACTACTGGCTTCTTTTGAAGCAAACTCGGCGGCTTGCGTTAAATCATCAATAGATAAACCTAGTGGTTTACATAAAGATTCATCTACCACTTCATCAAAAACAAACTCATCTGGGTGGCTATCAATTAACGCTAAACGCGAAGCCAGATGTAACACTTTAACGTCCTTATTAATTTCAATATTTGAGGCAGCATTAAAATGCCTTATCGGTAGGATAATCTTTTCCGGCAGCTGCCAAATTTTTAATAAATCAGCAGAAACATCGGTATAAGTAAACCCTAAAGCGAGCTCTTGTAGCTGCCAAGGTAATTGCGCTTTACTATATTTTTCACATTGTTGAGCTACGTCAGGATTTATTTTTGCGACCAGTAATTCACCAAAGTTTTGCAATAAGCCTGCAACAAATAGCCGCTCAATATCACGTATTCCAGCACTAATCGCTAGGTTTTTAGAGGCGAGTCCACAATAAATACTCATTCGCCAAAATCGTTTTAAGTCAATGGCTTGGTTTTCAAAGTGTTTAAAAGCTGACGCGGCCACATCAACTAGCATCATATTATAAATAGCTTGGGTGCCAATGATGGTAATAGCGCGAGATATGGTACTAATTTCGCCAGGGAAACTATAAATGGCACTATTGGCTATTTGCAGCAGCCGAGAAGTCATTGAAGGGTCAACACCAATGACATCGGCAAAATCTGAAATCTCAGAGCTTTCATCTGCCATTAAGTTTTTCACTTTAAAGCAGGCATCCGGTAAAGCGAATGAACCATTAGCCTGTAGTGCATAATCGTGTGCGTTCATAATTACCCTTGTGCTTGCCTTAAAGTATTTTCCATTGATAGCTGATAACTATATAGCAAAGCCAGCGACGCTTCACAATATTAATGGTATTTAAAATCAAATAATCATCTGTTCAAACTAGCGGCTTAAATTAGTCTAAGGGCACACCACTGTCTTGTTTAATATGCTCTGTAACCATATAAGTACTTGTTTGTGCTATATCAGGCAGAGCACCTATTTTCTCAAGCACTAATCGGTAACTTTCAATGTCGGCAAAGCGGATTTTTAGCAAGTAATCATAACCCCCTGCAATGAGATGGCATTCAACGACTTCCTTAATAGTAACCACTTCCTTTTTAAAGCCTTTAAAGCTTTCAGAGGTTGTTTTACTTAAAGTCACTTGCACAAAAGCCGTCATACCAAAGTTAAGCTTACTCGCATTTAAAAAAGCGCCGTAACGCTCAATATAACCATCGTTTTCTAATCGTTTTACCCTATCTAAACATGGACTAGCACTCAGATTTACCTTTTTAGCCAGCTCTACGTTAGATATTCGCCCATCCCTTTGTAGCGTAGATAATATTAGCTTATCGATACGATCTAAGGGTTTTATTTTGTGTGAACTCATAATTGCACTACTTAATTGTTATTTTTTTCGATATTGCCATATAAAAGATAGCAGAAAAACTAAAAACGCGAACTTTCCAGAGAAAAGTTCGCGTTTTATTCATCGCAACAAGGTTACTACTAACCTCGCTTCTTAGTCTTCTTCAACCATAGTCATTAGTGATGTGTTACCACCAGATGCCGTGGTATCAATACTAATGGTTTTCTCGGTGATTAACCGCTGAATCAAGTTATCAAAATACTCTGAGCTAATTACCGGTAAAATAGCACCATGTCGCTGCGCTAATTTATCACTGACATAGTGTTTACTATCACAATTACTATCAACAACCACGCCAGATAAAGCAGGGTGAGCTAACATAGTTTCTAAATGACAAAGTTTAGCCACTTGGAAAACATCTTTGCCGGCACCTGTGGCAATAAATTTATCTCTAAAAGCCAACGCCTCTTGGTAGAATAAGTCTGAAACAACGGTAATTACTGTGTTACCTGTCGCTAGTGCCGTTACAATAGATTGCACCCAGAAGTGGAAGCTTACTTTTTCATCTGCGTAGCAAATAATATTGCCGCGGTTTTCTAAGTAAATGATATTAGATTCACCTGTAGGGCCAGGTAATTCTTGTGGCTTTTTCAAACGCTTTTCAATATCAATTAACTGTGAACGAGATGCAGCTAACGTGCGGTTTAAATCATCGGCTAAATCGTCAACAATTTCCACATGCGCAATTTTAGCGAGTAACTGGCGAACACAAGAAATTCGCGTATTCAGCTCGGTAGAGCGCCAGTCTTTTTCTGCCCAATTTGCTTTGTCCATTAAACGATTGGCTTCATGCTTTTCGCTCGCATCACCTGTTAAGCTTGCCATTTTAACGTCAGAGGAGTTAAAGGCATTACTATCTGGTGTTGCTTTTTCTTTCACTAATCGTGTTAAGTAGTTAGGGCCACCGGCTTTAGGGCCAGTTCCTGAAAGTCCGCGACCACCAAAGGGTTGTACACCAACAATTGCGCCAATCATATTACGGTTAATATAAATATTACCAGCACGTGAAAGTTTAGCCAGCTCAACAGCTCTATGCTCGATACGTGTGTGTATGCCCATCGTTAAGCCAAAGCCTGTACCGTTAACTTTCTCTATTACACTTTCAATTTCATCGCCTTTAAAGCGCACTACATGGACACAAGGACCGAAAACTTCTTGTTGTAATACGCTAATATCGTCAATTTCATATAGACGTGGTGCAAAGAAGAAATGACCATCTTCGTCGACTACTTCATCAGAAAACTCACACTTATATAATAACTTACCGTGAGACTTCATATATTCTGCATGTGCAGATAGCGCTTCATGCGCTTTTTTATCAATCACCGGGCCAATATCTGTACTTAATTTTGCTGGATTACCAACATGTAATTCAGCTAAAGCGCCTTGAAGCATGGTAATAACAGTATCAGCAATATCTTCTTGTAAAAACAGTACTCTGAGCGCTGAACAGCGTTGACCGGCACTTTGAAAACCTGAAGAGATCACATCATCAACCACTTGCTCTGGCAAAGCAGTTGAGTCAACAATCATACAGTTTTGACCACCCGTTTCAGCAATTAGCGGGACTTGATCGCCACCGCGCTCTGCCAGTGTTTGAGAGATACGCGTACCTGTTTCTGTAGAGCCAGTAAACATAACCGTTTGCACACGGCTGTCTGGAATAATGACTTTGCCAACTGAACTACCACGGGCAATTACTGCTTGAACAACATTTTCAGGTAAACCAACCGATTGCATGAGTTCAATGGTGCGTAGTGCAATTAAACCAGTTTGTTCTGCTGGTTTTGCTAATACGGTATTACCGGTAGCAATTGCTGCAGCTACTTGGCCTAAGAAAATAGCCAGTGGGAAGTTCCAAGGGCTAATACATAACACCACACCACGCGCTTCTAAGCGTTCATCTTCGTTTAATTCAATGGCACGTGCTGCGTAATAGCGACAAAAATCAACGGCTTCGCGCACTTCATCAATACCATCTTGTGCTACCTTGCCTGCTTCTTTAATACAAAGGGCAATCAGTTCATCCATATGGCGTTCTAAAATATCACCAATGCGACATAGCAATGCTGCTCGCTCAGCAACAGGGGTTTTAGACCAAGTACTAAAAGCGGCCTCGGCATTGTCTATCATCACTCGCATCTCAGCTTCATCAGCATGTTGATGAAAGCCGATAATCTCTGTACGGTTTGCTGGGTTTCTTACGGCGCTAGCACCTTCTGGCACATCGTTTTTATTCAATAAATGATCAACAAACCAGTTATCTAAAGCTGTCTTTAATGGGGTTATCTCATTAACATCAGTTAAATCTAAGCCTTTGGAGTTATCACGACCTTTTTCGCCTTCACCCTGGTAAAGATCAATCGGCATAATAATTTGATTGTTGTATTTTAGTTTTAAACGTTGTGTTTTCTCTACCGGATCTTCTAGTAAAGACTCAACAGGTTGAGTTTCATCAACAATTGCATTAACAAAAGATGAGTTAGCACCATTTTCAAGCAGACGACGAACTAAGTAAGCAAGTAAATCTTCATGATGACCAACCGGTGCATAAATTCGACACTGAATACTTTCTTCACGCACGATTTGATCATACAAAGAGTCCCCCATACCATGTAAACACTGGAACTCAAACCCAGCTTTATCATCACCAGCAAGTTCAACGATAGTTGCTGCTGTGTATGCATTATGGGTGGCAAACTGAGGGTAAATCGTGTCACGATATTCAAGTAACTTGTTTGCACAGGCATGATAAGAGACATCTGTTGATGACTTACGGGTAAATACAGGGAAATGACTCAAACCATCTTTTTGAGCATTTTTAATTTCGGTATCCCAGTAAGCACCTTTAACTAGGCGAACCATCATTTTACGGTCGGTGCGTAGTGTCAATTCACGTAACCAGTCAACAACAAAAATTGCACGCTTTTGGTACGCTTGTAATGCCAAACCAAAACCTTGCCAATCGCCTAAGTCGCTATCACTAAATACCGCTTCAATAATATCAAGTGAGATGTCTAAACGTTCAGACTCTTCTGCATCAACCGTTAGGCCAATATTGTATTGCTTTGCTTGTAAACATAGTGCTTTCAACTTTGGCACTATTTCTTCCATGACTCGACCTTTATGAGAGAACTCATAACGAGGGTGAATAGCTGATAGTTTAATTGAAATACCTGGTACTTTACGTGGGTTATTTTTACCCGAAGCGACAGCAACATTACCTATGGCAGTGATGGCATCTTGATAAGCTTTAAGGTACTTATCAGCATCAGCCATAGTTCGAGCGCCTTCGCCAAGCATATCATATGAATAAACATAACCTTGCTGCTCTTTAGAGGCAGCACGCTCAGTAGCCGCTTCAATGGTTTCACCCATGACAAACTGCTTACCCATTACTTTCATTGCGTAATTCATTGACTTACGAATTACTGGCTCACCTAAACGGCCAACAGTTTTCTTTAATAAACCAAAGTGGTCTTTTTTACGCTTGTCAGCATAATCAACCATAGAGCCGGTAAGTAATAAGCCCCAAGAAGAAGCATTAACAAACAATGAATCACTGGCACCTAGATGTGAACTCCACTGTCCCTGAGAAATCTTGTCACGAATAAGTTCATCTTGAGTATGCTTATCTGGTACACGTAAAAGTGCTTCAGCCAAACACATTAATACCACACCTTCCTCTGAAGACAGCGAGTACTCATTTAATAATGCATCAATGGCACCATTACCTTCTTGGTCTTGACGAATTTGTAAAACCATTTTACGGGCACGTTCCCAAGCACGGCTTCGGGCACTAACGTTTACTTCTGCTGCAGGTAAAATATGATCAACAGCAACATTTTCATCTATTCGATAGAATTCGCGAATTTTTTGTCGTATTGGGCAGTCGGAAATTAATGAACCAGTAAATAGCATGGTAGCTTCCTCAATAAACAAGCAGGTTAATTCCTGCTTTTAGTTATAGTCTTAATTGCAAATAATGAAAATAAAAGTGCAATTAAACGGTAAATTTATGGAAGAATTCTAAGTGAACAACAACAGAATGTGCTGGTTATTTTTGGCATTTTACCAATTAATATAGTGAAAAAATCGGATTTACCCATAGATTATTCCGAAAAGCTAGTTTAACAATAAAACTAAACCTTAATTTTACTTTGACATATATAGTGATAAGTATTTTGCGGAGACATAGGTTTAGCAAAGTAATAACCTTGTCCGTATAAGCAATCCATTTGCTGTAATAATTGAGCATCAGCTAAGTTTTCAATACCCTCGCCAACGGTTGCCATTTGCAAGTTAGTGGCTAAATCTACGATAGTTCTGATAATTGCTCTATGGTTTGCATGTTCGTGAACATTGCTAATAAACGAGCGATCGATTTTTAGTACATCGATTGGGAAGCGATGTAAATAGCCTAAGCTTGAATAGCCAGTGCCAAAGTCATCGAGTAATATTTTTACCCCCATACTCTTCAGTGCCTGCATATTCGTTAGTACTATTTCAGCATTTTCAAGTAACGCTCGCTCGGTTAATTCAATACGTAAGTTGTCTGGAGCTAAGCCGGTTCTTAATAAGATTTTTTCAATATCTTGCGGTAAGCTCGTACTAAAGAAGTGTTTAGAAAACAAGTTACAACTTACATAAAGATCATGGCAACCTAATTCATCTTGCCATTGCTTTAACTGCTGACAGGATTTATCAATGATTTGAAGGTCAATATCTTGAATTAAATCAGTTTCTTCTGCAAGGGGAATGAATTCATTGGGATAAACAAAACCACGTTTGGTACTTTGCCATCGAGCCAAGGCTTCAAAGCCTTTAAGCTCTTGATTGTCCAATTTAAGAATTGGTTGAAAGTAAGGGGTAAACTCTTGCCATTCAATGGCTTCGCGAATATCTGCTTCAAGACTTAAAGCATTTTGTACTTTTTGATGCATACTCGCATCAAAAACTTCGTAGCGTCCTCGACCATTATCTTTTGCATGGTACATAGCCGTATCGGCATCACGCAACATAGTATCAGCGCTGTCATAACGGCTATCACCAAAAGAAAGACCAATACTAGTGCCGGTATAAACCAGCTGGTTCTCAATGGTAAACGGTTGTTCTAGAAACTCAGTTATCCGTTGGGCGATTTCAAAGGCCTCGGTATCAGACTCAAGATCTTCAATGAGAATAACAAACTCATCTCCCCCTAAACGCGCAACAGTATCTTTATCACGAACAATTGATTGTAATTCACGGGCAATAATTTTTAACAAAATATCACCGGCATGATGTCCTAAACTATCATTGACCACTTTAAATCGGTCTAAATCTAAAAAGAGTACCGCAAAACTAAAATCAGATTTTCGCTTAGCACAGGCTATGGCATGATTTAGTAAATCAAGGAACACTGTGCGATTAGGTAGTCCCGTTAAGCTATCATGGGCTGCAGTATGCTTTAATAACTTCTCTGCTTGTTTACGATGACTGATCTCATCTTCAAGTGCCAAAGTACGTAATTTAACTTGTTGCTCAAGCAAATCGTGGCTACGTCGTTCAAAATCAGCTAATTCACGACGTTTGATCGCAGCAGAAACATGGTTAGAAACGAAATTGAGTAATTCTGCATCCTGCTGATTATAGGTAGTTTTATAGTGATAACTCTGCAGGACCATAACGCCGAGTAATTGCCCTGAATAAATTAACGGCACACCAAGCCAAGAGTGAATATCATCTTGTGGTTTTTTTGTTTCGCCTTCAAGGTGCAAACTCATCATATCGTGATAAGTCAATAATACAGTTTCACGACGGCGCAGTACTAATTCAGAATAACGATTCGAGAGTTTTCTAGGTTGGAAATCTTTTGCTAAATCCGTGGAGTTTTCATCAACAAAATACGAGAAGTGTAAGGTCTCACTATCATTTTCATATTTCGCAATAAAGAAGTTTTTAGCATTTATCAGCTGACCGATAATGTTGTGAACTTTACTATAAAAGGTATCAATATCGAGCTCGATATCGGTAGTTAGCTCTGAGATTCGGTATAAAGACTCTTGCAATAATTCAGATTTTTCACGCTCACGAATTTGCGCCATTAACTCTTTGGTTCTAGCATTTACTGCATTTTTTAAACGTTGCTGGTCTTGCAAGCGCACCATAGCACTAACAATATGCTGGGCGGCAAAGGTAAGTAGATTGAGATCTGTCTCGCTATAACGAATTTCTTCATTATAGCTTTGCACAGTAATAGTGCCGATAACTAGACCGTTTTGTAACAATGGCACACCTAACCAATCTGTACCTCGAGAGCCAAACTGTTTGATTTTATAATTATCAAAAAGCTGTTGCTCTAATTCTGGAGTCAGCAGTAAAGGCTGTTTTGATTCAATGACTAAATTAGTGAAAGAGCCCTCATAGTCTTGATAATCAATAAGGCCGTCTGGTTTTTCATCTTTTTCATCAATGTAATAGGCAAACTCCAAGGTTTCAAAAGTTTGGTCATATAACACAATAAAGAAGTTTTCCGCCGTCATTAAGGAGGCGATGGTGTTATGAACTTGCGGGTAAAAGCTATCAAGTTCATTACACTCTTGAGAAAGGTGGTTTAATTTAAATAGTGCAGTATAACGAGCTTGCAGGTCAGCATTTTTTTTCTCTAGAAAATCAACTTCACCGCTAAGTTCAGCAATACTCGCATCTTTTGCGCGAAGTAGCTTCTCTGCAGCTTGTAGCGTATTTTCTTGTCGCTTTTCTGGTTTCAAATTTACCATACCATTCAATTAATTACTTCTCGCATCTATCCCTGAAATAAGTTTCTACCTAGTGTATATAAGGTTATTGTTTTGCCTCAGCTTTAGCTGACTCTCTTACTTCTTTAATTTTATGTTTATTGCCGCAAATCGCTGCTTGGCGCTCATCACGATAATAACGAATTTCAATACAGTCTTGCTGGTAGCGACGCTCTAATTCTGTACGAATGATAATATCGCCTTTAGCATTAATAATACGCTTATGTAAGGCTTGGCATTCTTGAATTTGCTCTGAGGCTAAAGTCACATCTTCACAAGCATTATCAACACTTGAACAACTTGCTAATAACATGATGACTGGCATTAGCAAAAACAACAATTTATTCATTTAACGATTCCATTAACATTGAGAAACAACTTTTAACTGAAAACTATTATACCCAAGCAAGGGTAAATAGCGAGTACCTAAATTGTTATTCTATATATCAAAAACTTACCCTAAAGCCGCAGTAATATTGATTTATTTTTAATCACCAATAGTCGTTACTTCTTCTTTATTTAAGCATCTATTTTCACCAACGTTTAATGATTCATCTAGCGTTAACTTGCCGATAGCAAAACGATGTAAACCCACAACAGGGTTTCTAAATCGGCCAAACATACGCTTTATTTGATGATATCGACCTTCGGTTAAGATCACTTCAGCTTTATGGGTTGAAATAATATTGAGTATTACCGGTTTGGTGGTAATCTTTTCAAAATCAAAATACATCCCCTGTGCAAAAGCACTTATGTATTCTTCACTAAGTGGCTTTGCTAACGTTACTTGATAATATTTATTTACCTTACGATCTGGCAATGTCAATTGCTCTGACCAACGACTATCATTGGTCAACAAGACTAAACCCGAGGTATTTAAATCTAACCTACCTACAATGTGCAAGCTTGCGGTAACTTCTTCTGAGAAACCTTGTTTAAGTAAATCAATTACCGTCTTGTGCTTTTTATCTTTTGTTGCACAGACGACACCCACAGGTTTATATAACATGATGTAGATTGGCTGATTGTTTTGAGCAACTTTTTCATCAATTTTAATATATGAAAAATAATCAACAATCTGTGCAACATCTGTCGCTAATTTACCATCGACAAACACACGTTTTTGCGCCAGCATTAATCGGACAGCTTTACGGTTAACTTGGCAAAAATCACTAATAAATCGATCGAGTCTGGTGGTATTAATTGCCATAAATTGATATCGCCACTGCTGTTAAATACTCGTTAATGATTGTTGCTCGGCAATTAAGTTAAGTACTTTACGCAGTTTTGCCTGCATATACCCGGCAAGTAGTTTAGGCTGCTGCGCAAGCAACGCCTGCTCAGTGTTTGTTATTGCGATATAACAATTTATCTGCTGTTCAATCGAATTAACACAGCTCATAACATCGTCAGAAAATTGCTCAACCTCGAGACCACTTGCTAAAAAGTTATCACTATCTGCTTGAAAATGAGCAAAACTTTCAGGTGTTTCTACGGCAAGGTTAATCAATAATATATTTTCTTCATCACCATACCAATTAGCCGTCAGCGTATGGAAATTAAACTGCGCCTCTAATTTATTACAAACAGAGTTAATTTTAAAAAACTGCTCGGCAAGTTCACTATGTACAGTAATGGTAATCGGTAACGGCTCGGTCATTTATGCGCTCTTCATCTATAACAAGTAAAATCGCCAATGTTTTCTACAAGCAACTTCATTTTCAGTATGGTGCTTATAATCATAACCGTGTTGAGTAGAAACTTCAGCTTGTTCGAGCAAGAGAATTTAAATGCCGCCAAACCCAATGCGCCTTACTTTGTCAGCACAATGGTCTATTAAGAATAATTTACCTTATCGCGATAACAGGAAACATTACACGACATTACAAAGTTAACTCAGTTTCGAACAAACCATTTTTAAAACCGAACAGCCTACCCTATTCCGACTTCAACAAAACAACCTAAACAACTGAATCAAAAGGATTTTAAATTATGGCATAGATATTTCATTAGTGTAACCATCTTGCAAATAACAACTGATGAATTTATGAAAATTGCCCTTACCAAAAAGCAACCTTGGAAAAAATGGACTGCCATCGCTAGCTTTACTTTATTAATAAGTTACGCAGGCTATAGTGTCAGCGGTAAAGCAACAAAATCTGTTGCTTTAAACCAATTAAGTTTTCAAACCGTAGCACAGGGCGATTTAGATATTTATGCCAATGCCTATGGTGAATTCGCTTCAGCAAAAGAAAGATTACTTACCGCACCGGCGCTTGGCAAAGTATCAGAAATACTCGTACGCCCCGGCACTAAGGTTACACCTGAGACAGTGATATTGCACTTATCTAACCCCAAATTGGTACAAGAAGTAAATGCCGCCAATGGTCAGTTAGCGCAACAATTGGCGCAACGAGAAGCGTTTAAATATGAGCAACAAAGTGAGCGCTTAAATTACCAAGGTCGAATTGCTGATATTGAAGCTGAAATTGAAAAAGCTGAATTAGAGCTTTCAGTAAATGAAAATTTAATGGATTTAGGGGTTTCGTCAAAAATAGAATTACAACGCGCAAAACTAGCTGTAAAACAAGAAAGTAAAAAGCTTGGTTTTGAAAAGAAGAAATACAAGCAGTTTATTGAGATGCAAGGCCATCAGCTAACGCAACGTGATATCACCATCAAACAGCAACAAGCACAAGTCACTTTACTTGAAAGACAACTTGAAGACATGAAAGTAAAAGCTGGCATCAACGGTTCTTTGCAAACCTTAGAAGTTGAATTAGGACAAAGTGTGCAACTAGGTCAATCCCTTGCCAAAGTAGGCAGTGATGAAGAATTAATTGCTCGTTTACGTTTACCACAAAACCAAGCCGACCAAATTGATATTAACGCCCCTGTATTAATCGATACCCAGAAAGGCATTATTAAAGCACATATTACGCGCATTGAAAGTGTTGTTAACAATGGCTCTGTGCTAGCCGAAGCTGTTATTGATGAAGCACTTACCTCAAACGCCCGACCTGCACTATCAATCTCTGCGCAAGTTTTTGTTAAACATCAACTAAACACTAGCTTTATTGAGCAAGTACCTGGCTTTAGACCACGCAGTAAGCAAGGCGTATTTGTACGTAACACCGATAACCTATTGGTGCAAAAAGACGTTATCTTTGGTGAGCTATCACAAAATAAATTAGTGATTACGTCTGGTCTTAATCCGGGTGAGCAACTAGTCAGTAGTAATACGCAAAAATACAGTCAGTATCAGCAACTAACATTAACAGAGTAACGTTCAAAGCAAGCGCATTTAGTGACTCTTTTTAAATAAAAACAACTACATACTAAACAACGAACAAGTTAAGGAAAAACCCATGAAAAACGTCGTTACCATGTCAAACATCCATAAACGTTATGATAGCCAGCAAATAGAAACTCACGCCCTGCAAGGTGTTAGTTTAGAAATAAATCAAGGAGAGTTTGTTGCCATTACCGGACCTTCAGGTTGTGGTAAATCAACCTTATTATCAATCATGGGTTTGATGGATTCAGCCAGTGAAGGTGACTACCAAATCGCTAATATTGCTACTGCCGGTTTAAAGGTTGATCAACGCACACAAATTCGTAACGAACATATAGGTTATGTTTTTCAATCATTTAACCTAATTGATAGCTTAACTGTTTTTGAAAATGTCGCACTACCTTTAGAGCATAGAGGTTGTAAAAAAGAAGAAATAAAACAACGTGTTGAAGAAGTACTTACCCATGTAGATATGTTGCACCGCCAGCAATATCGACCAAACCAGCTTTCTGGTGGTCAACAACAGCGTATCGCTATTGCCCGTGCATTAGTTGGCAAGCCTGACTTAATTTTAGTCGATGAGCCAACAGGTAACTTAGACAGTAAGAATGGCGATCAAGTGATGTCGTTATTAGAGCAATTAAATAAAGCAGGCTCAACCATAGTAATGGTAACGCACGATAGTCGCTATTCTCGTTGTGCTAGCCGTCAAATTCAATTACTGGATGGTCAAATCGTCTCTGAAATTAATACCGAAGTGAGTGATGCACAAGATGAAAAATCATTGCAGGGGGTTGCATGAGTTTATTGAAAAAGTCCTTATTGCAAGGCATAACACGGATATTTTCTTTACCTCGTTTAAGTGTGCCATTAATTTTAACGCTTGGTTTAACCTTAGGTGCAGTATTGAGTGTTATCGCAATTTCATCAACCTTGTTATATCAACCACTGCAAGGCATCAAAAATGAAGATTCACTACACACCTTTGATTATCGATTTAAGATGTCAGAGACCTTAAGTGTTTCTTATTGGAATATGAATCGCTTAATCGATTTTAGTGAACAGTTTAGTGATTTAGGTGAGTGGGCTGGTGTTGCACCCTCTGAGCAAGATGTTGTCGTTAACAACACGACTTTTGCCACCACACGCTATGATGCTTCAAATAACATCTTATCAGTATTAGGCAGCCAATTAATATTGGGTGAAGATGTCACTATTGAATCACCAGAGAAATACGTTTGGATTTCAAATAGTCTTTGGCAACAGGCATTTTCTGGTCTGAAATCTGTCATAGGAAAGCAAATAACAATCACCAATCAAAATTATATTATTGCTGGCGTTATTGAAGATGTGATGGCAATTAAAAGTAATCAAGCCATTTTAGCGCAGCAAGTATGGTTTATTGCTAACTTAACTGAAGTGAAATCGCAGCAAGATAGCGTTGGTAACATTAGTAATGAAATTGATAACCTGATTTTAAAGTCAGCCAATGGCCAACAAAAGTTCCCGACACAAGCAGAGGTTGATGCTTGGTTAGAAGATTATGTCACTCGCAATGTTGATGGCGAGCAAGTACAAATGTTCATGGACTTTATGAATAACACCACCAAAGAGGCGAAAGGAAGTAACTACCGTAGCAATATGCTAGGTGAAACAGAAAACTTACTGGTCGCCTTATTCGCTGCAGTTATCGGTCTTTTATTAATGGCGACCCTGAATTTATTAAACTTATTTATCGCCCATTACCAAGGCAGAACCAAAGAGTTTGCCATTCAAATTAGTCTTGGCGCCAGTTTAACTAAAGTTCGATTATTAGTGTTATTAGAAAACCTGCCTAGCTTTATCTTGGCCGCGTTAACAGGTTTATTAGTTACTGGCTGGGCCATTAGAAGTTTACCGCTAATTGCCGGTGATAGCTTACCTATGATGAGCGCCATCAGCATTAATAACACCACCTTAATGGCGTCAATAGCCATCATTTTACTGTTAAGTGTATTATTTAGCGCATTAGCACTGGTTGACATTGATAAACAAGCGTTAGGCAATAATTTAAATAGCAGTGGTAAAGGTATTCAAGCCCAGAGTAATCAATGGTTGAGCCGTGTTTTAATGGTATTTCAACTGTCAATTGCCTCAATATTACTGACCGCTTCCGTGATGATTGCCATGCAAAGCTACCAAGCCGTTTACCAAGACCTAGGTTATGACATTGGTAATAGTTACGAAGTTGGCATGACCGTTAGTGATGAAGAATATGTTACCGAATTAAATACCTTTGAATCATATGGCAAGAGTGAAGCCAAGCAATTATTGGATAATATCTCGACCTTAATTGAACAACAAATTCCTGACAGCAAGGTTGTTGTTCCTAATTATGGTCCTTTGTCTGGCTCTTTAAGAGTGAATGCTTTTCGCGATGAAGCCTCTGGTGAGCGGGTTATTCATCAAATAAAATCCTTAGGACCGAACTACTTTTCAACCTTCAATATCCCTATGCTTGCCGGCGCTAATGTAAGCCAAGCACAAATAGATAATGACGAAGACAGAATAGTGATTGATGAAAATATGGCAAAAACATTATTTTCAGCATTAACTTACGAGGAAGTGATAGGTAAAACCATTCAGATGAGCCCTGATAATTCTACGCCACCATCCATTGTAACGGGTATTGTTGCTAATACATTGAGCCAAACAGGCATAGCAGAGCCACTAGGCTTACCTTCAGTTTATTCGCATAGAATTAGACCGGGTACCACCATGCAATTTACCGTGATGTTACCGCCAGGTAAAACAATGACAGCGGAAATGTTAACGGCTGAAGTTAAGCGCCAATTTCCACGCTTAACTAATGTTGATGTTGAACCTTTAAATGATATATGGAAAAGACAAACACTTAACCAACGCTTAAGCTTATGGATTGTATTAGCGATGACGGGCTTAACATTATTACTTGCCGCGATTGGTGTTGCTGGTCTTACTCAAATGACCACAAACCATAGAAAATATGAGTTAGCTGTGCGTATGGCAACAGGTGCTAAGCAAGCAAAATTAGTTAACTTCATCTTAAAAGATGCGCTAACCATGTTAGTGATAGGCTTAGGCTTAGGTTTTATCGTGTCTGTATTTGGTTACCCGCAGATATCACAAAACCTAGAAATGTTACCTGACTTTAACTGGTCAGCAATGGTCGCTTTAGATGCCGCGTTAATTGTTATTGTACTGCTATCGGTTATCATGCCTGCATGGCGAGTTATTAGCAGTGATCCTATGCAAGCGCTGCGAGAAGAGTAAAAGACCAATCGCAGGCATAAATTATCATCAGATACTTGGCATTGCCACTAGCCAAGTATCTGAAGTAATTGGCATACTAGTACGCATAACCTAAATTTAGCAAAGGAAACGGCTTAGGGGCAGTTGATCTTTCGAGATTATTTTTGCAGCGAATTGTTGGGTATTTATACAAGGCAGAGCTTTTGTAATGTGGTTATTCCACATAAAAAGGCGATTACGCCGTAAAAATGACCAACAAACGCTGTCCGAAGGATTCGGCTAAAAGTGCTTTACTCTTTGTTGAGCAGTATTTGCTTAGAATGACTAGGCTAAAGACTACTCGCCGCAATTAAAGCACTTTTATCTCGAACAAAATTTAACCGCGAAAGTTCAACAGCCCCTGGTTGTTTCCTTTGCTTTTTTGTATTTTAATCAAATAGCTTCACTTAACGTTTTGGAACACCCTATGTCAAATGCCACCATATTAATTGCTGATGATGATGAAGATATTCGTTTAGCGTTAAATTTATTGCTAAGCGCTGAGGGTTATCAAATCATTGAAGCTGAGAATGCTAAAGAAATAACCATTCAAAGTTCACGTCAAAAACCTGATTTAGTCTTACTTGATATGAACTTTTCCCGCGATACCACCAGTGGACAGGAAGGCTTAGCCATTTTAGAGCAACTGCAACCGTTAAATATTCCGGTGATATTAATGACCGCTTGGGGTTCAATAGATTTAGCTGTGCAAGGCTTGCAAAAAGGTGCCAGTGACTTTATTGAAAAACCTTGGAATAAACTTAAACTATTAACCAGTATTAAGCAGCAACTGAGCTTTTCTAAAGTGAAAGAGCAAAACCAAGGGTATCGACAATTACTTGCCAGCGAGCAAAGTAAGGCTTGGATTTGTCAGTCACCAAGCATGCAAGCCATTGAAAGTTTAGTGGAGCAAATAGCGCCGACCGACGCCAATATTTTAATTTTAGGGGAAAATGGTACAGGTAAGTCTTTATTGGCAGAACGCATTCATCAATTATCTACACGCAATCAAGCACCACTTATTGCAGTAAACATGGCGGCAATCCCTGATAATTTATTTGAGAGTGAGCTTTTTGGCCATCAAAAAGGTGCATTTACCGATGCTAAACAAAATCGAGTAGGTCGCTTTCAACTAGCCGACCAAGGTACTTTGTTTTTTGATGAAATCGGCTCATTACCACTCACCTTACAACCTAAATTATTACGGGTATTAGAAACTGGCCAATATGAGGTGCTGGGCTCCAGTCAAACGCAAGTGGCAGACGCCCGCTTAATTAGTGCTACCAATGCTGACCTGAATCAATTAGTTACGGAACAAGCTTTCCGCCAAGATTTACTTTACCGATTAAATACCATTGTTATCACTATTCCGCCCCTGCGAGATCGCCTTGAAGATATTGAAGCATTAGCACTGAGTTTCATTGATAAATTCAGCGCAAAATACCATAAACCAACCTTAACCATCAGCCAATGCGCGATAAGTAAATTAAAACAACATAATTGGCCTGGTAATATTAGAGAGTTTAGTCATGTTATTGAACGTGCGGTGTTACTCACCACAGCAACAGAAATTACGGCTCAACAACTGTTACTTGAAAATATTGATAACAATAATGATGCTGTTCTCTTGCAGCCACTTGAAGAGGCAGAGAAGCAATTGATCGAAAAAGCAATGAAAGTGACTAACGGTCAGGTTATGGAGGCCGCTAAACTACTCGATATTTCTCGCAATGCTTTATACCGACGCTTAGAAAAGTTTGCCATTCAACATGAAAAATAAAAGGCCTCAAATCAAAGTACCTTTAGCTTTAAAGTTTAGTCATGAACAATGGCTTGGCTTTGGCTTGGTTTGTACCGTAATAACCCTACTGTCGTTAGTAGCAAGCCTAACTCACAGTATTGGCTGGAGTACACTGGCAACAACAACACTGGTTTTCTTTCTTGCTTACCCCATTATTTGGTTAGCATGGTGCTGCTACAGGTTTTGGCGACGAGCGATTATGCAACTAACCACTTATACCCAAATAATAAGAGAAGGTGAAACTAACTTACGTTTTAAGCGACAAAACTCCAACAATCTACTCGCCGCGTTACAACAAGAAATATCAAATTTGGCTCAAGGCAATGTCGAAAGACTTCAACAAAACCAAACGCTGGAAAATGTGCTCAGCCATATTCTTGATTCTTGGCCCATTCCAGTATGCTTATTCGATGAGAATAATCGCTTGAGTTATCGCAACATTGCGATGAAAGAGAAAATTCAGCAGCCTATGCTTATTGGTGCAAGCGCTGAAGATTTAGGATTTATCATTGAAAATGATAATTTCACCCATAGTCAGTTTAATCAACAATGGCAATGTCAAAGTGTTAGTTATACTTTTCAAAAAAAGCGCTGCCATATTTTTTCTGCCTTAGATATCTCGCAACCCTTGCATCAACAAAAAAGTATTACCCAACAAAACTTGATCAGAGTGTTAGCGCATGAGCTGCGTAACTCACTAACGCCGATGGCATCGATGGCTGATACCTTACTGTCTAATGATGGCTTTAATGAAGATCAAGTACGCATGGTCTTAAGTAGGATAAAGCAACGAAGTGATCGCTTACTTAGCTTCATTGAGCAGTACAGTCAGCTGAGTCAATTACCACAGCCCAAACTACATTGGTTTGACTTTACCGAGGTGGTCGCAGAAGCTAAAGCAATGATTACAGCTCCTTGTAGCATAACTTTTCAAGGCAATAATCAATGCTTTGGCGACGAGCAACAAATGGCACAGATATTAATTAACCTCTTTAAGAATGCTCAAGAAGCCTGTGATAAAGAACAAAGTGAAATTTCGCTAAGTTGTTTTTATCAACAAGGGAAACAAGTTATTGAGCTACTAGATAACGGCCCTGGTTTTGCAAATTTAGATAATGCTTTAACCCCTTTTTATACCACTAAAGCACATGGCTCAGGCATTGGCTTGTCTTTGTGTGCAGAAATCAGTCGCAACCATAGTGGTGAGTTATTACTGGCGAATAGAGAAGAAGGCGGCGCCCAAATAACCATGATATGGCCAATGCAGTCGTAGAAGATTTTGACAATTAAAACTTATTGGTAACGGGCAATATTTTCCTGCCAGTTTTTATCTTGTTGAATCTTCAAGATTAGTGCTTGTAACGGCATAAAGGTTTCACTCATATTTCGCGGAACCAACATTCTACGTTGGTAAATATCATGAGGAATGACTGATAAATAAAACTGGTTTTGCCAACCGTTATTATTAATCATGTAGTTATACGTCAGTTTACTGATGATAGTGACATCAACTCGCTCTTTAAGCATCATAGTAAATAAGTCTGGTTCACTTACCGTATCAATTCGCTTGGCTTTTTTCGCGGCAACTAATTCATTAATTCCATAATAATAAAATCCTCGCACGCCTCCGACGACTAAATCGGTTAAAGAGTTAGCGCCATTAAACTCAATCGCATTTGCTTTCAATGAAACAACTTCATCTCGGTCGGTAAAAACTTCATCAGTCCACAGGTATTTGGTCTCAGCTTTGTCTTTAAACCATTTAGGGTTTACCCCGAGTAAAATACCCTCCATTATTTGATTTTCTAACATGCGCTCAGCTCTTTTTCTTGGGATGAGGGTAACCTCAAACAGAAAACGTTCACTTAAGCTATTTAAGCGACTTACAAAATCAAAATATAGCCCTTTTTGTTCTGAAAAGTTAATGATATATGGAGGTTGTTGATGGTAGACATATACGGGCACTACAGCCTTAGTCTCACAGGCCAAGGCCGTTGATACTAAGAGTGAACTAACAAACAAAAGTAACACGATAAACTGTTTAATCATAAATACCTTTAACATTGGCTTATCGAAACTATAACAGTAAAGTAAAAAAAACACATAGTACGTTAAAATTCTTGTAATAAAAAACGGGCCTATGGCCCGTTTCATTACTTTACTATACAGCTAGGTATTTATTTCAAATCTACCTGTACAGCAACATCACTACCTGTAGTTTCAACAGCAATGTAATACCAACCTACCGGCGGGTTATTCACTGTTAAGCTTTGCTGAGTTGTACCAGCAGTAGTTGACTTATGAGTATGGCTTGCAGCCGATGCCCAGCTTGTACCGGCATACAATTCAACTTCACCATTACCATGAGCCGTGTTTACTTCAATACTACTAATACCTTCATTAATGTAAACATAGTAACTATTGTGGCCACTACCGGTACACAAGGCGTTACCTGACTCAATTGCGCTGTAAGTATTTGCAGCTTTTGATAAACAAGCGTTTGCAACTTCAGTAGGAGTTGGTGGCGTTGGAGGTGTTACCGTGCCTGATAAACTAACGGTAAAAGTTACATCCGCATAGTTGCTATCACTATCTAAAGTAATATATCTCCAGCCTCTATTAGCTGTTACTTGTAAAGATTGTGTTGTAGCAGAGCCTGTTGAAGAGGCTTGTGCATTAAGTGTGGTTGCCCAAGTATCGGCATTAAAGTGGATATCTACCTCACCATTACCACCTGCAGTAGTTAAAAACAGTTGAGTATTATCTTCTTCAACCCAAACATAATATGAGCCACGTCCGCCTGCAACACACTCGTTTTTCTCAAGTGTTAGTTTACCGGTAGTAATGGTCGCTGCACCACAATCAGGTACGGTTACACCACCACCGTTAGTTGCATCGTTTGGATAAGGGTCTGAGTTATCACCCATACCGTCATTATCTGAATCTAACCACTCTGTTGCATCTGTTGGGAATACATCAGCATTATCTCCATGGCCGTCACCGTCAGTGTCTAACCATTCAGTGCTATCAGCTGGGAAGGCGTCAGAATTATTACCATAACCATCTAAGTCAGAATCAGCCCATTCAGTCGCATCTGTTGGGAATGCATCTGAATTATCACCATGAACATCACCATCAGTGTCTAACCATTCACTAGCGTTGTTAGGGAAGGCATCGCCATTATCCCCAAAACCGTCGCTATCGCTATCAGCCCACTCTGTAGCGTCATTAGGGAAAGCATCAACACTATCTAAATGACCATCGCCATCAGTATCTACATCACCGTTTGGCGTTGAATCGGCATTATCACCAATACCATCACCATCAGTATCTTTAGTTTCTGCTGGGTCGTTAGGGAATGCATCACCATTGTTGCCTACACCATCCCCATCACTATCGAGGGTTTCTGTAGGATCAAATGGGAAAGCATCTTGGCTATCAATCACGCCGTCACCATCTGAATCAACAGGTGTTGTATTTCCGCCTGTTAAATCATTGGAAATAACATAATCATTGCTAGTATCTTCTTCTGTCATTACGGCAACACCTAAACACTGATTATTTTCATCAGTTATTGCTGCGCGGCGGTTACCAAACCACTTCCACGAACTGACACTATCGTAGCTCTCACCTGTTGCAAGGGTAGTAAAACCAAAACCAACATTTAACTCGCCAGTTTCATTATCAACACGATGAACACGTACTGGATTATCGCTATTGTTGATAAATGAGAAGTCTGCTTCAAATGGACCGGTTAAATGCTTTTGCATAAGTGCACAACTACCAATAGTATTTGCTGCAGGGATCTCTTCAGCTGGTGCTGCATTAGCGACAATTGCTTGGTCTACAGTGAAGTTTGCAACTGGGTTATTTAGCACACCAACGCTTAAACAGTTTAAGCTGCTATCAGTTACCATTAAGCGACGGTCACCATACCAAATGTCATTGCTATAAGTTGCACCTGGCTCTAGAACACCATAACCATGAGTAAAGCCGGTACCACCACTTGAAGTGATTATCGACCCTTTAGTGTTATCAATTCTAAATAAACGCACTGGCGTATCTGAAGTATTGGTAATAGAGAACTCATGTGATTGGTCCATAATTAAATGAGGTTGCGCTAATGCACAGCTTCCCATTTGATTTACTTCTGGAATAGCTTCAGGAACAACATCTTTCACTAAATCTGCATTAATAGTAAAGGTATTATCATTTTCAGCCATAACTGCAACACCAATACAATTCATGTTGTTATCAGATAACATCATGCGATCGCCTACCGTCCAACTAGCTGAGGTATAAGTATCACCATTATTTAATGTTTTATAATTCTTACCAAAATTAGCGGATCCTTTATTACTATCTACCCAAAATAAAGAAACAGGTGTGTCTGTGGTATTGGTGAAGGTGAAGTTAGTTTTATCGGCATCATAATAACGCGCATATTGTTGCACTAAATCACAACTTCCAATGCTATCTGCAGCTGGGATAACGGCTGGTGCCGGTGCAACAGTTTCTGAATTGGCAAGCATATAAGCTTCAAATCCCGAACCCGTGCGTTGAACAGCCCCTTTAAGTGCAGCTTTGTAAGCATCGTTATCACCAACCTTTAAGGTTGCGGCAATAAGCTCTATTTCATCTTTATGCTCTTCACCTAAATAACGCATAGCAAAGTAGCCCCAAGGGTACAAATTGTCATACTCGTAATCCATAAATACGACATTATACAACGGTGGAATAGTCTCACCTTTTAAGGTATTTAAAGTACGCGTATGGTCTTTCCCCATAGCCATGTACTCAGCCATACCTTCAGCCCACGAGGCATTTGGGTTAAACGTGCCGTATGAACCTGTTTTGTTATAACGGCCATCAAGATAATGAACAAACTCATGCCTTAAGTTATAAATTTGATTAATATATTGGCATGAGCCGCCTAACCAAGAATCAGGACACTGCATCGCTATAAAGCGCGCTTGGTTACCTTGTGCAGTCGGTGTACCTTCTAAGTACATGCCACCATTATCTGTGGAAATACCAAAAAATTCAGGTGCATACTTTTCATAGTCTTCAGGACTAGCAAAAGCAACAACTTCAATATGCTCGTTCAAATCACCAGTGATAGGTGTGCCCGCCGTATTGAAAAAGTCATGAAATTCAGTTTCTTGTAATGCCATATCAGCACATGATTGATCGAGTGTTGCCTGACTAATAGTAGATTGCGCTCTAATGGTAATATAGGGTGTACAATCATGACTAACCGTTAGAATATCCTCTTCTTTTGGTGGGACAATACAACTACCAAATAAAGGGTCTCCTGCTTCACAAGTACGACCAGCATTTTCTAAGTATTTTTTAGTGATGATGGTTTCTGTTGTTTCTACAGAAATTGTTTGGATTACTTTTTCACGCGTTTCCAAAATAGTGCTGTCAAATCTCGCTTTAGCTTCGTCAGTAGCAATTGATGCAATCTTACCCATAGCGATAAATGAATGTGGAATTATCCATTTCCTGTCTGCTTCAGCGGTCCAGCGCATATCAAGTGATGTTTCGCCTAAGAATACAAAAGATCGCATTACCGATAGCACATCAAGCATGTTGTCGTTATAAGCAGACTTTACTGGCGAGCTACCGTAATAAGCAGCATCAGCAATTGCCCCCATAAGAGCCATAGCAGTGTCGCCACCATTACTGATGCCAAAAGGATTAGTTTGCTCTGAATAGAATTGGATAATAGCTAACAAATGTGGCAAGTGATCTTTAAAGTAGTTAGCACTTTCATCTCTTCTAAAGTTAGTCAATGCTGCAGCGTAACCTTCTTGAATAACACTACCAGCAGGTGCAATAAAATCAGTCATCTGTGAAACCGCTAATAGCGCAGTACTTAACTCAGATGCTTCCGCATCAGTCATTGCGCTTGCGTGGTAACCATAAGAGGCTAAGAAATATAATAATTGATTTAAATCGGGATCAGATAAATCATCTGACTTTGCTAAATAATGAATTGCTTTTGCTACGTCTGAAATAGGGTCATTTGTCGCCCCTGCAATACCTGAAAAATCATCATAGCTTGCTACTAAAATTTCAGCGATAGCTGAACCATACTCTGCTTTTGAAGAGATACTCGCAGCAGGAACATCAACAACTACGTTGGTGTTATAAACAATATAATCACCCATTGGTGGTGGTACATCGCCGCCTGTAACCGTTACGGTAAGGCTTGTTTGTTCAATATTACCGTCAATTTTGAAGTATCGTTGTCCAGCACGAGAAACAAAAGAAATACTCTCTTCGTTAGTGCCAGCGGTAAGGCTACTTGCCTCTACATTGCCACTCCAATCGTCACCATCATAGAGTTTAATTCCTGCATCGGTGCCATTGAATGAGCCACCAGAAGTGGTAATAGTTACGTTACTGTTTTCATAAGGCACTGTGACATAAAAGTAGTGACCATAATCTGTAATACAGTGAGTTTGATTTGCGGGTACTTCACCTTGTCGGTCTAATGTTTTAGTACCACACATTTGTGCAGCTTGAGTTGTACCCATATTCAACGATAAAAATATCGCGCTAGCTATTAATGTTTTCTTAGCAGTTAGTTTCATTATTCTTAAGCCTATTCTTATGCAAGCGATTAGGTAATTCGTCCGTGTGGCAACTCAAGCTTATTATTATTTAAATTGCTCTTATTGCATCTAAAGCGCACATCCTTCTCGTGTTGGAATTTACATTTTGATACATTCCAACTACATTTATATAGTATTCTGTATACAATATTCAAGCATTAAGTAACTAAGAATTTTTTCGTAGTTTATTAATAAAGCTTTTCCTTATTGTTATCATGATGTTACAAAATGATAAAAAAAGACAAAAAAAGACAAATATTTGCCTTTTTTTTGAGGGTTTTCATAAGAGGTTACTGATTTTTACGCTAGAAATGATTTGGAGAGAATTGGCCTGACGGGCTCAGTGTTGTGGTAAGTAGATATCCTATCGAATGACTTAAGTTACTGGATACCTTAAGTACTGGTTACCTTAAGTTACTGGTTACCTTCACCTTCTTGCTTTGGAAGTGGTTTTTTAGGCTCACCGGGAGGAATAATTGAATTATCTTCTGGATGTCTACGTACTTTTTCATGCTCATGCCCGTGGTGTTTGGCTTGACGATTACCGTCATGATCAGCAGGTTTATTATGTTGACGCTCATTTTTACGGACATCGGGTTCAGTTGTAACCACCTTAGTATCTATGCCGTTAATCGTTGAGCTAGCTTGCTCATTTAGTGCTACTTTTGCTGTTTTTGATACTGATAAGTCATTACTGTCTGGCTGAGGCAAGTTAGCGGGTTTCTCAACTTTATTCACCAAAGCATTCTCAAGTTGAGCTTTTTCAGCATTTTTCTGCTCATTATTTGTCAAATGAGCTGACTGATAGGCATATATTGATATCATCACCATGCAGGTGCCAACCAACAATAACGAACCTTGTTTCTTAGTTATTTTCATACTGCTACTCCATCAAAAAAACGGTATATTAAATACAATAAGCTAACATGTATTTTAATTTTGATGCAATGACAATGATGAAATGAAAAAGCTAGAGAGGTTAATTTAGCCTGCTACAACTGATAAAACCTATGAAGAAATAACGCGTTAGCAGCGTCATTGAACTAACACGTACATTAACTTTCTCAATGAAAATCACGATCAAGCTAGGCATTTTTTAACCGCGTTTTGCCAAGCTGAAACTAAAGTAGCAGCATTTTCTGCTGATATTTTATCTTGAAAAGTTTCAGATTTTCCATGTAACACCATCGGCAGGTGTTCAGCTTGCCAAATTCCTTGGCCAATTGCCGCTAACATTGTGGCACCAAGTACCGTTGATTCAATATTCTCTGGTCGCTCAATAGTAATACCTAACAAATCAGCCTGAAATTGCATCAAAAAATTATTAGCACTTGCCCCACCATCAACTTTTAACAAACTAATTTTTAATTGGCTCTCTTGCTCCATCAGCTGCATTAAGTCATGACTTTGAAAGGCAATCGACTCGAGGGTTGCGCGCACTATATGCGCTTTTGAACACCCTTGTGTTAAACCAGTGATCTCACCGGTAGCCTTCATTTCCCAATGTGGTGCGCCAAGACCACTAAATGCAGGGACAAAATGAACACCATTATTGTCACTGACACTCTTTGCCAAAGCTTCGGTGTCACTAGCTTGGTCAATCAGCTGTAATTGATCTCTTAACCATTGCACCGCTGCGCCTGCTGTAAAAACAGCTCCTTCAAGAGCGTAAGCAGGTCTTCCATGTTTATCACAGGCAATAGTGGTTAATAAGCCGTGTTCAGATAAACAGGGATTCTCAGCAGTGTACATCAGCATGAAACACCCTGTGCCATAAGTGTTTTTAACCATACCTGCTTTTGTGCACTGTTGAGCAAATAATGCCGACTGCTGATCACCTGCCACACCTGTGATTGGAATAGACCTTTTAAGGAAACCGTTTGTTTCAGTGTGGCAGAATAAACCTGCTGAGTTTTTGATTGCAGGCAATACCGACTTAGGAATATCAAAAAATGATAATAGCTCGTCATCCCAACCTTGTTGATGGATGTTATACAGCATAGTTCTTGAGGCATTTGTATGATCTGTATAGTGTGCCTGACAACCACTTAGTTGCCACATAAGCCAAGTATCTATTGTGCCAAAAGCAAGTTCCCCCTGCTCAGCTAGTTGTCGTAGCTCTGGTTTTTCATTAAACAGCCATTGCAATTTAGTCGCTGAAAAGTAGGCATCAACGACTAAGCCTGTTTTTTGATGTAGCCAGCCTTCCTTATCTTGTTGCTTGATACTTTCGCATAAATTAGCTGAACGTCGGCACTGCCAAACAATGGCATTATATAAAGGTTCACCCGTTTTTTTATGCCAAACAAGCGTTGTTTCTCTCTGGTTGGTAATACCAATACAACTGATATCTGCAGAAGTTAGATTAGCCGAGATTAAAGCCTGTAAAATACCATCCTGAGTAACTTGCCAAATTTCTAGCGGATCATGTTCTACCCAAGTGGGTTTAGGATAATATTGTTTGAACTCATTATAAGCAGCACCGACTTCCTTGCCTTGAGTATTGGTAATTCGAATCGTTGTTCCGGTGGTTCCTTGATCAATCGCTAAAATCATTGTTTATACCTCTTAGGCTATTATTGAATTTATTGCCTAGCATACAGGTCTTTAATTTGAATGCATTTCGTTCAAGCTTATAGTAATTTCTAGGTGAAAGAAATCAGCTCTATACACCATAGCGTTATTAGCTAGTATCAAAAACAGGCTGCACAGTGACAATAAACAACGTTTAGGTAATCAAGAATACATGAATTTTTATATCTAGTTTTGAAGCTAATAGCCTTAATCAACTATTTGCATAACGGGGTAAATCACATGAGATATATTTTAAGTATATGGTTGCCTGCGTGAAAGAGATTGCCAACTTTTCTGAGTATAATTTTTAGGTAAATATGAGGAATTGAAAACTTTATCGAGCGGTTTGATTATCTATATCATAATCAAACCGCTAGTCAACCCGGTGAATTGCTCAAATAAGTAAACTAAAATAATAACACTATTAGCTAGGAACACACTAAACCATTACTTGCGGTTCCAATATAAACTTCTCTTTTTCTTTTTTGGTCAACCTATTAGCTACCCAGTAACTAAACACCGACAGTACTAATATTGCTAGGTCTGTCCAAGCTAAATTAGTTTGGCCATTCATAGCGAGCACTGCAATCTTATTGAAGAAAAAGAGCAGGTCATAACAAACCACAACGATACCAATAAAAGCGCTTATTGTGAGTAAATGCGCTAAGCAAGTTTTCAAGTTATTGGTGAAATACGCGGCAATAGCTGATAAG
>Ga0209184_1000781_pt1 | contig 28139 bp, 28 predicted proteins | sample EN8Hudsemesocosm_2_FD_184627 | JGI IMG/M metagenome (GOLD analysis project Ga0209184, IMG submission 184627) | Methane-oxidizing microbial communities from mesocosms in the Hudson Canyon - EN8C Hudson Canyon (SPAdes) (version 2) | ecosystem: Environmental > Aquatic > Marine > Cold seeps | place... | reverse complement strand
AGCTAAAGGCATTGCAAAGAAAGGCTCATAAACTCGGGCTTGAGATAGTCGAGGCAACATGAAAATCATAAAATAATATATCAATTAAAACAATTGGTTATATTTTGTTTGATGAGAGCATGCAGGAATGACAATTTTTCTGGGTTATATGGGTTTAAGTGTAAATTTATTGAGATTGGTATTACTTAGCCCATCGCCATTTAAGTTAATGAAATAATCTACCATCAATATTATGAGAGTATCAAATAAGTATATATCTGTATTTAAGAAATATTTTTTAGAGTTTTTTCATGAGGGCGATATCTATTTATTTGGCAGTAGAGTTGATGACTCTAAAAAAGGTGGCGATATCGACTTGTATTTGGAAGTATTGGATCATTCTGATTTATTCGATAAAAAAATTAAATTTTTATCTAGAATAAAAAGAGAATTAGGAGATCAGAAAATAGATATTGTTTTTAATACGGATAGTTCGCGATTAATAGAGCAGGAGGCTATAAAGTGGGGAATAAAGCTTTAATTTATAAACAAAAAGTAAATGCAAACTTGGACGAGGCTTATAAACATTTAGCTAGGTTGTCAAATGCGCTGGATGAATTAAATAAAAATTATTGTTTCCCTCTGGATAAAGGTGGTTTCAAGGCGTTGCTGAGTAACATTCAGTACTTAGCATTTAGTGACCAAGTTATTTATAGATTTTCTAAGCTGCAAGATTGTATGGGAGCTAAGCTTTTTAAGTCATTATTGCTTTATCAGGGCGAGAATATAAATAAACCTTTTCTTGATATATTGAACCAGCTTGAAAAAATGGATATTATCGATGTTGATGAATGGTTTGAGATAAGAGATTTAAGGAATGAGATTGCTCATGATTATGAGGATAATGATTACGTCGCTATCAATATTTTGAATTCTATTAATAAGCTTAAAGGTGAGTTATTGAAAATTTTAGATGATATTCAAGCGATGGTAAGGTAAAAGAAAATTAAATGGGGGGGGGCTGGAGTGCGAGATTTTTAGGGGGTAATGAAGCCTATCGGCCTCATGTAGAGTCATGGGTTTAGTAATAAAGAGTCTTACCCTAGGTTGTCGAAAAAACGGATTATCAAGAGCGGTATGGTTCTGTTTATTGGCTACAAAATAAATTCTTTATACCCATAAAGAGGGAAAGTAAAACACGTATAAAATGGTTAATTTCGACAGCCGACCCTTCCTGCGCGATAATTCAAACATATAATAAGCGAGTACTTATCAATTTTTCCCTATTATTTTATATTTATAAATGAATAAATTAGCCTTCTGGTTTCTTGGTCTTACTCGGCGCACAAAAGCAGCCATCTTAATTGCTGTAGATAGTGTGCTGGTCATATCAGCTTTATGGGCAGCATTTTCCTTGCGCTTAGGTGAGTTATACATACCTAAAGGGGATGTCTGGATTTTGTTTTGTCTTAGTCCTTTTCTTGCGGTTCCTATATTCATTCGATTCGGCTTGTATCGCGCCATTATTCGTTATATTGGTGGCCGGGCAATATGGGCTATATTTCAGGCGATTTCACTGTATATAGTTATTTTTACTGTTGTCGTTTTCCAAACAAGACTTGGCGTTGTTCCCAGAACCGTAACGCCTTTAAATTGGCTGGTGCTTTTGTTTTTTATCGGTGGAAGTCGTTTTATTGCTCGCTGGTGGTTAGCAGATGTTTATTCAGGGTTGGTGAACAATAAGGTTAATGAGTGTTGTACCAAAAAAGTGATTATTTATGGTGCGGGTCGTGCTGGTGTACAGTTGGCCTCTGCATTAGAGTGTGGGCAAGAGTTTAAATCGTTTGCTTTTATCGATGATGACAAGTTATTGCATAAGCAAAAGGTCAATGGCTTGAGAATTCACCCCATGACTGCATTAGCTTATTTGGTTGAAAAACACCAGATAACGGATGTTTTGCTGGCAATTCCTTCTGCCTCTCGGGCGCGTAGAAGTGAAATTATCCGATTATTAGAACCTTATCCTGTGCATGTAAGAACTATGCCGGGAATGAGTGATGTAGCGCAAGGTAAAATTAAATTCGATGAGGTGCAAGAGGTCGATATTGCGGATTTATTAGGGCGTGATGCCGTAGCTCCTGACCAGTCTTTATTGAGTGCAAATATTACAGATAAAGTGGTTATGGTAACGGGCGCAGGCGGGTCGATTGCTTCTGAATTATGTCGGCAAATTATTATTTTACAGCCTGCTAAAGTCATACTTTTTGAGCTTAATGAGTTTGCGCTTTATTCTATTGATAAGGAGCTTAGGAATGCTGTTGTTACATTAGCTATGTGTGAATTCGAAATTATCCCAATATTAGGTTCTGTCACGGATGAAGTGCGCCTCAAGAGGGTTTGTAAAGCCCTTAATGTGCAAACAATATATCATGCCGCGGCTTATAAGCATGTGCCTATGGTTGAACATAACCCAGGGGAAGCGGTTAAGAATAACGTATTAGGGACATTGTGCCTTGCTCAAGCTGCGATTCGTTGCAATGTCGAAACTTTTGTTCTTATCTCTACCGATAAGGCGGTGAGGCCAACGAATACGATGGGGGCGACGAAGCGCTTTGCTGAGTTGGTTTTACAAGGGTTAAGTTTAGAAGAAGGCCATAATACTCGTTTTACGATGGTACGTTTTGGTAATGTGCTAGGCTCTTCAGGCTCTGTTATTCCTTTATTTAGAGAGCAAATTGCACGAGGTGGGCCTGTGACAGTGACGGATCCGCGGATTATTCGTTATTTTATGACCATACCCGAGGCGGCTCAGTTAGTGATACAGGCGGGCGCAATGGGGCACGGCGGTGATGTTTTTGTATTAGATATGGGTGAACCGATTAAAATTGTTGATTTAGCAAAGCGGATGATTCATTTAAGCGGTTTGGAAGTAAAAGATGAGCATCATACAAATGGTGAGATTGAAATTAGTTTTACAGGGCTAAGGCCAGGTGAAAAGCTGTATGAGGAATTACTCATTGGTGATAATGTTTCTGATACGGCTCACTGTAGGATTATGCGAGCTGAAGAAGAGGTTATTCCTTGGGGTGAGCTTAATATGCGTTTGGACCGATTAAAAACGGCAATCGAGGAAGATGATTGCTTAGAAATGAGAGTTATATTAATGGAATCAGTTTCTGGTTTTGTACCTCAGTGTGAGGTGAGTGACTGGTTATGGACGGCTGGGCAGGACCTAAAATAAATTATAGGGTCAGGCGGAGGTTCATAAAATGTTGAGCCAAGTTCTCTGCGCTTCGTTAGATTATGCATAAGCACTTTGGTGCTGAGGAGAATTACCCCCCCCTCATTAACCTTCTCCCGCTGGAGAAGGAGCTTATTCTTAAGTCAACAGCATTGTCCTGACCTTTAAGCCTTCTCATTTTGAAGAAGGATTTTAAATTTGTGTTGATATTTATGGCTAGGAAGTTAGGGTTAAGAAAATATCTCAGCATCATTTAATAATGTACCTTGCTGATCTTTCCCAGAAAGTTGTGGTGTCTCATCAACCGGCCAGTTTATGCCAATAGCCGGATCATTCCATGCAATGCAACGCTCAAATTCGGGCGCATAGTAATCCGTCGTTTTATACAGAAAATCAGCCGTTTCACTTAAAACAACAAAGCCATGAGCGAAACCTGCTGGCACCCAAAGTTGGCGATGGCTTTCTGCGTTTAATTCTACTCCAGTCCATTGGCCAAAAGTCGGTGATGATTTACGAATATCGACAGCTACGTCAAACACAGCGCCGCTAGTTACCCGCACTAATTTACCTTGGGGTTGTTGGATTTGATAATGTAGGCCGCGCAATACGCCTTTTGCAGAGCGACTGTGGTTGTCTTGTACAAATTGCAAATTTTTCCCTGTGGCTTCATTGAAGGCTTGTTGATTAAAGCTCTCAAAGAAAAACCCGCGGCTATCACCAAAAACCTTCGGTTCAATAATCAATACATCAGGAATATTTGTGGGAGTCACTTTCATAATGCAGTATCTTCTTTTAATAATTTAAGTAAGTATTGACCATAGCCATTTTTAGCGAGTGGCTGTGCTAATTCAGCTAATTTTTCTGCGTTGATTAGACCATTGCGGAAAGCAATTTCTTCGGGGCAGGCAACCTTTAAGCCTTGGCGGCGTTCGATGGTTTCAATAAAGGTGCTAGCTTCATTAAGGCTTTCATGTGTTCCGGTATCTAACCATGCATAACCACGGCCCATTTTTTCTACGCTGAGTTGTTTTTGTTCTAGGTAGATTTTATTGATGTCGGTGATTTCTAATTCGCCGCGTTCGGAAGGTTTGAGTGTTTTAGCCATATCAATGACTTGGTTATCATAGAAATATAAACCAGTAATCGCGTAATTACTTTTTGGGATCAGTGGTTTTTCTTCTATTGATGTTGCGATGCCTTGTTTATCAAAACCGACAACACCGTAACGTTCTGGGTCATGTACATGGTAAGCAAAGACGCTAGCGCCTTCCGTTTGTTGTGATGCATGGTTGAGTGATGACTGAAGGTCATGCCCATAAAAAATATTATCACCTAAGACTAATGCCGAGGGTGAGTTACCAATAAAATCAGCCCCTATGGTGAAAGCTTGTGCTAAACCATCTGGGCTAGGTTGTACGGCATATTGGAGATTAAGCCCCCAATCACTACCATCGCCGAGCAGTTCTTGAAAACGTGGTGTGTCCTGAGGGGTGCTGATAATGAGAATATCTGTTATTCCCGCTAGCATTAAGGTGCTAAGCGGATAATAGATCATAGGCTTATCATAGATAGGCAGTAGTTGTTTGGAGGTTACCTTTGTGACAGGGTATAGGCGCGTGCCTGAGCCGCCTGCTAGGATAATACCTTTACGTTTGGTCATCTTATTTCTCTATGAATTCGGCTGGGTTGATGGGTTTCACTACGCATCTAAAAAGCAGGTGCTTCATTCTACCCTACAAAAAAGTTAAATTAGTTCAGTGCTTCAGAAAGCATTCGAGCAACGCCACTTTGCCATTCTGGTAAATTTAAACCAAAATTATTTTGTAATTTATCGGTATTTAGCCGTGAATTTTTAGGGCGTTCTGCAGGCGTTGGGAACGCGCTAGTCGGTACGGGGTTAATTGCTTCTGTACTTGTTTTTAGTTCCTGCCCCATTTTTTGTGCCGTGTCGATGACGTAGCTTGCATAACCATGCCATGAGGTTTCGCCTGATGCGACTAAATGGTAAAGCCCGCTTAGCTCTTTTTTAGATTGCACTGTACGGATTGCATGCGCAGTGACATCGGCTAATAAATCTGCGCCGGTTGGTGCGCCAATTTGGTCATTAATAACACTTAAGCTATTGCGATCTTGAGCAAGGCGTAGCATGGTTTTTGCGAAGTTATTACCGCGAGCACCATAAACCCAGCTAGTGCGGAAAATGAGATGTTTGCAACCTGACGCTTGAATGGCTTGTTCGCCAGCTAGTTTAGTAGCGCCATAAACACCTAACGGTGCAGTAGCATCAGTTTCAACCCATGGCGTGCTACCGCTGCCATCAAAGACATAATCAGTAGAGTAATGGATCAGCCAAGCATTTAGTAATTTCGCTTCACGAGCTAATATGCTGGGCGCATCGGTATTAATGGTTTGCGCTAATTCAGTTTCACTTTCCGCTTTATCAACTGCGGTATGTGCTGCGGCATTAACGATAATGTCCGGTTTAATTTGACGGACTGTCTCGGCTAAGCCTTGTAGGTTAGTGAAATCGCCACAATAGTCCTGACTGTCAGAGCCGAGTGCAATAACTTTGCCTAAAGGAGCAAGGCTACGCTGTAGCTCCCAGCCTACTTGGCCATTTTTTCCGAATAATAGAATTTTCATTAGCTGCGGTCAGCGTAGTTAGTTTCTACCCAGTCACGATAAGCGCCAGATTGCACGTTAGCGACCCATTCTTGATTGTCTAAATACCACTGTACGGTTTTGCGTATGCCAGTATCAAACGTTTCGGCAGGTTCCCAGCCTAATTCACGTTCAATTTTACGTGCATCAATGGCATAACGTCGGTCATGGCCCAAGCGATCTGTAACGAAAGTGATTTGTTCGGTGTAGCTTTTTTTATCATCGCGCGGGCGTAGTTCATCAAGCAGTGCACAAACGGTATGTACAATTTCGATATTGGGTTTTTCGTTCCACCCACCTACATTATAGGTTTCTCCTGTCGTGCCAGCCTCTACGACGCGGCGAATGGCGCTACAGTGATCTTTAACATACAGCCAATCGCGAATTTGCTGGCCATCACCATAAATAGGTAATGATTTACCCGCTAGCGCATTAACAATCATTAAGGGAATTAATTTTTCCGGAAAATGATAAGGCCCGTAATTATTAGAGCAATTGGTCGTCAGTACCGGCAAACCATAAGTATGATGATATGAGCGAACTAAATGGTCACTAGCCGCTTTACTGGCTGAGTAAGGGCTATTCGGCTCGTATTGATGTAATTCAGTGAATGCTGGCTCATCTTTCGCCAAGGAACCGTAAACTTCATCCGTTGAGACATGGAGAAATCGAAAGTCTGTTTTTTCTTGCTCATCTAATTTAGACCAGTAGGCACGAACAGACTCTAGTAAATTAAAGGTGCCGACGACATTGGTTTGTATGAAGTCCTCTGGACTATGGATAGAGCGGTCAACATGTGATTCAGCGGCAAAATTAATAACCGCACGGGGTTGATATTTTTCTAATAACTCTGGTATCAGTACGGTATCGCCTATATCCGCATGGGCAAAGGTATGTCGGCTATCCTCTTGTAGAGTGGATAAGCTTTCTAGGTTGCCTGCGTAGGTTAGTTTATCTATATTAATGACTGGTTCATCATGTTCTTGTAGCCAATCTAGGACAAAGTTAGCCCCGATAAATCCTGCTCCACCTGTGACAAATATCATTATGCGCTCGTGTTTGTTGTGTTGTTAATAATTAGGTTTTTAGTGTGACTTGCGGACTGAAGTCCGCCCTACGTATGAAATCGCGGTTAAAAGCCCCTCCCGAAAAATTAATGACAAGGGAAGGCAACGCTATGGCGAGTGTCATGTGCAGCGTTGTGTGCCATATCCATGGGTGCAAAACCAACGCCAAATAAAATAACGATACCTAGGACTGCCGCGGCAAAAAGTTGTAAATTTTTGCTGCTTACGAGAGTGATATTTTGTTCTTGAGCGAGTGAATTATTAGTATTCATAGCTGAACCTTTATTAATCTGTGGGTTGTAAGGGAGAAATGCGGTCTATAAATCGCTGGCATAAAAAGCCAGTAGTTGAGCCAATTATAAGCCACAACAAGGCATTTGCAATACTGGTTTGCAGGACAAATTGGTGCCATAAGTCTGTTAATGCTTGTACTGCAGTCGGGTCTGGATGGCTAAAACCATGAAGATCAGGTGTTGGTGCGCCGATTAAATGCGGCAATAGTATAAGAATGGCCCCAGCGCCTTTGTAATAGCGTGGACTAAAAACTAAGACCGCTAAGCCTGTAGCGCTAAGTGTTACAGTAAGTAGCCACCAATTTTGTCGTGAACCCAAATCAGCTGCATCCATCCCTGGTATTTCAGGGGGTAAGCCTAAGCTAGGCGCAACAAAAATGGCCAGATAAGCACCTATGCCCCAAGCTAAACCTTTTAATGCTGAACTTGGGCCGCGATAAGCCATTGCGCAAGCTAATAATAAGCTATAGGCTAAACTCATTAAGAAATTAGCCAACCAAGTAAAGAAGAAACGCTCGATGCCATCTTCAGGGCCCCAAGGTTCAGCTTGTTCAGATGCTATAGGCTCGGCAACTTCATAAACTTCAGCCGCAAAAATAAGCGGGCTAATAAAAAAAAATTGATACAAGCTAAAAATCACGCTGGCAATAATTGCAGTTAAACTTGCGCTAAGAAAAATCTGGCGAAAATACATGGCTTAGGGAATGGGGGTTAGTAGAGGGATGTGTTTAATGTAGCCTATATGTATAGCTTGCGACTCGTAGAGCGCAAAGTGAAACTCAGGGTTATGTGCGAATAACTCCCGTATTACGCAGGCTTCATACGGGCTACGCCGTGATAAATGGATTTTTAGTCATCAAAACCGATTAAGTCCCACACGAAGGGAACGACGGTGGTATTGCTGGAGTCCGCCTCAGGATATTGTGGGCCATCAGGGTAATTATAAGCATAGATTTTAGCGCTATTATCCGCTAAATTTTGTAAGCCTAATATCTTGTAGGCTTCTATTTGCAGTTCTAAAGCATAAGGGACTGCGGGTGTTTGTTGGTAATGTTGTAAAATATAGTTCGCTCGATTGGCAGCGGCTAAATAAGCTTCTCTATCCATATAGAAGCGAGCAATGTGTAATTCGTGACGCGCCAGTGCATTTTTTAAAGAAATCATGCGCTGCTTAGCGTCAGGCACATATTGGCTGTTTGGGAAGCGGCGTATTAGCTCATCAAAACTAAGGTAAGCATTTTGCGTGAACACGGAATCGCGTTGTGTGCTGTCGGATGGAATGTAGCGATCTAAAAAGCCTAAGTCACGATTAAAGTTAATCAGTGCTTTTAAATAATAGGCATAATCAACACTTTTATGTCGTGGATTGGTTTTTATAAAGCGGTCTGCTGATGCCAGTGCAGCTTCTGAATCACCGTTTTTGTAATAGGCGTAAGTGAGGTCTAATTGGGTTTGAGCGGAATGTGAGCCAAAAGGGTAACGTGAATCCAGTTGCTCCAATACTTTAATGGCTTTTTTATACTTTTCATCGGCCAAGTTTTCTTTGCCCTCAGCAATAAATTGCTCTACTGTCCAGCCAGCGTAGTTGTCTTTTTTGTTATTTTTATCACTTGAAAAATAACTACAGGCTGATAAAAAAAAAGATAAACAAAGAATTAATGTTAATTTTCTGAAAAATGATGGCATAGAGATGGCTACACGATGTAAGATTGATAGATTTTGCTTTATTCTTTATTGTAAAAGAATTTGTTGTAGATAAATACAGATTGTTAGGAAAGAAATTTTATATGGCGATATTAACGGCTGAAGTACCCTTAGAATTAGCGGGCAAGCGTTTAGATCAGGTTCTGGTGGAGATTTTTCCAGATTATTCCAGAAATAAACTGCAGACATGGATAAAAGCGCTGCGTGTCACTGTGAATGGTGTACAAATTAAAGCAAAAGATCGTTTAGACGGTGGTGAGACGATTGTCCTCGATGCTGAAGCGGAGGAAGTGACGGAGTATTTAGCTGAAGATATTCCGCTGGATATTATCTATGAAGATGATGATATTTTAATCGTCAATAAACCCGCGGGACTCGTTGTACATCCAGGCGCAGGTAATTGGACGGGAACTTTGCAAAATGCCTTGTTATTTCATTTGCCAGATGCAGTCACGATTCCACGCTCGGGGATTGTGCATCGTATTGATAAAGATACCAGTGGCTTATTGATGGTTGCTAAAACATTAGCTGCGCACCATAGTTTGGTTGAGCAATTACAAGCGCGCGAGATTCACCGTGAATATTTAGCGCTTACTATAGGACGAATGACTGGTGGGGGTACTTTAGATGAGCCTATTGGTCGGCACCCCACCGACCGTAAGAAATTTGCGGTAAATTACAGTGGCAAACGGGCAATAACGCATTATCGTGTGCTTGAGCGATTTTTACGTAATACGCTGATACAAGTTAAACTAGAAACCGGACGTACGCATCAAATCCGGGTGCATATGGCACATATAAAAATGCCGCTTGTGGGTGACCCTATGTATAGTGGTCGCTTCCAAATGCCTAAAGATTGCGGGGCAGAATTGGAAACTATTTTACGTAGCTTTAAACGACAAGCTTTACATGCTGAAAAATTGGGCTTAATACATCCGCGTACAGAAGAATATATGGAATGGGAATTGCCCATGCCAGATGATATGCAAGCATTGTTACTAGCATTGAGGGAAAATGACGCATTGGATCATTCCTGATTGGCCGGCACCTTTAAATGTTCGTGCGGCGACCACACTAAGAACAGGCGGATTTAGCCAAGCTGAATTTAGTAGTTTAAACCCTGCTGATCATGTGCAGGATAATCCGGTGCATGTATTTAAAAACAGGCAGCAAATTACTCGAATGTTGGGCTTACCTAGTGACCCTGTTTGGTTGCAGCAAACGCATAGTGTGGATGTGATTTGCGCGGATCAAACAGCTCAGGCGTTGCTTGCTGATGCTAGCTATACACACCAGAAAAATGTGGTTTGTACGGTGTTAACAGCAGATTGTTTGCCTGTGCTGCTTTGTGATTTACAAGGAACTACAGTTGCCGCAATTCATGGCGGTTGGCGAGGATTGCTGAATGGCATTGTGGAAAATGCCGTGGCGAAGATGCCGGAAGCTGAAATAGTGGCTTGGCTAGGGCCGGCTATCGGCCCATACTGTTTTGAAGTCGGCCAGGATGTGTATGATTTATTTATTAATAAATCTAGGCAATTTACTGGTGTATTTACACAGCAAAGTAGCGGTAAGTATTTAGCGGATATTTACCAAATGGCTCGGATCATTTTAAACAACGCGGGTGTGCAGAAAATTTATGGCGGCCAGTTTTGTACGGTGACTGATACAGAGCGTTTTTTTTCCTATCGGCGCGATGGCCAGACAGGGCGCATGGCAACTTTAATCTGGATGGAGTAGCTTTGTTGTTTCTAAGCATAATTTATTGTGGGAGGGGCTTTAGCCGCGACTTGTATAAAATCGCAGCTAAAGAGGCTGTGCAAGTATTAATTACTTATTTATCAATTGGTTATAAATTTATTTTCTATTGAAAATGCCTGTTTTGGTCGTTTTTCTTTAAAAAATGGCAAAAATAGGCAAAATTTAAATTTTAAGTAATTGATTGTAAACTATAAAATACTTACACAGCCTCTAAAGCCCCTCCCACAAATACCGCCATCAACTCTTAATTTAGGAATCAAAATTAAATAATACACGAAAGCACTGCCAGCCCTCAGAGAGCTGGCAGTGCTACATACCCTAAAGTTTCGGGTTTTAAAAATGTGTATATCTTAATAGTGGTAATAGCGTAGCGCAGCGACTATTAAGCAGTTCAAGTGCTTTTTATAATTATGCGTAACATCAGTTAGTTTAAGCCTGTTAAGGATGTTCTTTAATTTTAGGCGTGGCTTCAGCTCGTATTTTTAAAATGCAGGCTAAAGACCAGCGCCCCAGGATTCTACAAATAATCTCACTTTATTATTTCTTTCGATGAATTTACTTTTTTTAATTATTATTTTTACGGCTATCGGCGGTGTATTAAGCGTTTTAGCTGCGTCTGTTTTTTTACTGCTATCTGATAGTATGCGCGCTAAAGTTTTGCCGCATGGAATCAGTTTTGCTACCGGCGCTTTATTGGCTGTGGCTTTTTGGGGGCTGATTCCACATGCATTTGAAGAAGTAGGGCCATCTGAGGTACAGACCTTATCCGGTTCGATTATGCTGGGCTTGTTGTTGTTCTTTACTTTAGAAAAGCTATTGATTTGGCGGCATTGTCATTCTAGTAGTTGTGAAGTTCATGTTGATACCGATGAGCAAGAGGGTAGCCACGGGCATAGTCATGCTCATGGTTCGCACAAATCAGCCGGAACAATGATTCTTATTGGTGATGGTATCCATAACTTTGTTGATGGTGTCTTGATTGCCGCGGCATTTTTAACCGATGTTCAGCTAGGTATTGTCACTAGTTTAGCGGTTGCCGCACATGAGATTCCGCAAGAGGTAGGTGATTTTGCAATTCTATTACACAGTGGCTTTTCTAAAAAGAAAGCATTGATTTATAATGTGCTCGCTAGCTTAACAACAGTGCTTGGTGGCGTGTTGGCATATTATAGTTTAGCCGGCCTTCATGACAGCTTGCCGTATTTTTTAGCGATTGCTTCATCTAGTTTTATTTATATTGCGGTTGCGGATTTGATTCCAACCTTGCATAAGAAAACAGATATTAAAACTTCATTACAGCAAATTGCTTTAATTTTAGCGGGGGTTGTGTTGATCGTTTCACTGCATGGCGTTGCTCATGATATTCAATTAGAAGGCGTAGAGAGTCATGTTGTAGATACTCCGTTGGAAGCCGTAGATAAACATAGTGCTCATGAACCGCGGATGAGTATATTTTAGAATACGTAAGTTCAGCCGATACATTTACAACAAACCATAATTTAAGAGGCTTCATATGTTAACTGCACCTGCAACAGCACTTATGAATCAATTGAGTTGCTCTAAAAAAATGCTATTGATCTCTATTGCATTTTTAGTACCTCTGATGATTACTTTTTATTTATTAATAGTAGGCCAGTTAGCCGCTCTTGATGTCGCAAAAAAAGAACAAACAGGCGTGCAGTATATTGTTCCTTTACGTCAATTAATTCAGCATTTTCCTGAACATCGCGGGATGACAAATGCTTATTTATCCGGCAATACCTCGTTTAAAAGTAAATTATTGGCTAAGCGCGAGCAAATTAATCAAGATATTCTGGCGATTAATGCGGTCGATAAGCGGTTAGGTGCACAATTAGGTGCGGCAGTAAAATGGCAAGAAATTAAATCGGTCTGGCAGCGATTAGAATCTGACGCTTTTAATGGGCAAGCAAAAGATATTTTTACTCGACATACGCAGTTGATTGCTAGTGTTTTGGAGTTAGTTTCTTCGGTGAGTGATAGTTCTGGGTTAACTATGGATCCAGAGTTGGAAAGTTTTTATGTCGCTTCTTCAATTGTTAATGCTTTGCCGCAAATTGTAGAAAACCTAGGCCAAGCAAGGGGTATGGCTTCAGGCTTAGCAGTTAGAACCGTAGTTACACAGAAAGAGAGCATTAAGTTATCCAGCTTATTGGCGACGGTACATAAAAGTATTAATGCCTTAGAGAGAAGTACGAAGGTGATTGCGCAAAGTAATCCAGAAGTTAGCACTAAAATTAAGCCAGATGTTGATGCGGCAATAAGTGTTGCTGAAAGCTATTTAGCTTTTCTTGACCAAGAAATTTTACAGAGAACACCAACAACAGTTGAATCAGCCCAGGTTTTTTCTAAGGGAACTGGAGCGATTAAAGCTAATTTTAAATTATTGGACCAGTTGATTCCTGAGTTAGCGTTATTATTAGAGCTGCGAGAAGAGCGTTTAACGACAACAATGACTACCCTATCTTTTGTTGTGGCTGCTTTTACCTTTATAGCTTTATATTTATTTGCGGGTTTTTATAATTCATTTAATACCGCTATATTAAGCATCGAAGAAACTTCTGCAAAATTGGCAAAAGGTGATTTAACTTCCCGTTTGCAATTAGATAATAAGGATGAGTTTGCTGACGTGGCTGAATCATTTAACAGTATGGCTGGTCAGTTTGCTGATGTAGTGCGTGAGTTAGAACGCTCTATTGAGCAGCTTGCTTCGGGGGCTGAAGAGCTATCAATGACCAGTATACAAACTAATCAAGGTGTTAAACGCCAACAAGAAGAAGTTGAGCAGGTGGCAACGGCAATGACAGAAATGGCGGCAACGGTACAAGAAGTAGCAAGAAGCGCATCCTCTACAGCAGTGGCTACCAAAAATGCCCATCAACAAACGAGTAGCGGTCGTTTGATTGTTAATAATTCTGTGTCAGCGATTACTGCGCTTTCAGATGAGATTGGGATTGCTACTGAGGTGGTTAGGCAACTAGAAGCTGATGGAGAAAGTATTGGTTCGGTATTAGATGTGATTAAGAGTATCGCAGAGCAAACTAATTTATTAGCCTTAAATGCTGCGATTGAAGCGGCGAGAGCAGGTGAACAAGGGCGAGGGTTTGCTGTTGTTGCAGATGAGGTAAGAACTTTAGCAAGTCGCACCCAAGATTCAACGACTGAGATAGAAAATATGATTGAGCGCTTGCAGCAAGGCACAAGAAAGGCCGTAGGAGTGATGAATGAAAGTAAGGAGCGTACTCAGACGACTATTCAGGAAACTCAGAAAGAAAGTGAGTTTTTAGCAAATATTACCAACGCAGTGACCGAAATTGATGATATGTGTACGCAAATTGCTAGTGCTTCTGAGGAGCAATCTGTTGTAGCTGATAGTATTAGCCGAAGTATTGAGCATATTAATGGCGTGACCATGGATGCGGCGCAAGGCTCAGAGCAAGTAACCGAAAGCAGTCAGATTCTGGCGCGATTGGCTAGTGATTTACAGGTTTTGATATCGCGGTTTAAGGTTTAAGTAAGTAAGCATAAAAGACCTAACATTCTAACCACAGAGGGCACTGAGAGCACAGGGTTTTTTATCATGAAACCTCTGTGTCCTCTGTGGTTATTTTGGGATTTCTTGATTTTCTTTTGTAAAAATAATTTTTAACGATTACTTAGTGTGTTGTGTGAGGGACTTTTAGTCGCGGCTAAAAGTCCCTCACACAAGTTTCTTTATGGAGCATAAATCTTATCCTTAAACTCACACAAATCTTCAATCACACAACTGCCACAGCGTGGCTTTCTTGCAATGCAAGTATAACGGCCATGCAAAATCAATAAATGATGCGCATCAATTTTGTATTCTTTGGGTACATGTTTATCTAATTTAGTTTCAACCGCTAAAACGTCCTTTCCTGGTGCGATCTTAGTGCGGTTGGATACTCGGAAAATATGGGTATCTACAGCCATCACCGGTTGACCAAAAGCAGTGTTTAAAATAACATTCGCGGTTTTACGCCCGACTCCAGCCAGTGACTCTAATTCCTCGCGTGTTTGCGGTACTTCTCCCTGAAAATCATCCAGCAATTTACGGCAAAGTTTAATAATATTTGCGCCTTTGCTATTAAATAGGCCGATGGTTTTTATATAGACTTTTAAGCCCTCTTCACCTAAATCAAAAATAGCTTGCGGGGTATTGGCGATAGGAAATAATTTCGCTGTGGCTTTGTTAACGCCCTTATCGGTAGCTTGTGCAGATAAAACGACCGCGATAAGCAATTCGAAAGTGCTGTTATAGTTTAGCTCGGTGACGGGTTCTGGAATCGCTTCGGCGAGGCGTTTAAATATTTCTAGGCGTTTGTCTTTATTCATAAATTATCGAGTAATTGAGGGTAGGGCGGACTTTAGTCCGCTTTTTTAGCAATAGCGGACTGAAGTCCTCCCTACGTTTCTAGGTATCCCGTCTTAAGTTTGTCGTCGTATTTTTTAATGCAATTAATAAGCCTAAGCCTATAAAAGCACCGGGTGGTAGCATGGCCAATAAGATACCTGAATTATCGTCAAAGACATTGATTTTCCAGTCTTTAGCGGCATCACCAAACAACAAATCCGCTTGCGCCAATAAGGTACCTGAGCCCAGTAGTTCCCTAAACCCACCCAATACAATCAAGGCGAAACTAAAGCCTAGCCCCATGGCTAAACCATCTAATACCGAAGGCATAATGCGATTTTTAGAGGCAAATACTTCCGCGCGGCCAATAATGGCGCAGTTAGTGACAATCAGCGGAATAAAAATCCCCAAAATTTTGTAAAGTTCATAAAACCACGCGTGCATGATTAATTCGATAATGGTAACGACACCAGCAATAATCAGTACAAAGAGGGGCAGTCTGATTTCCGGTAGAATAAACTGGCGTAATGAGGAAACCAGTAAATTAGATAGTATCAGGGTTAAGGTAGTCGCCAGCCCTAAACCTAAGCTATTAATCACGGTATTGCTAACAGCCAGCAAAGGGCATAAACCTAATAAGGCAACCAAGGCTTGATTGTTATGCCACAAGCCATTACTCAAGATTTTTGAATAGTCTGAGCGCATTTATTGAAAAATCTCATGTTGGTGCTGTTGAAAAAATAGCGCAGTGTTTTTTACCTCATTAACAATGGCGCGCGGGGTAATGGTTGCGCCAGTAAATTGATCAAAATTGCCGCCGTCGCGTTTAACTGCCCATTGGTCTAAGTTCTGTAGAGCTAATTGATTAAAGCTTAAAATCCAGTTAGATTTTTTTAGTTCAATGGCGTCGCCTAAACCGGGTGTTTCTCTATGATTAAGAACGCGTACAGAGTTTATTGTGCCGCTAACATTGATAGCAATGAGTAAATCAATCTCGCCGTTATAACCCTGAGTTGTTGTGCTGGTGATAATGGCTGCTATTGGTTTGCCTGCTTGGCGCGCTCGGTATACCGTATAAGCTTGCCCGCCGGATTGTAACTGGACTTTGTCATTGGCTAGGTCGTTATCATAGCGGCGTTTATCGGTGACACTTTGTAAGCTTTGCAATAAAGCGCGTCGTTCATTGTCTGCGATTTTGTCCTTGGTGCCATGATAAACCAAAGAAACCAAGCCTACGATAATAAACGAAAATAGCCCTATGCGCAGCGCAGCAAGTGTGGGTGGTGAGGCCGTATAATATTTACCTCTCATTTCTTAGGCCGTGTGTAATAATCAATGCTAGGAGCGGCAAGGTTGGCTAATAAAACAGCAAAAGCGATAGCGTCGGGATAGCCCCCCCAAGTGCGAATAATATAAACCAAACATCCAACTAATAAGCCAAAAATTAAACGGCCTTTATTGCTGGTTGCGGCTGTCACGGGATCAGTGGCGATAAAAAAAGCACCACAAAAAGTTGCACCAGAAAACAGATGAAACAGGGGAGAAGTAAATCGTGTGCTATCTATTAAATAGGCGGCTAATGCTGGAATAGTTAAGCCTAGCAGCACGGCAACAGGAATATGCCAGCTGATGACTTTTCGCTGCAATAACCACAAACCGCCGAGTAAATAAGCGAAGGATATATATTCCCAGTCTTTTCCTGCTAAATAACCAAACAGCGGTGAAGTACTTATTTCATATACCGAAAAACCTAAACCCAGTTGTGTTTTTGTGTAATCTAAAGCGGTGGCTGAGCTGATCACATCAAAAGGCATAGTCCACGCAGTCATTTGTTGAGGAAAGGAGATTAATAAAAATACATAACCTGCCATTGCTGGATTAAATGGGTTATAGCCTAAACCGCCATAGAGATGTTTGGCAATAATAATGGCAAACAAGGTGCCGCTCACACTGATCCACCATGGCGCAATCGTTGGTATTGCCAAGGCTAATAACACGGCACTAACCAACGCGCTTAAATCCAATAAGTGCATTTTTATCGTTTTTTTTCTTAGCCAGAGCATGCATGATTCTGCTAATAGAGCCGTGCTACAGGCGAGTAATAGTTGTATTAATAGAGCATCGCCAAACAGCCAAAACATAATGCCGGTAGCGGGTAGTAAGGCAATAAGGACTTGCAACATAACACGATTAACGGTGTTACTGGCCGGCGTAAAAGGAGAGCTAGTGGCGGGAAACTGCATATTATAGTGACTTCTTTTTGGCTAAACTCGCGGCTTTCATTTTTTCAATAGTGGCTTTGCGTTTTTCGGCTTTGGCTAATTGTTCTTGCTCTTCTTTGGCGCGGCGTTGTTGTTGATTCTGAAAACGTGTTTTTGCTAAATTGGCTTGTTCAGCCTGTTTTGCTTTGATAATGATTGCACCTTTTGTGGCACGAAATTGTTGTACTAAAGAAATATGGCTAGGGCACACGACATCACAGCAACCGCATTCTATGCAAGAAAATAATTGATAATCTTGGCATTGGTCTAATTGTTCCGAGCGGCCATACCAATAGATTTGTTGGGGGAGCAATTCCGCAGGGCAAACCGTGGCGCAATCTCCGCAACGGATGCAAGGCATTTCGGCTGGCTTGTTTTCTAGTTTATCGCTGGTCATCGCTAAAATGCAATTACTGGCTTTAGTGACCGCTATTTCATCAGAGCTTAAGGCGATGCCCATCATTGAGCCGCCTATAATAAGGCGCTGTACATCTTTACTGTAACCACCGGATTGAGTGATTAAGTGTTTAATCGGCGTGCCGATGCGCGTACGAATGTTTTGCGGTTGATTTATACCTTTGCCAGTGACGGTGATGATTCGTTCAGTTAGCGGTAAGCCTTGAATAATGGCCTGATAAACGGCATAGGTAGTGCCGATGTTTTGGCAAATAAATCCGGATTCAGCGGGTAGAGATTTTGCTGGAATTTTAGTATTGGTTAATACCTGAATAAGTTGTTTTTCACCGCCTGTGGGATAAATGGCGGGAACGCTAATCAGTTGTATTGATTGAGTGTTGATGACTTTCTGTAAGGCTTGTGCCGCTTGTAGCATGTTCTCTTCTAGCGCAATAATACAGTGTTTCGCTTGCAGTATATATTGCAGGATCAACGCGCCTTGTACTATTTCTTCTGCTTTTTGTAGTATTAAACTAGCATCGCAGCTGATATAAGGCTCACATTCTGCGCCATTAATAATCAGCGTATGTATGTCTTGTTCGGTGCTTAATTTTGTCGCGGTAGGAAACGCTGCTCCACCTAAGCCTACGATACCCGCATGATGAATTTTGGCGCGTAAATCTTCGGGTGTTTCTTGTTGATAATCAAAGCAAGGGCTAGAGGCTAGCGCTTCATCTAAACCATCGGTTGTAATAACAATACAATCGTCGGCAAGATTTGAAGGATGGGCAATAATACGTGCTTCTATGGCTTTGACGATACCTGAGCTGGCAGCATGAATAGGCGCAGTAAATGGCGAGTTTGCTGAGGCGATCATTTGCCCTTTAAGTACCCGTTCACCAAGTTTAACTATTAGCAGGGCGTAGTTATTGGCGCGTTGTAATAAGGGATAAACTAACTCTTCAGGCAAGCTGCTGTCTATTATTGGCGCTAACAGTGTGTGCGGAGCTAGTTTTAAACCGCCATGAAAATGCGTTAGCTTAGTCATGATGTGTAGCTGACCATTGCCACAGGCTAGGCTTGTTTGCTATAGGAACCATAATGATGCAATCTACGGGGCAGGGTGCTATGCAGAGTTCACAGCCAGTACATTCTGAGGCAATCACCGTATGCATTTGTTTAGAGGCACCTAAAATGGCATCCACCGGACAAGGGGGAATACATTTTACACAGCCGATACAATCTTGTTCGACAATAAAGGCAACGGCGGGCGCTTTGACTGCACCAAATTCAGCGTTGAGCGGTTTGGCTTCTATGCCGAGTAAATCGGCTAAAGCCTCAATGGTTTGTTCGCCCCCTGGTGGGCATTGATTAATATCTGCCGCACCTTGAGCGATGGCCTGTGCATAAGGTTTGCAGCCAGGGTATTTGCATTGTCCGCATTGCGTTTGCGGTAATAAGGCATCAATTTGCTCAACAATGGGATCGCCTTGGACTTTTAAGTGTTGTGCTGCGTAGCCTAATATAAGGCCAAGCAAAAGAAAGACCAGACACAGTAATAACATTAAGCGAGCCCAGCAAAGCCCATAAAGGCCATAGACATCAGCCCAGCAGTTACTAAACCTATGGCTGCGCCTTGAAAAGGCTTAGGCACATCGGCAACATCGATACGTTCACGTAGTGCAGCAAAAAGAATTAAAACTAAAGTAAAACCTAATGCTGTGCCAACACCAAAAATAACGGATTCCAAAAAGCTATGTTGGGCTTGGATATTCAATAGAGCAACACCTAAAACCGCGCAATTGGTCGTTATTAAAGGCAAATAAAGGCCGAGCAAGCGATGCAGAGTAGGGCTGATTTTATGCAATATTATTTCGGTAAATTGTACGACACAGGCAATGACGACAATAAAGCTAATAGTGCGTAAATACTCAAGCTCTAAGGGAATGAGCAAGTACTGATAGAGTAAAAAGCTGCTGATTGATGCGAGGGTAAGCACAAATGTTGTTGCCAGCCCCATGCTGATCGCAGATTCTAGTCTACGTGAGACGCCTAAGAATGGGCATAAGCCGAGAAACTTAACCAGTACAAAGTTATTTACCAGAATGGTGCTGACTAGCAGAATGAGGTAATGCTTCATTGGCGATTAGCTTGAGTGATAAGTCTTTTGTGTTGGAGCAGATTTTTCTTGCGCAGCAATAAATGCATCATTTGACAAGAAGTCTGGCTTATTGTTGGACTGACTTATCGGTGTTGCGCTAGATAAGTCAGTCAGATCAACAAATCGGTGTTCGCGATATTCGGTTGATGATTAACGACAATATTCAATCAATAGTTGATTTATTTCTCTGCGATTTAAATAGCTAGGGTCAAAATCTCCTTCTAACCAATCGCGCATATCTTCATAATCTTCATGTTCTGGGTTTTCTAATATCGCTAATAAATCTTTATAACCCCAGATACCACCACAGTCTTCTGGTGGGCAAGCGCGTTTGCCTGTGACACAGTAAGGCAGCTTCTTTTCTATATCAAAAGGTAGTACTTTTTCCAGAATGACTTTATGCGCCCAACTATTGCCAAAGTCATATTCATAAATTAAATTATCTTTTTCGGCTGTGAGCAATTGAGATAAACGAAACTGGCTTTCATCTTTTTTATCAAGTTCCATGTCATCATCTTCGATGCCATAGCATTCCCGATCTTTTGTTATAAATTGATGTAAATGAGAGTCTGTCCAGCCCATTGAAATCTGGATGGCTAGGTGCAATACATCTAATTTGATGTCACTAGGCACTAATAGCCGTCGCCAAATGGGGGGCTTAGCGCCTTGTAATTCTATTTTTAGCTGATAAATGGAACGCAATTGTTTGACTGTCATAAGTATTGCCCTGACTCTTTATTGTAAATGACTAACTAACCAGCGCTCAGCTTCTTCTACAGAGAGGCCTTTACGTTTTGCATAATCTTCCAGCTGTTCGGTGGTGATTTTGCCGACGTTAAAATATTGTGCTTCAGGATGCGCGAAATACCAGCCGCTGACTGCAGCGGTTGGATACATGGCAAAACTATCAGTTAATTCAATTGTCGTGTTAGCTTGTACATCTAGTAAAGTAAATAACTTTGCTTTTTCAGTATGATCAGGACAGGCTGGATAGCCTGGCGCAGGACGAATGCCTTTATAATTTTCTTTAATTAGCTCTTCATTGTTTAGCTCTTCATCGCCAATATAGCCCCAGTGGTTTTTGCGTACATCACGATGCATATATTCAGCAAAGGCTTCGGCTAATCGGTCAGCTAAAGCTTTGAGCATAATGCTATTGTAGTCATCATGATCTTTTTCAAACTCGGCTAATTTCTTTTCTATACCAATTCCGGCTGTGACTGCAAAGCCTCCGATATAATCTTTTTGTGCACTATCTTTAGGAGCGACAAAATCTGATAAGCAATAATTGGGTCGCCCTGGTGCTTTGATATTTTGCTGGCGTAGATGATGTAGTGTTTCTAGGCGCTCAGTGCGTGATTCATCGGTATATAAAATAATATCATCACCGTCGCTATTGGCAGGAAAAAAGCCAATGACAGCTCTGGCTTCTAACCAACGTTCGGAAATTATTTTTTTCAGCATCACTTGAGCATCTTCAAATAAATCCCGAGCATGCTTTCCGACTAACTCATCATCAAGAATGGCTGGGTATTTACCGGCTAATTCCCAAGTTTGAAAGAACGGCGTCCAATCTATATACCAAACGAGCGTTTCTAATGGGAAGCGATCAATCACCTCTATGCCTAATTTTTTAGGCGGCACAGGCGTATGATTTTTCCAAGCAAATTTATTGGCACGGGCTGACTCTAAGTTGTGCTGTTTAGTTTTAGCTTTACGTCCTTTGTGGCGTTCACGCACTTCGGCATATTCTGCGCGCAGTTCTGCACTAAAGGCTGCTTTCTTTTCAGGGCTGAGTAAATTCCCCGCAACACCCACAGCTCTTGAAGCATCAGGCACATAAACGGTCGTGCCTGAATAATTTTCTTCAATTTTAACTGCTGTATGTGCGCGTGAAGTAGTGGCTCCGCCAATCATTAGAGGAATAGTGAAATTTTGACGCTGCATTTCTTTGGCAACATGTACCATTTCTTCTAGTGATGGCGTAATTAAACCGCTGAGGCCGATAATATCGACTTTTTTCTCTTTGGCGACCTGTAAGATTTGCGCCGTTGGCACCATCACTCCCATGTCAATGATTTCATAGTTATTGCATTGCAAAACCACGCCGACGATATTTTTACCAATATCATGCACATCACCTTTAACGGTTGCCATTAAAATCGTACCGTTAGTTTGTATGACGCCTGATTTTTCGGCTTCCATAAATGGCATTAAATAGGCAACGGATTTTTTCATTACCCGCGCTGATTTCACCACTTGTGGTAAAAACATTTTGCCCGCGCCGAATAAATCGCCTACGACATTCATGCCGTCCATTAGCGGACCTTCAATAACATGCAGGGTTTTCTCGGCTTGTAGTCGCGCTTCTTCGGTATCCTCGTCAATGAAGTCGGTAATGCCTTTAACTAGGGCGTGTTCTAGGCGCTTGTTTACAGGTAAGTTACGCCATTCTAAATCTGTTTTAGAATTAACGACTGCATCGCCTCGGTATTTTTCAGCAATTTCTAATAATTTGTCTGTGCCATCATCAATACGATTTAAAACAACATCTTCTACAGCATTACGTAGTTCATCAGGAACATCGGCGTAAATTGCCAATTGCCCAGCATTCACAATCCCCATATCCATACCGGCTTGCACAGCATGATAAAGAAATACGGCATGAATCGCTTCGCGTACTAGGTTGTTCCCTCTAAAAGAGAAAGAAACATTGGATACACCGCCGGAAATCATGGCGTGCGGGCAAGTGCGTTTTATTTCTCGGGTCGCTTCGATAAAGTCGACACCGTAATTGTTGTGTTCGTCGATACCGGTAGCAATGGCAAAAATATTAGGGTCGAAAATAATATCTTGCGGCGGAAAACCTACTTGGTCGACTAAGATTTTGTAGGCGCGTTGACAGATAGTGACTTTTTTATCATAGGTGTCTGCTTGCCCGTCTTCATCAAAAGCCATCACAATCACCGCAGCACCATAACGACGTACCAGTTGTGCATGCTTAATAAAAGCTGCTTCGCCTTCTTTCATGGAGATGGAGTTAACGATGCCTTTACCTTGTATGCACTTTAGGCCGGCTTCGATAATATCCCATTTCGACGAATCGATCATGATCGGGACTTTAGATATATCAGGCTCAGAGGCGATCAAATTAAGAAAATGTACCATTGCTTCCTTTGATTCCAACATGCCTTCGTCCATGTTGATATCGATAATTTGCGCGCCATTGATCACTTGTTCACGCGCAACGTCTAAAGCGGTATCGTAGTCTTCTTCGACAATCAGGCGTTTGAAGCGCGCTGAACCAGTGACATTGGTACGCTCACCGACATTAACAAATAGAGAGTCAGTGCCAATAGAAAAAGGCTCCAATCCGGCTAATTGGCAGCGGACTTCTATTTCAGGTATTTTTCTCGGAGGGTAAGGGCTGACAGCATCGACAATAGCTTTAATATATTCCGGAGAGGTGCCGCAACAGCCGCCAATAATATTTAGATAGCCACTTTTCGCCCAGTCGGCAATTTCTGCCGCCATTTCTTCAGGCGTTTCGTCATACTCGCCAAATTCATTAGGCAGCCCTGCATTTGGGTGAGCAGAAATATAAGTATCTACATGGTTCGATAATTCTTCCACGTATTGGCGCATTTCTTGGGCACCGAGTGCGCAGTTGAAGCCAATAGAGATAGGATTAATATGGCTAAGTGAGTTCCAGAAAGCAAGCGCTGTCTGACCCGATAAAGTTCGCCCTGAGGCATCGGTAATCGTGCCAGAAATCATTACTGGTAATTCGATATTGTGCTGTTCAAAATACTGATCAATCGCAAAAATAGCGGCTTTAGCATTGAGCGTATCAAAGACGGTTTCAATCAGTAATATATCAGTACCACCATCCACTAAACCGCGGACCGCTTCACTATAAGCTTCGACTAAATCATCAAAGCTGATATTACGGAATGCTGGTGCGTTAACATCGGGTGACATCGATGCAGTTCTGTTAGTTGGGCCTAATGTTCCTGCTACAAAGCGTGGTTTGTCTGGTGTTTGTTGGCTTGATTCTTCCGCAACTTGTTTGGCGAGCTTTGCCGATTCGAAATTAATCTCATAAGCTAACGACTCCATGTTGTAGTCGGCCATGGCAATCGTAGTCGCGTTAAAGGTGTTGGTTTCGATAATATCGGCACCCGCATCTAAATAGGCTTTATGAATAGCTTTAATAATATCGGGCTGAGTTAATGATAATAAGTCATTATTGCCTTTTAAATCAGAACCCCAGTCGCTAAATCGGTCGCCTCGATAATCCTTCTCCTCTAAATGGTAGCTTTGGATCATCGTGCCCGTAGCGCCATCTAAAAACAGAATGCGTTGCGAAAGTTGCTGGATTAAAAATTCTTTTTTATTCATAGGAGGCACTTAAGATCGTTTCTATCGGGATTGCTATACAAAGCGAAAAGTGGTTTACTTGCTTGCAATGCATATAATGATTTTCTAATATTATTGAGGAGTTAAGCATGTCTAAGCCGTCACTTAAACAGGTTATTCAAAGCGTACTTGCAGCAGCAATTGGTGTTCAAAGTAAAGCAAACAGGCAAAGAGACTTTGAAGGGGGCTCTTTATCTAGTTATTTGATTGTCGGGGCCATTGCAACTGTACTATTCATTGTCACGCTGGTTACTATTATATCGTTTATTGTTTAGCCTTAAAGCAAAAAAGCCTAGGCAGATATACCTAGGCTTTTGAGTGATATGAGTTTTGTACTGGATTAGTCAGTTGTTTTGAAACTGTTTTTGATGCCAATAAACATATCTTTAATGCCGCTAACTAGGTTTGCGTAATTGATGCTTTCTTTTAGCATAAATTTTGTTCTTACTAAAGCGACGCTGAGCCAAGCCATAACTAGTGGTAAGATTTCAAATAAAATACCTAATACTGAGCCGAAGAAACCATCTTGAAGGCCACCGCCATCTTTTCTATCGCCGATATCAGCATAGTCGCGATCGTAGTCACCGCCAATATCGCTGCCATCAAAAGTATCAAGAATAATAATATTGAAGTTATAAAAGAGTATTTGTACGACAAAGAACATAATGGCAGCGCCTGCTGTCCAAAATAAAACTTTGCCTGTTTTCGCTTGTACTGCTGTTCTATAGACCCAAATTGCAATCAGAATAGATAATAAACCACCAAACATTATTGACCCCTTATTTTTGTTGTTTTACTTTGTGCGGCGCTTAAAGAAGCAAGATGCACAATGATCAAGGAATAAACATTATAAACAGCTAATCTTTATTATGGAAATTTACATTGAAACTAAATGGCAGCAATATTTAAGTGAATTTGATGCTTTAGGGGGAATTGGTTGCTAAATAGAGATAGTGTAGTCAATAAAATCTTGACTTCAATAAATCATCGAGTATCATAATACGTTCATTTACTGGCATGTTTTTTGGCAGTAATAATTATAATAAATCACAAGAAGGTAGGACACTCATGGGTGCAATCTTAGATGTTACTGAAATGTTAAAAGAGCCTGCGGGCATGGCCGTTGCAGCAGTTGTTATTGCTGTAGGTTATTTCTTCGTAAAATGGGTTTTCGCTGAGCCTGCTGACGAAGAGTAAGTAATACACTTACTCCGTTTGATCAAAAGCCCGTAAGTTTTTAACTTGCGGGTTTTTTTATGCCTAGCGTTCAGTGAATTTAGTCTGTTTTGCAATATTACATTATAATTTGTAGTATTTTTGTAATATAGATTGAGTCTCAAATGCTAAGTATCCTGTCTCATGCTTTTGCGCGCTATCATCAGCGCCAAGCTCCTGCCTTTATTATCGGTATCTTTCGCGTTCTATACGGAATAGTTGCCTTCCAAGAAATTTTATTCCTGCTTTATTTTAATCACCTGATTTTTGACCCTGTGCCTTATATAGATGTGGAATTTCCTATGATTCCCTTGTTTTTATGTCTATGGGCGGTGGTTGCTGGCTGGCTTATTGTTGGTTATCGTAGTCAATTTTCTATTATTGCTAATTACCTTTTTTGGATTATTTTTGTCAATTTCACGCCTATGCAGCGAGATTTTGATGGGGGCTTTGACCTATTTATGATCGGTGTCGGCTTTTTCCTTATTTTTATGCCGATTGGGCGTGCAGTATCGGTAGATAATTTATTGTATAAATTGCAGTTCAAATATACAGATAAGCCTAGTTTGCCAAAAACGGCCAGCGCTTTAAGTTTTTTGTTCCCTGTGCTGGTTTGTCTTGGCTTTCTCTATTTTGATTCGGCAATACATAAAATGTTTGCTGAGCATTGGCGTAATGGCTTGGGTGCGTGGTTACCATCTTCAATGCCTTATTATATGTCTGCTTTGGATTTGTCTTGGCTGCTGAATAATGAGCTGATCCAAAAAAGTATCGGTTATTTGATTTTGGTATTTCAATTTACCTTTATCTTTCTGTTTTATCGGCGCAACTTTCGACCGTTTTTTTTATTGGTCGGTGCTGGGCTACATATCGGCATTACTATTAGCTTTAATATTTATCCTTTTGGTTTGGGGATGTTTGCTGTTTATATTTTGATGGTGCCTTTTTCTTGGTGGCAAAATATTGCAAATAAGTTGGTGCATAAGGCGCCGCAGTTAGCTGTTTTTTATGATGGCGATTGCCCATTATGTAATCGGACGGCGGTGATTATTAATCATTTTGATATTTTTCAAGGCGTGGTATTTAAAGATTTGCAAACGCAGGCAGGATCCGCCCCTGAATTGCAAGTCTATGATGAGCAAGTGTTGTTAGCAGACCTGTATGCTGTCGATTTGCTGGGTAATGTGTATGCCGGTGTTGATACTTACATTCAGGTATTTGCAAAAATGCGTTATATGGCTGTGCTTGCTTGGTGTTTGCGTTTTCCGGGTGTGTATCAGCTTGCTAAAGTCTGTTATCGCCGTATTGCGGATAATCGAGAGCGTGCCGTGTGCGATACTTCTTGCTTACCACCTGCAGAGAAAAAAGCCTACCCCGTAGATTTATATGTCCGGATTTTTGAGCAATATGCAGAGCAAAAACCTAAGCAATTTAGATTTCGTATGGCTAAGATTTTTGTCGTGTTGGCGGTACTGCAGCTGAATAGTAGCGTTCATTATGGCTTTTTGTATCGTTTTTATGATCTATCTCAGGTAGAGAGTCCTCTGGCAAATCAAGCGCGCGCGATGAGCAATGCTGTTTTAATGCTTTCTACGACGTTTTTAGGGATTACTCCGCATGCGTTGTATTTACATGATCATTTCGAGGGCTATGAGGATCTGATTGCAATTACTTATATCGATGCTCAGGGTAAAGAGCAGTGGTTGCCTTTTGTCAATGATAAAGGGCGCATGCTCGCACCTAATTGGGGAAGAGTGCATTCCATGTGGGCGAATATTGCCGTGACACCGAATATAAACTCAGATAGGCTGAGTAAATTCATTATGAAGGTCACGGCATTTTGGGGGGCTAGAGTTGGACTGGACCTGAATCATGCCAAGTTTATTATTAAGCATAAGAAAATAGTCTCACCTGTGCAATGGCAGCCTAATTTGCGCGAAGGCAATTTATCAGGTGAATGGGGCAATATTGGTACTGCTATTTGGCGGGATAAAAAGGCCCATATTAATTTGTTGGATTTAAATTCAGTGACGGATTAGGTGAAAAAGATTTCGACTAAATACATAATGGTGTTGCATCAAAACTATTGCCATGATATAAATTATCCCGTGCTTTTGATTAGTACGAAACAAAAATAATAATTTAAATCCTGAGGAGGATGACATGAAAAAAGTATTATCTTTATTAGCTATCTCTTTAATGTTAATCGGCGGCACAGGTTGCATGGATGATCCAGATGGCAGCAAGCAAAAAACTTCTAGCTCTATTTCTTTCTAAGTAAAAAATAGACCTTAGTTATAGAAAAGCCCAAGTTTACTTGGGCTTTTTTTTGCCTAAAATAATGTCGCTGTTTAGTTTTTTCTTATATGAAATAGCAAGACTTTCCTTGGAGGGAGGGGTTCTTGAGTTTAAGGCGATAGGTGTTTAAAAAGTCCCTATACAGGGGCATAGGTATCTACACAACTTATAAGCTAAAAATAGTATGATATGGGATGAATATAAAAAACATTAGCAGATGTCGATCCACGCCTATCAAAACGATACCAACAGTTAGTTTCTGAACACATGAATTCGACCGATACCTTAAGTGC
>Ga0209184_1000773_pt1 | contig 28362 bp, 31 predicted proteins | sample EN8Hudsemesocosm_2_FD_184627 | JGI IMG/M metagenome (GOLD analysis project Ga0209184, IMG submission 184627) | Methane-oxidizing microbial communities from mesocosms in the Hudson Canyon - EN8C Hudson Canyon (SPAdes) (version 2) | ecosystem: Environmental > Aquatic > Marine > Cold seeps | place... | reverse complement strand
CTCGCGCAACTCCATTATGCTACACATAAGTTTGCTGCGCGACAGCGCGCCGATTTCGGGGCGTATGCTTTTAGCAGGAATCTATAGTGTACGCATGGATTCCCGATTAAAGACTTCGGGAATGACGGCTATTACCGTAATTATTTATTAGAATTGGTATAAGTAAACCTGTAGCCCGTATGGAGCTTGCGTAATACGGGGATATATGAATAAAGCCCTACCTGTCCACCGATAAGAATCACGTCTGACGTCATTGAGGTCGCGAATTCGCACAGGGGGCTTGATAAGTTTTTAGATAAAAAAAGCTTTTAATGCCAATGAAATAATTCCTATTAACATAATCCCCATCATCCATTTAAGCGCTAGCAATTCTTTGTCAATATGATCAAAACGCTTCTCATGTTCTGCAACAGCTTCAACCGCTTTTCGTACTTTCTTTTCCTAGTTTATGGATAATTTAATTTATAGGATGTGCCGACGTAGGAGGCATCAGTAGCTATTTATGCGCTTCGTTCCTCAGCACATCCTATGGCTTCTATTTTTTTGTAGCTAATAATCAGGTTCATACTACTCTTAATAAACAGGTTTTTCGGCAGCCTAAGGCTATCCCATATTTGTCTTACTTATTTTAACCAATCACCGCTTTTAATGTAGACTTAAATCCTTAGATATCTTACAGCGTCTTTTCGCCAGTACTCTTAACAACTAACAACTCATCCAAGGTAGGCAACCCAAAGCTATTTTTACTTTTAAACGCGATTTCATACCCCAACACATCTAAAATTAGATCCATTGTTTTTAATGTAATAGAACCTAACTGAGCTCTTTCCAGCTTCCCCAAAGTGACTCTGCTTATTCCAGCAATATCTGCCAATTGCTTTTGCGTTAGCTTTTTATCCTTGCGCATTATTCTAATTTTTGTCCCAAGTTCGTCTAATTTCAACGGGCACCTCCTTATGCGTTTCGTTTTTAAGAGACAAATTCCAAGTATCAATCATTCTCTGTCCTATTGTTAAAAACGCTGGATTTTTTACAATATAATCCTGTAAATCAATGATAGAAAGCTGCACCGCCTTCACACAGTCATCGTAAAATATATTTGCACTCTTCTCTGACATATAACAACTGTCAACACCAAATTTAATTAACTCTCTACGAGAAAACCACAACTTTTTACCAAACATGCTTAATGCAGGACGGTCAGTAGAGACATAAACGGCGGTATTAACAATATCATAAGCAGGTGAAAATCGAATATTACTCATATCACTATCATAAAGTACGCCAAAATTTTTTAAATGTGCGTCCCCATTTTTAAGCAAATAGCTCATGATGACCGTTTTATAAAAAGACTGCATATCCTTACGTTTATTAGCTACAACCCTGTAAAATACCTTTGCTACCTGTTCGTAACTCCCCTCATATTTTTGCTCTTTATTTTTACCAAGAAGCCCCAACACCTCTTCAAACCCCAAGTAGCTATTATTTTTCTTATCCAGATTAAAGCGTTCAACGATTAAAAACTGTTTATTCTCTGAGAGTAAAATAACAGGAATTTCCACACCTGCTTTTTCAACAGCCTTGAGACAAAAATATTCATTTTCAGCTAAATGAGGATATTCAGCTCCCCATGTTTTAATAATATATTCTTTCGTAGTGAGTGATTCTTTGTCCTGTAGCAACGCCAATGTTTTAGGCTGCACGCCAGAAATAGCATTTTTACCTAAAAACATTCTAACTAATTTTACAAAAGTATCTTCACTATCATTTTTTAAAACATCACCCAAATCTAACACATCAAAGTTGCCAACAGAAAGGTCACTATCAAATAAAAGCCGACCATGAATGCTAGGGCAAAGATAAGAAAACAACAAAAAGTCATTAATATAACCATGTTGCTTGTTCAGATAATTCTTTAATATTTCAAATAAATACCCCTCAGGCATATTCATATCAAAGATGGGATGCAAGCGACTCTTCCAAAGGTAGGTCGACGCTTTATAAGGCATAATTAAAGAAACGGGAGGACTATCAGGCACATAATTAAACCCATAGCATTGACTATCATCTTCAAAAAAAAGCTCACCAACTTTTTTATTGTATATTTTAACCGCTATTTTATCCATCACAAACACCAAAAATGATAAATATAGTTATCATACCATTTAAAAATGATGGGAATGTAAACTTCTTTTATCTTTACTAGTCAATCGAACCCGACTCGGTGGCGTACCTGCTTAGGAACAGGCACGAAATAACTTTTACATTATCAAAGGGGTGCAGGTCTTTAGACTGCATTTTAAAAAGCGGACTAAAGGTCCGCGCCCCAGACTTGCCGAAGTTATTTTATGCTCATCCCTTAGGTGACTTTCCACGCAGACTCAATCGTATCTGATGACAGATCAGCGCCACAATCCCATTCAATAAAATATTTTCCATTATGTATTTTCAGAAAAGCATCTTCATTTTTCAACTCAATAAATGCTTCTGATTTTAAGTAGGGCATACCTAGTAAACATTAATTTAACATTTTTTCCAAATAGACTGAAATGTTAAGAGTCTATAAAAGCTAAGAGCTCTTCCAATAAATGATCACAGGCATCTACACTTTGTTTATACCCAGCGCAGTCAATTAAGAAATTATACCGATACTCTTCTGCACAAACAGTAATGACCTGTAACGCCATAAGGTATTGACTTTTATCGGTTTTAAATAATGTGTTAGCAATCAACTCTTCTAACAATTTTTGTAATTTATGGCTTCGACTGTAGGCACCAAATTTACTTTTTGTTTCTAATAAATGCTTAATGAGTAACTCAATCATCTGCTGGTAATGAAAGCAATGAATAGAACAATCTTTAATATTTGTTTGATTTAAAATATCCAGTGTTATCGCATGCTCCCACGCCTTACCTGCTAAAGTCTCAAATTTCTCAAATTGTTCTTGATACATACTTTTAGCCCTAAATTATCGAAAAATCAACATCTCCACCTATCTTGGTAATCAGCGCAGTGTTTTTCAAGAAAACCTATCGATCACTTTTGATAATGTCAGAAAAAAACCATCATTCCAAATAGCATAACCATATTTCTATTGAGTGACTTTTGTATTGTGTGCTCAATACTCACTTTCAATATATTAAGCTCACCCTTCAAGGCACTAAACTCACCTTTCAAATCATTAAACTCGCCCTTCAAACTTGCCACACCCAAAGTTACCTCATTGAGTTTTTCATCAAGATGGTTAATATGATTATATTGTGACTTTAACAAAAGCGTATTAATATCATCTTAAGTTAAGCCCTCACCACAACCAAACTTTTCCTCTATCTCCTTAACTTTTGGCGTAATCATTTCGACCAACATATCATCAACTTTTGTTTTATTCATAAGCATACTCTCTCGCTTCATATCCCGACCAGTAATACTCCCTTTTGTTGACTCTTTAGTTCATATTTTCGTCCTGAAATTTACAACTTGAAGTATCACGAGTATAAATATTCACACCAATACGATCAATATGTTCAATTAAATCACTATTTGTTAATTTTTCATATTGAGATAAGTCAACCATATAAGGTAAATACAAGTCATCAATCTGACCTTCAATTTGCATCAATTCAAGAAACGGAAGTAACCGCCCATTAATTGTCAAATCAATATCTGATCCCACTTTATAATTACCTTTTGCGCGCGAACCATAGAGAACCACAGATTCAATAGCATCATGTCTTTGAAATACACTACAGAGTTTGTTTAATGTCGACCTTTTTAATCCAAATAATAGGTGAGTATTATCTGTTGCCATATAAAGATTCCATCACAGCTTTAAGTGTTGTAAAAAGAGGGTAATAATCATTAATAATCGCTATAAACAATGATTCAGCCGTACCCTCATCATAAGTATGTGAAGAGATGTTTCTACTCTGAATCATAGACATCCACAAATCACCCTCAGTAATTAAAGATACTTTAAAAGCGGCTCGGGTAGCATCTTTAGAACCCCTTATATTTTGCTCCCCCTGATCTTCCAAGTAATCTTTAAGAACATTCCATGCCAACTCATGCGTAAATTCAAATGCCTGAATAACGCCTTGTTTTTCTAATTGAGACAACTCTCTTTTCCGGCTAAGTAAAACTGCCCCCTCTAGCTGACTCAATGCTCTATTAAAGTTAACAAACCGTTGTTTCCACCTAATATCTATTTTTGAAGAGTTCATTATTAATTTGCTTCTGTTATTTTCTTTAACTGCTTATCCATCGTAGTCATAGATTTACAGCCTAGTAAATCATGTGTTTTGAACTGTCAATCTACAAGGGAGGTCAAATAAACGAACGCCTGATCAACACCCACATTAATGCGAAACCCCAGAACGTTTAATCACCTTAATAAACGTCATCCAAAGAATATAAATATCAAAGAAAAACGAGCGGCGCACTAAATAGTCGGCATCTAGCTCTACCTTCTGAGGAATAGGCAATTCATCACGACCATTTACTTGCGCCCAACCCGTTAAACCGGGTAATAACTTATCTACACCTTTTTCTGTACGCAAGGCGATTAAATCATCCTGATTAAATAAGGCAGGTCTGGGCCCGACAAAACTCATATCACCTTTTAAGATTGACCATAATTGAGGCAATTCATCTAAACTTGATTTACGCAGAAAATCACCGATAGGTGTTAATGCGCTTTTAGGGTCTTTCAATAAATGCGTCGCGACAGCAGGTGTATCAATTTTCATGCTTCGAAATTTAGGCATTTTAAAAATATGATTGTTTCTACCTACTCGATCAGACCAATACAAAGCAGGTCCTTTAGATGTAAGTCTAACTAATATGGCAACTACAATAATAGGAACAAGTAAAATGCTTGTAGCAATCAAGGTTAGTATGAGATCAAAGAGTCTTTTCATGTTCTAAATACGCATCCGCTGTTTTTTTCAATTGTTCATCCATCGTTATAATAGGGTTCCAGCCAAGTAACTCTCGTGCTTTAGAGCTATCTACCTGTAATGATCCAAATAAACGATTAGTGACATCACCTTTCCCAAGCAACTTAGCAGCCAAGGTCATTAAATTAACCGGAACAGGTAATAACAAAGCTTTTTTGCCGAAAGCCTTAGCAACTTTTTGTAAAAGCTCAGTGGTTGATACATCTTCACCATCTGAAATCAAAAATACCTGATTCGCGGCTTGTGGCGTTTTTGTATAATCCGCACAATGACTAATAAAACTGACGAGATTATCTAATGCCACTAAAGAGCGGCGATTATGTATAGCGCCAAATGGTAGAGGTATGCTTTTATTCATCCATTTCATCATGGAAGCAAAATTGGCTTTTACACCAGGACCATAGACCAAAGGCGGTCGAATAATAACCACCTCCATTCCCGTTTCCTTCGCAATGGCTAATAAGCCTTGTTCTGCTTCATATTTTGACAAGCCATAAGGGTCAGTAGGAATATAATCATCGTCAGGCGTAAATGGATGCTCAAGATCAGTCATCTCTCCATTCACTTTAATTGAGCTTAAAAACACAAAGCGTTTAACACCTACTTCTGCTGCCTGCTTAGCTAGGTTTAATGTAGCATAAGTATTAACAGCTCTAAATGCCTCCAAAGGGTCTTCGGTTAGGTCATTCATTATATGCACCCGAGCGGCACAATGAACAAGCACATCGACACCAGTTAACGTACCTCTAACATCTTTGAAGGAAGATACATCTGGTGAAGCCGAAAACGGGGCGAATCCTAAATCCTGTATATCCCCCACAACCTGTCTAACCACTGCAGGAAAAACTGCTGACACCTGCCGCACCAATGCTGTTACTTGGTAGTTATTAGTTAATAAATTAGAAATCAACGTCCGCCCAACAAAGCCAGTGGCACCTGTCACTAAAATCATAATGGGCTACCTTTTGAACTCTGGTTAATTGATTTTTGTTCAAGTTCTACAAACCAATTTTCTAACTGAGTAATTAATGTATCCCTATCAAATTCCGTTTTAGCATAACGCTTAGCATTGCCCCCCAATTTCACTAATTCATTTTGTTTTAATTCTGACATAGCAATAATATTATTAGTAAGCTGTTCATAGTCACTTGATTTTGCAGTATAACCACACTCCGCCTCTTCAATAATCCGCGAACCTTCACCCGACAACATTGTTAAAATAGGCTTTCCAGCCGCCATATAGGATTGCACTTTACCTGGAATAGTCATGGCAAAAACTGGGCTTTCTTGTAATGTAACCAGCAGCGCATCAACAGAGGCGTAAAAAGAAGGCATTGTCTCAAGTGGATGCCGTCCCATTAAATAGACATAATCTTGTAAATCTTTCTTACTAATTTCTGACTTCACCCATTCAAAAGCCCGCCCATCACCTACTATAAAAAACTTAACCTGTAATTGTTTTTTCTTTAATAGGCCGGCGGCTGAAAGAATGGCTGGAAAATCTTGAGCATCCCCAACATTTCCTGCAAACAATATCTTGAACACACCTTGATGTTTTTCAATCTCTTGTACTGGAAGAGTTGCCGAACCTGCAAACACACTCTCAGACCAACTGGGAAAGTACTTAATTTTAGTCTTATCTGTACAATACAGAGCAATTCCATCATAAAAAGCCTTAGATTGCCCCAACACCAGATCACAACGATTATAGATAAAGGCAACCAGACTACCCACCAAAGCTAAAATAGCTTTTGATTTAACCACTCCAACTGCCTCAAGCGTTTCTGGCCATAAATCTAAAACCCAAAATACTACGGGCGCTTTTTTTAACTTTTTTAGAAAAATAGCAGGCAAACAGACTGTCACTGGCGAAGGCTCAAACACAAAAATCACATCAAACAATCGACCTCTCAACTTCCAACTGCCGATCAATGAAGCAGATACAAAATAGGAAACATAGTTCATTAGCAACTTAACTGAACTGCCTTTACCCCTAGCAACCATAGGAACACGAACAACTTGACACCCTTCATATTCATTAAAAGCATCAGGATTATTGAGAAAGTCAGGAAACACCGCACCATCAGGATAATTTGGCTTTCCCGTTAGCACCGTGACTTCATGTCCCCGATTAACTAACTCAGCACACAAATCATTAATGCGGAAATTTTCAGGCCAAAAATATTGAGAAACGACAAGAATACGCATGAATCAATATTTTTTCCAAACGACACGGTTCACATAGTCGGTATAACTATGAATAATACGCACTATTTTATCTGACACATTCGGCATAGAATAATCAGCAACTTGCCGTAATAATCGCTCTTCATCTCTCGGTTGGTTTTCTATAATTGCCAATGCCTGCATGACTCTTTCAACACCAAGACCGACCATCATCACCGAGGCTTCTTCCATACCCTCTGGACGCTCATGTGCTTCACGCAGATTAAGTGCTGGAAAGTTCATAATCGAAGATTCTTCATTAATAGTACCGCTATCTGACAAGGAAGCTTTGGCCGATAGTTGCAGTTGATTATAATCTTTGAAACCAAGCGGCTTCAACAATTGAACCAATGGGTTAAACACCACCCCCATCGAATCTATCCGCTTTTGAGTACGCGGGTGTGTGGAAACAATGACGGGAAATTGATAGGTTTCGGCAATGGTATTAAGCGTTTCCACTAAATTTAAAAAGTTTTTATCAGAATCTACGTTCTCTTCACGATGCGCACTTACCACAAAAAATTGATGTTTTTCTAACCCCAGTCGCTCAAGCACATCGCTAGCCTCAATACCTTCACGATAACAACTTAATACCTCAAACATCGGGCTACCTGTTTTAATCACCATATCCGCAGGCAACCCTTCGCGCAAAAGATAATCTCGTGCAATGCTACTGTAAGTTAGATTGATATCCGCCATGTGATCAACTATGCGGCGATTAATTTCTTCCGGCACCCGCTGATCAAAACATCGGTTACCAGCTTCCATGTGAAATGTCGGAATTTTTCGACGTTTAGCAGGCAATACCGCCATGCAACTATTGGTATCACCCAGCACTAATAAAGCTTCAGGCTCAACTTCAGCCAGTACTTTATCAACCGCAATAATGACATTACCAATAGTTTCAGCACCACTTTGACCTGCTGCACCCAAAAAATAATCAGGTTTTCGAATACCTAAATCATTAAAGAAAATTTCATTTAACTCGTAATCATAGTTTTGCCCCGTATGCACCAACACATGCTCACAATGCTCGTCTAACTTCGCCATCACTCTTGATAATCGAATAATTTCAGGGCGCGTACCAACCACTGTCACTACTTTTAACTTTTTCATTTCAATCCTTAAAGCGGTTTTGCGTAAGTATCAGGGAAATCACGATCAAATATCTCATTTGCCCACAGCATTACCAACATTTCATCACACCCTATATTGGTAATATCGTGCGTCCATCCAGGTACAGTTTCCACTACAGTAGGGTTATCACCAGATGTTGTCAGTTCATAGAACTCATCAGAGATAATATTGCGAAACTTAAATAAAGCCTCTCCCTTTATCACCAAAAACTTTTCAGTCTTCGAATGGTGATAATGCCCACCACGGGTAATACCTGGGTGCGCAGTAAAATATGAAAACTGTCCACTGTCTTTAGTTTTCAGCATTTCAACAAACACGCCACGCTCATCACCATGCTTTGTTAAGGTGTACGAAAAATCTTCAGGAGACAAATAACTTAAATAAGTAGAATGCAAAGCCCTATCTAAACCTGTACCAACCCGTTCAGTAATTAAATTTTCTCGGCTCAATTTAAACGTATTAATTTTTTCTACTAAATCACCGACCGTAATTTTATAAACGGGATCAACATCACAATAAGCCTCTTTAGTGGTTGCACCCTCCATAATTGATATAAATCGATTAACCACGTCATCCACATAAACAAGACGAATGACAGCGGAGGGGTCATTAATTTGTACGGGTAAATCATGTGCAATGTTATAACAAAAAGTAGCAACTGCAGAATTGTAATTAGGCTTACACCATTTACCAAATACATTAGGCAATCGGAAAATATAAACAGGGCTATCTACTCGTTCAGAAAAATCTAAAAGAGCCTGCTCGGCAGCCAGTTTACTTTCACCATAGGGATTATCTAATTCAGCCTGAATGGACGAGCTATAAATAACGGGGATTTTTCTTCCAGAAGCTTCAATCGCCGCACATAAGTCCACAGTTAAATCTGTATTACCCTGTTTAAACTCATCATCATTTTTTGGTCGATTGACCCCAGCTAAATGAAAAATAAAATCTACACCTTTAATTAATTTCGGCAATTCTTCGATAGCATGATCGCGGGTAAAGCTAACCACCTCCACATCTTCACGTTCAGTTAAACGAACAGCTAAATTTTTTCCAACGAAGCCATTAGCGCCTGTAATTAAAACTCTCATCATTATTCCTCAGGGACGACCTGTTCACCACGCGCAATCGCCTGCATAAACTCAAGTTTTAATAACAATTTTTTCATACCTTCAACATCCAACCTTTCAGTATTGTGAGAATTGTAGTCTTCCATATGAGATATTTTCTCCTCACCCACCTCTACAAATTTAGCATAATTCAAATCACGTAAATCTGGAGGAACTCTAAAATAATCCCCTCTATCTTCGGCACAGGCCATTTCTTCACGACTTAAGAGGGCTTCATACAACTTTTCACCATGGCGTGTACCAATAACATTAATAGGAAAATCAGGTTTATCCATAAGGCGGGTCAAAGCCTTAGCCAACACTTCAATCGTTGCGGCAGGTGACTTTTGGACAAAAATATCACCATTACCTCCATGCTCAAACGCATATAAAACTAGATCCACCGCATCAGCCAGCGTCATCATAAACCGCGTCATATTAGGATCAGTGATAGTTAAAGGATTGTTGGCTCTAATTTGCTCAATAAACAATGGGATCACCGACCCCCGAGAAGCCATCACATTACCATAACGCGTACCGCAAATAACAGTTTTAGTATCATCCACATTGCGCGATTTGGCCACCATCACCTTTTCCATCATCGCTTTGGAAATACCCATTGCATTAATAGGGTATACAGCCTTATCAGTACTTAAGCAAACTACTCGCTTCACTCCGTTTTGAATCGCAGCTTCAAGTACATTTTCAGTACCTAGCACATTGGTTTTAACAGCCTCTAACGGGTGAAACTCGCATGAAGGTACCTGTTTTAACGCCGCCGCATGAAAGATATAATCAACGCCGCGAGTCGCATTTAAAATAGATTGATAATCACGTACATCGCCAATATAAAACTTAAGCTTGGAATTAGTGTATTTCTTACGCATATCATCCTGTTTCTTCTCATCACGGGAGAAAATACGGATTTCTTTTAGAGCAGAATCCAAAAACCGCTTTAAAACAGCGTTTCCAAACGAACCTGTACCGCCAGTAATTAGAAGGACTTTATCTTTAAACATTCTTAAACCTTAATAATCATTATTTTTCAATATCTACACTTTGTAATGTGTCTTTTATATGCTTTAAGCTTAGATTAAACATTGAAACGCTATGTATCTGCAACTCCAATGGTAACCTGTATATATTTTCACAACCTTATAACGTATTCTTTATCCGCATAATAATCTCATGCTTACTCATCCCCTTCCACCAAATCACCTTCACACCACTAGCTTCATACTCAAGACCTAAAGTAGATTCATAGCACAATGCAACATCAACTTTTGGATAAAAATTTCTATCTTCAATTAATGTTACGTTACTTAACTTTTTATAGTCGGAGCTATCGTACAAAGGGTGTGGTTTAACAAAAAATTTAAACTTATCATTTAAGCTTTCAACAATATCAACTTCAGACCCTAAACTATGAGGTTGCCCTATTATTAAAATAGTCTTTTTCTTTGTGTTTACATCTACCAATGGCAAAGAAATATCCAGCCTTTCAAATCGAGTCTTTTTGCACTCGAACATATTCTTAAAAATTTTTTCGCTTTGCTCATTATAAGCGAATACTTGACTTAAATTTTTTAACTTATAACTTAAATTAAGAGCTTCTGGCAAAATACCATGCTGCATTAAAACTACATTTTTATCCGCATAAAGCCGATCAAACATCACAGCCCACCTATCATAATGATTTGCAAAATAGACTGTATCAATACCATCCTTACGTCTTGATAATGCTAGATATACTAAAAACCACTCATAAGCTACATAGCCCTGCAATATATCTCTTTTGTCTTCTAACATCCAGAGAAGGTAGAAGACAGCATAAACTGCGAATAAATACGCGTAAAAATAATCTCTTAGTCGTAAAAACTGATATACATGACAAGTATTATTCTTGTAAGGTTGATTGATATTTAAAAAAAATAAGGACTTAGAGGGCATTACCTTCTTAACTAAATACTCTACCCTACCGTTAGCAACTAAAACTAAATTCTTTTGCGCAGAAGGCTTCATTGGAATATGAGCTCTTTTTGAAAAAAGTAGTTTTAACAGCTTAATAAAAAAATAAGCTGGAGACAGAACTAAAAAAAAAACAGAAAACAATCCGTATATAAAACTAGAGATATTATATTTATCAATATATCGCAATGACTTTAGCCCTCTAATCGGCGTAAACTGAAGATCCTTTCTTCCAAGCCTCTGGATTAGGTTTCTGTCAATATCGATCTCATTATTAATAGCCTTTAAAAAAAGTTTAAATTTATAACAACACATTATAAGTCCCCCAATAAACAACAGACAGCGCTAGAATGAAAGTCGATATCGGCTTAAATAACGTTATCTGGATCGTACTTTCAACCTTTAACGCTTCATATCGAATGCTTGCCAGATAGTAGATATAAGCCACCAAAGTACCTACTGCTGCGCCAATAACACCGAGCCAATATATAAAACAAATTGTGACAACTATATTAAAAAAGGCAGCAATAAAGGTTGTTTTTGAAATAATGCCCGCTTTCTTATGATAAAAAAGATAATTAGCAAAAAAGTAATACAAACCCAATAGATATATCGAAAAATAGATAATAGCAATGAGAGGCAACATTTCCCCCCCGTAATAACCCAATATTCCAAAATAATTAAAGTCTAAAGCATATAACGACATCACTGCTACCAACAATAAGATAGAAAGGTACGTGTAATAAGCAATAAACTTATTATCAAACCCCTGAGTTTTCCAATTTTGATAGTTTTTAATCATATAGGTTGGTAATGCCATAGCAATACCACTATTTAATAACATAAGAACCAAAGCAATATTATAGGCAAGACTATAAATACCGACACTTTCAGGCCCCAACATATACTTTAGTATCAATCTATCAGAACTACTCATAATCCACTGCGATATTCCATGCGGTATGAGAATAATTGAAAACAATAAGATCGGTTTAAAATCTATCCTAGCCGTCACATAATGACGGTACTGAAAAGCTAAAACTACTCCGGCAAAAAAGGCCACCACAAAAAAATGATACTGAAGTAACAGCAATAATGAAAAGCCATTTTTTTTTGCATAAAGCACTAATCCAAAAAGTGCTAAAGCCTTAAAAAGGTTAATCAGAAAATAGAGGGATGCTTTTTCCTGCGTTCGTATATAAGTTAAAGCAAGTAACAAAATTGCCTCTGCACTGGCAATAGCAATGGCATATATAAACCATTTATCAAGGGATATAGCTTTGGCTCCCAAAAAAGAGAGCAAGCCAATCGTAACCGCTATAAGTGAAAAAAAATGTAGCAGTCTAAACCCCGTGTTTTTATTTTCACTCCCTTCTCTTAAAATACCAGCAGAACCATTGAGCGCAATCATAGGAATAAGCAGGTTGGATACAATGATAGCCAAACTCCACTTCCCAAAATCCTCAAGTGAAAACAATTGAGTCAAAAAAGGGAAAAAAAGAAGTACCGATCCTTTATTAATTGCAGTACTAAAAGCATAAAGCGCTACGTGCTTTTTAATAGGCTCCTCCCTCTAACTAGTACATCAAGACTATACCAATTTTTTATTTGAGTGTGTAAAACATAGAATATGAACCCCCAATACATATACGATAGCGGCCATGTGTATAAGAAATTGGTCGTAACTCCAGTCAGAATAAATAAAATTAATGTAAACAACTTAACATAATCTCTTTTTAAAAATAGAACCGTCATAATAAGCATATTAAAAATAACAAATGCTGTAGCTACCAGAAAACCAAAATAACCCCATACCTGTAAATAAATATTATCCGTGTATTGCACAAAGTTTAAAAAAGGGAAAAATACATTTTCATTAGCTAAATTTAAAAATAAACTATTGTATTCATTTCTATGTCTAAATGAAGATAACAACACCTCGACGTCGATAGTTGTATCAACATAGAGTAAAAGCACTGAACCAATCACTATAAGTATAAAAATACCCTGTCTGAAAAACTTGAAAAGCACATATGCAAAGAAAAGAAGCATCGCAGTTTTAGAAATTGTCAATAAAACAACTAGAAATGTATTGATATAAATAATAGTATTAAAAATCTTATTCTTGCTATTTTCTAACATATAAATTGAAATAAATAACATTGTAATACCGCAATTATTAGGGTTTATATATATTGAACTTATTCTATAGCCAAAATCTCCAAATCCAAACCGACTAAATATCCCATTTAAAAAAAAGTACTCTACGTAAGAAAAAATACTAGTTATCAAGTATATTACGACTGTCAATTTAATAATCAAGTGATGATTAAATTCAGCTATAAACATATACATAAATAAAAATGGAATAAGGAATAATATTAATTTTTCACTTATTTCAAATGAGTTTGAAATCATATAGAAGGACAAGAAAACAATAAAAAATAATGCACTGTTAAATATTTTTCTAAATTTGACCTTTAGTGAGAAAAACAAAGCAAACAATACAATCAAAATATATTTAATAAGCTTAATTACAGAACTAATATTATGCAAGTCTTCAGGATAAAGAAAATACAACACTCCATGCAAAAAAAATAAGAGTACTAAACTAATTTTAATAAAATTCATTATCAAGCTTACTGGCTCTTCAAGTTTTTTTGGTACTTCCAAGTAGATTTCATTTCATTATCCCACTAAAAATTACTTTTACTAATTCAAAATCAATCTCTTCATCAATATCAACCGAACTTTTTCGATCCATTTTATAAGCAAAGATATTATCTTTAATAAATAATGTTTTCTCCTTCAACATTCTGTTTGTTTTACAAATATAAATAGCTCCATTCAACCTGAAGTAGGCCTCTAAATCTTGGCTTCTTTTATTTTTAACTTCATCACTTAAAAAATCTTTCATACTCCCATTTTCTGGCAAAACATTTGACCAAAGAGGACTATGTTCCATTTCGCAAACAGAAACGATGGCATCTGCACTTTTAGCTTCTAGCAATGTTATTGCCTCGTCTATATGTTTCTCATTTCGTAATGGACTTGTTGGTTGAAGTAAAACTATATAGTTATATTCTTTTATATTTTCTACAACATGATTTACCACATCAATCGTTGTGGCGGTATCAGATGCAAGTTCATCAGGTCGCTTTACGACATCAGCACCTTGTTTTTCTGAAATACCTAATATTTCTTGGTCATCACTCGTTACGACTACTTTATCTATATATTTACTTTTTAATGCGGCTTCGATTGTCCATGTGATAAGTGGTTTACCTGCCAATTCCAACACATTCTTTCGAGGAAGGCGCTTACTCCCACCTCGTGCAGGAATGATTGCCAAAAAAGTTTTTCCATTCAGCATTATCTAAACACCTCATGATACTCATTATTTGCTTGTTCAAAATCGCTCATCCGACCAATATCAAGCCAGTATTCACGAATCGGAAATGAAATCGCTTTTTGTTTGTTTGCTATCAATTTTTCAAACAAGGTGGGCATATCATAAAAAATATCATCTGGAATAATGCTGAGTACGTCTGTATCTAAAATGTACATTCCCCCGCTGACAAAAAACTTATGTACCGGCTTTTCTTCGATGCTGGTTATTTGATGCCCCTCAATATTAACCACGCCATAAGGTACTTGAAAATCATACTCACGTACGCCCATTGTGGCTATCGCTTGATTTGATAGGTGGTATTCAAGCATGTGTTCAAAATTAACATTGGTGAGTAAATCGCCATTCATAACAAAAAATGGCTCTGTCAATTGCTCTCTCATCAAGCTGAGTGCGCCTGCTGTGCCCATTCGTTTATCTTCGTGGACATAATCAATACTGACACCGAACTTTGAGCCATCACCAAAATAATCTTCAATCATCTGTGATTTATAATTAACACTGAGGATAATATTTTTAAACCCATATTTAGCAAAATTAGCAATAATGGTCTCAAGGATCGGTTTGTTACCTACTTCTAGTAGTGGTTTCGGTCGGTCATTGGTGAGAGGTCGCAACCGCGTTCCCATTCCGCCTACCATCAAGATGACTTTATTAGTATGCTCTGCTGGTTTTAAAAGTTCATCAACTTCATCTATGCCGACTAACACGCCATCAAGATCTACAATCGGTATTTGATAGAGCTTTTTAGCCACCGCAATTTTTAATATATCTTCTTTAGTATCGTTGACACTGCATACGGTTGGCGTACGAAAGATGATCGATTCAATGCTATCACTCAAGGTCAAGCCCTTCAATATCCCTCTTCGGATATCGCCATCGGTAATCGTGCCAACCAGCTTATTGTCATCATCCAACACTAAGGCAATTTGCATTCCACCCGCATCAATGATTTTTAATGCATCTTTAATAGTTGAGTTAATGGCAAGCTTAATATTTTCAAAACTTTTCATAAATTGTGAAACCTTTTTACGCAATCCATCAGTTGTAATTCTAATTGCTGAACAATCTGTTCAGCTGCATGTCCCTCACCATAAGCGTTGTTACGCTTTGCACAGAGCTTAACAAAGTCACCGCTCAATGCCTGAGTAATTGCACTTTCTATCTGCTCAATATTACAATTGATAACATTACCACTTTGGAGCCTACCCTTCTGGCGATCACCAATATTAACTACTGGTTTATGAAAACTAGCTGCCTCAATAATCCCGCTGGAGGTGTTACCCACAAGTAGGTCAACATATTTCATCGCTGAAAGATATTTCAATTGACCTAAACTTTTTACTACACAGTATTTCTTTTTATTCTGATTTGAAAACCGTTCAATGGCATGGTTAATTGTTCGACCTCCATCATCAGCATTAGCATAAGTAAATAACACATTAACATTTGAAGCTTTTACTGCTTGAAGTATTTTTTCAATCTGAACCTTCACATTAACCGTTGACAGCGTTTCTGAATGAAAGGTGAAAAGAGCAGTGGGGCTAGTTATTTTCCACTGCAATTCCTTTTCAAGCATTTCTTTACTCAGGAGGTTTAGATTAAAAATATTATCTATTCCGGGTGCGCCTGTACAGAATACTCTTCCAGGTGCTTCACCTAATTGAATCACTCTCTTTCTATATTCTTCTGTTGCGGTGAAATGAAGATAGGCCATTTTGGTAATAGAATGTCTAATCTGCTCGTCAACCGCTCCTTCTGTTATTTCTCCACCATGAATATGAGCAATGGGAATGTTCATTAACATGGCTGTTGTAGCGGCAGCATGGGTCTCGAATCGATCACCTAACAAAAGTACAATATTTGGTTGCAGGCGTTCAAAGACATCAGAAAGAAGTGTGATGGCTAAGCCTGTTGACTTCGCCATTGCTGTTTTATTCTCTGTTTCAACGAGATTTTTTACTTTTTCATCAATGACGAACCCATCTTGTTCGATTTGCTGATAGGTCAGTCCAAATTCTTCTGATAGATGCATTGTTGTTGCAACAAGCTGTAAGAGTAAGACCTCAGAAGTTTCGATCTCTCTTAGAATGGGGTAAAAAAGCCCATACTCAGCTCTCGTACCTGTAACAACACAAACTTTTCGTTTTTCCATTAGCTTTTCTTTTTAATCGTATGCTTAAATTTTAATACTGCAAAATTAAGCTCTATCGTAGTTTCTGCTTCACTGGTTTGTAAGTCGTCATCTAAGACCTCTGCGATTAATTCACCACTGCGTTGCATTAAGCTTTTCTGGTCTTGTTTATTTTCTATGGTTGAAAGTTCGTTGACTGTACGTGAAAGTTCGCGAATTTTAGAAAAGGTTTCAATGATTGCAAAAGTAGCTTCTGTTGCTTGCTTACTTTTCAGTATTGTCGCTAGCATATACAAGCCTTTTTCAGTAAATACACTGGGAGTTGTTCTTGTTTTTGAAAATTTTGCGGTCGAAAATTTCGACCGCAAAATATCCAGCTCATCTTCTGTTGTTTTAAAAAAATAATCTTCTGGAAATTTGTCGCTATTATTTTTTACTGCTTCATTAATTCTTTTGGTTTCTACTCCATAAATATGAGCAACATCTTGATCTATTACTACTTTTTGTTCTCTAAGCTCTATAATTAGATCCTTTATATTTTCAAATTTCACAACATTCATTACCTTCTCCTAAATTAACTCATCTTCGCGATAATCTTTTTGTGCGATAGAACCAACAAGTTCATCCCAGCGCATAGGGTTTATCCCTATTCCTGGTCTTTTAATAGCGATATTGGCTTCATTGAGTCTTTCACCTTGTTTTATTAAGGCTGTTGCGACAATTGATTTACGTGCAATGGCTATATTAGGTGTCTCACTTGGGCTTGGTTTTTTAATGCCAGTTCCTAGTGCTAACTCAATATTTCTAATGGCTGTGACCATCGACTTTAGTTCATCAGGTTCTAATGAGGCTTTATGATCAGGGCCTTGCATAGTTTTATCAAGTGTAAAATGTTTTTCAATCACACATGCTCCCATTGCCACTGCGGCAATATCTACTTCAATACCTAATGTATGATCACTGTAACCATAAGGAATATCAAAAGCTTGCCCAATTGTTCGCATTGCTTTTAAATTCACATCTTCCATAGGCGTAGGGTATTGTGTATTAGCATGCAAAACAGTCATGTCTTCTTTTTTTGTGCCAGCTGCTATTAATACATCAAGTGCATCTTCTATCTCACCTAAATCCGCCATACCTGTTGATAAAATCACTTGTTTTTGTAATTGTCCAATATGTCTCAGGTAAGGTAAGTTTGTTATTTCACCGCTTGGAATTTTAAATATACCCATATCTAAATTATGCAGTAATTCAATACTTTCATGATCAAAGGGTGTAGAAAGGAACATAATATTTTTATCATTACAATAAGCTATTAGTTCTTTATGAGTATTAACATCTAGCTCTAGTTTTTTAATCATTTCAAACTGAGTTTCAGAGGCATCCGTCGTTTCTTTTTGATAAGCCGCTTTTTGAGCATTTTTAGACACTAATTGTTCTGCTTTAAACGTTTGAAATTTAACAGCATCTACATTCGCCTCAACAGCGACATCTATTAGTTTTTTAGCCAGTTCAATAGAGCCATTATGATTCACACCTGCTTCTGCAATAATAAAAACTTTATTTAATTTCAAAACGATCTCCTACTCTAAATTTTCCATTATACTCATATTCAATAACCCGAATAAAACTATCATTAGTTTTAACTAAGAAATCACTATTATTTTTTTGTAAAATAGAACCTTTTAAACACTTATATACTGGGGCATCTTTTATATACTCAACTTTATTTATTTTCATTTCTTGGTCATTAATAAATGCCCTAGCCATTGGTCCAGGCTTACATATAGCCCTAACAAAATTAAAAATATCCCGGCTAGTTTGATCCCAATTAATTATTTCATCTCCAATTTTCCTTTGAGAACAATAAAATCCAGTAGCGTGAATATCTGTTTGCTTCGTTATTTTAACATTTTCTTTCTTAATCAGAACTATTGCATCATATAAAACACTTGCACACTCTTTATAAGATATATTTAATAATGATAAATAGTTATCATGATCACTTATTGGGTATGATTTTTGATATAAAATATCTCCAGTATCAATACCTTCATCAACAAAATGAACGGTAATTCCAAATTCTTTTTCATCATTAATTAATGCCCAATTTAAAATATTTCGCCCCCTATAAAATGGTAGTTTCCCTGCATGACAATTTATAATTTTTAATCTTGGTAAATTAATAATTTCTGCTTTGAAAATTTGATTAAATGACATTGATACAAATAAATCGCACTTATATGTTGCAACTTTTTTAATGAAATATTCAGAATTTATATTTTCATGCTTTATATAATCAATATTATATAAAGTACAATAATTTTTTAGTGTTTCATCTTTTGTATCAAACCTAACGCAAATAAAACTTATTGTAATATCTTTATCGTTAATAATTTTATCAAAAGCCAAATGACTCCATGGACCATCAGCAAAGTAACCAATATTTAATTTCATTATTTTAATCTCACACTACTAGGAATATTAACCACTCTCTCTTCTAACCATTCAGCGTTACTCAAATCACCACACTGAGCATTTTTAAACATATCCAACTTATTCATTAACGTCCATATCGGGCGTGTCATGACACCATTTGCATTGGTTTCTTCTAAAAATAAATCACGTTGTGCTTTATCTTTTAAAATAACCGCATTTAACCAAAAATTTGATTGGCTGTTACTAGGCTCTTCAACGAACTGTTCCTTGTTGGTACTAAAAAATTCTTTATACTCTTTAGCTAATTTTCGTTTGCTTAGTAAAAATTTATCTAAATTTTCTAATTGGGCAACCAGTAATGCTGCGTTGATATTAGGCATACGGTAGTTATAGCCAATCATATCGTGCGTATATTCCCATTTATGTGGGATTTTTGCCGTGGTAGTGAGGTGTTTTGCTTTTTTTGCTAAGCTTTCATCATTGGTGATAATGCAGCCCCCTCCACCAGATGTAATTATTTTATTTCCATTAAAGCTGATTGCGGCTAGTTTACTAAACGTTCCTGTATGCTGCCCTTTATAGTAACTGCCTAAGGATTCAGCGGCATCTTCTACTAAAGCAATATTGTATTCATGACATATCGCTTGAATTTCATCAATTTTACAGGGGTGACCAAACGTATGCATCGGTACGCAGGCTTTTATTATCTTTCCAGTAGTTTTATTGATACATTGTTTATCTTCAATGACACAATTTTCTTGTAAAAACGCTTTCAAAGCGGCGGGGGATAACCCCATTGTTTCTTTGTCTACATCAATAAAAATTGGCTGCGCATTACAGTAACTAATGGCATTACAGGTTGCGATAAAGGTTAGTGGCTGAGTAATGACTTCATCACCCGCTTCAACGCCTGATAAAAGTAGTGAAATGTGCAATGCTGATGTGCCATTAGCTGTGGCAATGGCGTATTTTGCACCGGTGTAATCAGCAATCATTTGTTCAAATTGATCAACAAATTTACCCACAGATGATACAAAGGTTGAATCAATGCATTCATTTAGGTATTTTTTTTCGTTACCAATAAAGTTGGGTTCATGCAAGGCAATAAATTCTGTGGTATTGAATGCTGATTTAATAAAATCAATCGTTTCTTGAAACATTACATTTTCCCATCTAAATATTTACCCGTTTCTTTATGCCCAAAATCAGGGATCATTTTAAAAAAGAGTTTAACTAGTTGCTCTTTTTTCCATGTTAGTTGAGGTTTTAAGGTGTTGATATTCGTTTCAAATTCATTTAATAACTCTTCATTAAAATGTGCATCATTTTTTATCACGCCCAAGTTATTAAATCTTTGCATATCTAATGTTTCTTTGTCAGTAAAAAATTCTTCAAAATCTTTTTCACCTGTGGTGTCACTTTCTGTAAAAAGACAAGGCCATTGCCCTTGATCTGGTAATGATGTCATTAAAGCTCTTGCTTCATCTTCGTCTTTGCATAAGTAAGGCTGATAACCTTTGTCTTGTAAGTATTTTACTGCTATATCGGCAAAAGAAATTAAATGCAAATCTTCACTTAATTTAGGGAAGAAAATATCTCTGTTTTCACCAAAAATACAACTCATTAAGCAAAGTTCACCGCTTTCTTGCGGCGTTACAAAGTAGCGTTTAATGTCATTAGGCGCAACGATAGGTTGTCTTTTTTCAATACGTTGATTAAAGCCATGCAGTAGTGATCCATCACTAAATGCGACATTGGCAAAACGTGCGGTTGATATGTTAATTTGCAGTGATTTACGCATTAAAAACATTTCCATAATACGTTTACTTGCTCCCATCATGTTCACAGGGTTTGCCGCTTTATCAGTTGATACGCAAAAGTATTTTTTAGTATTATTGTCTATCGATTGTTGTAATGTTTTATCGGTATTAAAAATATTAACATCAATCATACGCATTAGGGTGAAAGGGTCTTTTTCACTGCGTACGTGTTTTAAAGCTGATAAATTTAACACGTAGTCATAATCTCCATCTTGTTTGATAAAGGCATCGTATTCTATCGAGCCAATATCCAACGCAAAAGTTTGAAAATCACCGTCAATATAGCCAAATGAACTACGTATATCTCGAACCAGCTCAACCATGTTATTTTCGCTAATATCGACAACGTGTAATTTTTTAGGGTTTCGCTTGAAGATTTCTTTCGTCACTGCTTGGCCGATTGAGCCTGCTGAGCCTATCACTAAGAAGGTTGAATTAGAAATTATGTTAGATAGTTTCTGTTCATGTTCGTTAATATCTTGTGAAAATAGAGCTTTTTCTCTGCCTATTAATTTTAATATTTTATTCATTTTTTATTAGCTCTCTATATTTAAAATCAAAGGAATCATGGGGTCAGCCAGTAATGCCGCTACCAATCACACATTAACCTATGATTATGCACTTAACACAGGTAAAGGCGTAGGATTTGCGTAAATACAAGCATACAGAAGCCTATCAAAGGCTTGGTGTGGCCAATACCTCCGATTAAAGCGGTAAGCAAACTCAGCGAGAAATGCTTTTCTGTACTTAGGAAACACGCCATGATGAGTAGAAAGAAGGTATCGCTTTAAATTGGATGTAATGATGTTAATCCACTTTAAATGCTCGTGCGTTTTTTCAGGTTCTTTCATCTCAACTGATCGCTCGTGTTTATAGCCCGCCTTTTGGGCTTTAACATAAACACCCGATCCATCGGATTTTAATGTGCTCCCAATACGCACATTATTTTTTATTGCAGGAACTACATGTTCTTCATAAATTGTTTCAAGCTCTTCAAACGACAAGAACCTTGGTCCCCCGTTAGAGTTTTCTTCTACAGCTATCAGGAAGGGTGTTTTGTTGTCGCCTTTTAAACGCCGTTCCTCCAAGGACTGTTTGCCTCCTATGAAGATCTCATCTGTTTCAACAGTACCGCCCAACGTATAAAGGCTATCGCGCTGAGCCATCGCTTGACGAATTTTATGCCCCAACAACCATGCCGACCCAAGCTCTAGCTGACTCTGGAGATATAACATTGAAACACCCTTTTTAGACGTTGCCATAAGGTAAATTGCCCAAAACCACTTACGCAAAGGAACTCGACTCTTATGGAATATTGTGCCTGCCATAGCATAAATTTGCCTATGACATTGACGACATTCAAACACTTTGCGTGTTTGTATGAAGTCCAGCTTGCTATCAATACAATGGGGACAGGTGACTCCGTCTGGCCACTTCATTTTGACCAAGTAATCCCAACAAATCTGTTCCGTTGAAAATTTATCCTGAAAATCAAGTAAACTAAAATCTTTATAAGGCTTTTTCATTTACTGAAAATAACACAACCTGTCCAAAGTGCATAATCATACATTAACCTATTGAACCATAAGAATAAAAACTAAATATTTGTCATATACTCTAATACCATAGTCACTTTAAAAACAATGACTTGAACAATTTACTTTAATTCTATGGTTCAATTTCTAATAAACAAAGTCCGTAAGCTGTTATTTATTACAGCCGCGTTTATTTTTAATTACACATAAAACCCATAACCAATTGATTTATTAAGACTTAAAGTGACTGGTAGCGGCATTACTGGCTGCCACCATATGCCTAATTTGTATGATTCGTACCGAAAAAGCCTCATTAGCACAAGATACCAATAAATTCGAACCTATCTTTAGCTATTAGGCAGTAACAGCCCCAATACCTTCCTTTCTCTTTTTAACAGCATTTCTGATAAAAGCAGTAAAGATACCTAACATTCCACCTAGTAATATAGCAATACTAATAACCAGGAATTTTTTCGGTTTTACTGGCTTTTCTGGTTCAACAGCCTCCTGATCCAACCTTACAACTCGAATGGCTTCTGCATCAATTTTAATCCCTTCTAAATATGCATATTGCTGTTTTACAATCAAAGCAATCAAAGGGGTCGATTGAAATGAAAAAATGCTCTTAGTGCCAGAGCAGTCCGTAGGATGTGGTGAACAAAGTAAACCGCACCGGTCGTGACTCTCAATATTTTCGCTAATGATGCGGTTCGTGCCTCGCCACATCCTACACAAATCATATCGTCATTGCTTTTATTTTCTAAACCTTCTAAACAATTTATCAAAATCAACTGTAGGCTTGCAAGTTGTATTTTCAAACGTATAAGATGAGTTAAAGAAATCACCTTGCTTGTCATACTTGCTATCTATTAGTTTATATACTTTTGCAATAAGCTCATTTGGATAAACTATAATGTAATAGTTTACTTTCTCTTTTTCGTATATCTTAAACTTATACTTTTCATCTCTTTTTGCAGTTGATTTACTTATCACTTCTACAATTATCTCAGGAGCTTTTGTGATATATGCATCATTGGGTTCGTCACATATAAGAGCTACATCTGGTCTTAAAATTGTATCATCATTTATTTTATAATCCTCTTCACCTAATACCATACATCTATCGCACTTTTCTATTTCGTTATTAAGTTGAGTTATAATTTTCCCTGCAATACTCTGATGCTTTATCGTAGGTGAAGGTGCCATGGAAATAGGAATTCCCTCTATTAGCTCCCAGTCACCTTCCCACTTAATATAATCATCGTGAGTATAGTTTAATTCTTCTATTTTTAAAGCACCCATCTGTTATCCTTTCTTTAAAGCCCATAGTATGTGGTGAACAAATAAATCAATGGGGGCAGACTCGCTTGATTTCACTATTTAACAAACATCTCGGCTAATTTTAACACCGTAACAATGAGCGCAATCATGCCTATCGACCAACGCATATTGGCATTAATAGCTTGGCTTATCTTTAATTCTATATTTTTCTAAAACAAAACGGGATCAAAACTTTCTTTTTGCTCGCTCGGTTTTTATGCTACCTTCAAGTAGTCACTATTCTCAGTTTTCACCAAATTACCACTGCGCTCAACGACAAAATAACCTTGCTTCAATAATTCATCTTTCGTTTCTTCGTTAAAATAAAAAGAGGCCATTGCCCCATAAAGTCTGTAGCCCTTATAGATAGGAAACAGTTTTTTAAAATTGTTACGTTTACGCTCTAACTTACTAATATCTTCTAAATGCGCTTTATATTTCACTTCAATAATGGCGATAGCATTACCATTCGTTAAAAATATGTCGTACTCTTCCTGAAGTTGACCGCGATGCTTTGACATACTCTTAGTAACATCATCAAAAGTCAAACTACCTAAATGGTTATCTTTGATTAGACTATTATAAAAGAAATCTTCCGCCACATCCCCTTGATTAGCGCTAATTCCACCCAGCATCCTGGCTACTTTATCTAATTTTCTATCAGTTTCTTTTAGTTGGGCATCCGTTTCTTTCTGCGAAACAGCTAAACTTGCAACTAATGCTTTTAATTCATCATCGATCATTATTTTCTCACAGGTTAATAATTTAAAGTATAGGATGGACTATAAAGCAGCAAAGGGGGCAGACTCCAATACCGATTCCTGAACATATATTAAGAGCGGTATTAGGGTTAGGGTCGCCGCGATTGATTTCATTCTTTTAGCCTGCCACTCTCAATACCCCAACGACTAATCCACCCATAGCAATCAATACACCAAAGCTCCAACGCATTTGTAATTTTATTTCTTGATGTATATTCATAGTGGCTTTACTTTGCAATTCAAATTGCTTGTCAATTTTTTCAAAGCGTTTTTCTACTTATTCAAAACGCCTGTCAGATTCATTGCGCATTTGCTTTAGTTGTCTATCGACTTGCTCAATGTCTTTTTCAATTTGTGCAAAATTCATTAACATTAACTCTCGTTGATGTTTTAATTTCTCTTCTACCCGTGTTGTTCTTTCTCGCAATTCTAATTCGTAACGAACATCTGCATTACTTACTTCAGGTGTGGCTTGAATTGATTTTATAATTAATGCTTGTATTTGTTCTATATCTTCTTGTGCTAGGATTTATGATCTCCTTTATTCAATGGCTAATCAATGAGTGAGTCACTGAGAACAAACTCGCTTGATTTCACTATTTAACAAACATATCCGCTAATTTTAACACGGTAACAATGAGAGCAATCATGCCTATTGACCAACGCATATTAGTATTAATGGCTTGACTTATCTTTAGCTCTATATTTTCTCAAAGAGGTCAAATCGTGTGTTTACGCTAGTTTCAAGTAATTTAAAATCACTTTTTAAAAGCGAGAACTCACCTTTCAGTCCATTAAATTCACCTTTTAAACTGGCTACATTGGCAGTTACTTCATCTAATTTTTCATCGAGGTGATTAATATGATTATCTTGTGATTTTAGCAATAATGTATTGATATCTTCCTGGTTCAAACCTTCCCCACGACTAAACCTTTCTTCTATTTCTTGAATGCATGGGCTGATCATTTCAATCAGCATATCATCTACTTTGGTTTTGTTCATTTTTTGGCTCTCAACTCACTTAACCATTAACCTAGTCAGAGCAAAAGCTGGGCTAGACCTTTCTTTTTGCAATCACTCGACTTATTAAAATCACTATGATTAACTTTTCTGTTTCTAAAATTTTGTAGGCAATGCAATACGATTTGTTTGTTTGCTACTAATAAGTAGCATTATATCATCCTTTAAATACGCAAAATCGGAGGGTTGGCGTGAGGAGAGGAGAATAAAATCAAGGTCTTATTATCTATTCCCCGTAACTTCTCATTATTAAAGGGTACAGATAGTTTTTCCAGTGCGTCATTCCTGCATGCTCTTAGCAGGAATCTATGCTCAACGTAGATTCCCGATAAAAGACTTCGGGAATGACTATGTTTTTACATGTATTTGCCTGTGAATAATGAGAAGTTATCTATTTCCCCTCATCCAACCTTCTCCCTCTGGAAGGCTTTTAGACTTATGTAGATAGCTATATTAAGTCAACAGCATTGAGCCTGACACTACCCATATGCCTAATTTGTATGATTCGTACCGAAAAATCCTCATTAGCACAAGTACTAATAAATCCGAACCTATACTTTAGCCATTAGACCGTAACAGCCTCAATAGCTTCCTTTCTCTTTTTAACAGCATTTCTGATAAAAGCAGCAAAGATACCTAACATTCCACCTAGCAATATAGCAATACTAATAACTAGGAGTTTTTTCGGTTTTACTGGTTTTTCTGGTTCAACAGCCACCTGATCCAACCTTACCACTCGAATAGCTTCTGCATTGATTTTAATCCCGCCTAAATATGCATACTGTTGCTTTAGATCATTTATTTTTCCAATGAACGGGTCATCTGACTTACGTGCGTTTAATACTTGAATTTCACGGTCAATTGCTTTTACCCCTCGCATATACTCCATATTAAGTCCATTTGCTGCTTGGTTAATTTCTGAAACTTTTATCCCTGCCGCTTTAGCTATTTCCAGCGCCTCTTGCAATCGCACCACCCGGTCCAACCTGCGAGCTTGTGCAACCGCTCTTATTGATGCCATTTTATCTGTAATCTCTGTTTTTTTACTTTCAACTTCTACAGTTAGCGACTGAATAAGCTGATGTTTAGTCTGGGAAGCAACAAAATCAATATATTGATTTAACCATTCTGCCGACTTAGCCGCATCATCTAATTCAAATGACAAACTAACAAATGACGTATTATTTTTTTTAGGGATATTTATTACCAACTTATCATAAAACTTTTTTTGAAAAATAGTCGCCTTTTCAATCGATTTAATTTCTCTATCTTTCTTATACCAAACAAGTAAATTGTGCTCATTATAAAACTGCTGCCTTAGCTGTCTCGACTGAAGATTATTTAGGAAAGCCTCATACACAGACGGTATAGTATATTGCTGCACACCTTGCACACCTTGCATATTTAAGCCCTGAATATCCTGTTGCAACGGAGGTAAAAAAAAGGCCTCTGCTTTATATATTGGCTTCGTAACTACCAAATAACCAGCAGCAATCATAGTGACTAAAAAGGTCACCATAATAATTAACGTTTTCTGTTTCCATAAAATGTCCCACAGCTCAAACAAGTCTATTTCATCATCTTGTTGATATGCCGGCATATAAGAAGGTGTTTGTTGAGGTTCTTTTTGCATTATTCTTTATTTACCTTTTTTAATTTTCAAAACATTCACATTAAAAGCATGCAGATCTCGTTATCATACGGCTTTCAGTCTAATCATTATCTCTTTATTCTTGCACGTTATTTGCGAGAACCTATGAGCATAGGTTGCCGGTAGAAAAACTTTAGGAATAAGCAATATGTGCTGTAGAGCCGCAATTTAATAACATGAGATTGCACACAGTTTTGTGGAAACGAGTTTAGTCACAAAATCGCGGCTAAAGCCACTCCCACAGGAATACACATTAAATAAAATCCGAAACTTTAGGTTATGAAGCACCGCCAGCCCTTCGAGGACTGGCGGTGCTTTCGGGTATTATTCACCTCTCATCTGTGTATTACCCTGTACATAACGAACCACTAAAACACGCCAGGACGTGATCTCACTTTCATTCAAAAACAACGACTCGCTTGATCAACTGCGGGGAAATAGCTGCTCCGAATCCCGTATTCCACAAGCTCCATAACCGGCTACATGAGATTTTTCTTATCGGCTGAAGTTATACGTAATCAAATAGTCTTATGCGCAACTAATCCAATAACCGCAAAAAACTCCTGACACCAATTATATATCAAAACCCTAGCTCACACTCTACAGACCATTCCATTTAAAATTCACTAAACCATGCCTGCATATTAACAAGAAACTAAAACGCCTTTGCTTAGCGCATTGTAGATTTAAAAAACCTGTCAAGAAAATAGGTTATACCAATCCCAATAAATAATTACTGTAATGGTCGTCATTCCCGAAGTCTTTAATCGGGAATCCATGCGTACACTATAGATTCCTGCTAAAAGCATACGCCCCGAAATCGGCGCGCTGTCGCGCAGCAAACTTATGTGTAGCATAATGGAGTTGCGCGAG
>Ga0209184_1000769_pt1 | contig 28493 bp, 25 predicted proteins | sample EN8Hudsemesocosm_2_FD_184627 | JGI IMG/M metagenome (GOLD analysis project Ga0209184, IMG submission 184627) | Methane-oxidizing microbial communities from mesocosms in the Hudson Canyon - EN8C Hudson Canyon (SPAdes) (version 2) | ecosystem: Environmental > Aquatic > Marine > Cold seeps | place... | reverse complement strand
GACATCGGGCTAGGCAAGGAGATACAAATATTGGGCTGAAATTGTACGCTACTTCCTGGGTCGTTCATTCACATCACCTTTAAGTAGTGAGAAAATCGATTGCACTAATATTTAAGTAAGTTATTTTATCAGACTAACCTTTGGCTGGCATACTAAGGTTTACTGGGGAGTTATTAAATTCCCCAGTATCAATGACCGTTTTATCTAATGCATGTATAAGCTAAATTGATTCTTTATAAAATCAATTCATCGATTGGCTGCTATAAGGGTCGACAACAGCCAGCTTGAATAAAATACTTTAATCATGGAACAGTTTCGGATAGTAAATGTTTACGATAATCGCCATCTTCTATCAGCATTGAATCAACAACAGGTAAATTGTAGAAATACGCAAAAACTTTGGTTGTAATGGTTGGTAAAATTATTTGAATTTCTGACCGAAGATAGAGTGAACTCCCCAAATCGTTCGGGTTATATCCCTCGACCATATCGAGGTTTTGAAGGGTATCATTGTTTACGTAATACAATTCTCCAAAGACAATCCCATCACCTTTTTTAAGGCCAGGATAGTAGCCGATGTCATATAATTGAACACCACGAACTACAGCATCACCTAAAAACTCTGAATCATCTAGTATGTGTGATAAAGGTAAACCACTTAACAGTGTTCCATAAACAAAAACCAGCATATTCTTCTCCATCATAGACAACAATCATATAAAGTTGGTTTGTGGTGATGTGGATTGAAAATCATTTCTTCAACATCATATCCAGCAGCAATTTGACGGCAATACTGGTTGTCTATGTGGCGTGGAATCAGGACGAAATGGAGGTGTTGTAGATATGCGTGTTTTTTAGTTCTGTTAAATTGGTTACAGGTTAATTTTCTAGGTATTCGACCGTTAGAATCGCGGTGTTTTTTATTATAGATAGACATTGATATTTTCCGTAGTTACATAACGGGAAAATATCCATGCAATGGTAGTGATGATGAGTTTTATTCATATACTGTTTTTTTTGAAATTAAATTAGTATCACCTTTACAGCGATTCAAATGAATCAATAATCAAAGGAAATCCAGATGATTTAATCTCATTTTTTGCTAAAGCAACTTTAGTTTCAGCAATGTCTTTTGAGTATGTACCAGCTATCGCTATACCTTCTAAATGCACCTTAAAAGCAAGCTCATAAGCCTCATCTTCGCTTTTATTGAAATAGTTAACGAGAATATCAATAACACACTGAAATGATGTAATGTCATCGTTAAATAGCATTACCTTATACAATGGTGGTCGTTTTAGAGCAGGTCTACAAGGCGATGCAATCGTTTTAGTCGGCATTATCGATTCCATATGAAACTGTTAGACTATTATACAAGTTAGTAGCGATTGAAACCGTGATACACCATTCATATTCTGGCGAAGTGTGAACACTTAAAGAATGATTATACTGTTAACGATAAAGGGTATGATTATGGTGTAAATCGTTGCGGTTATTGCCCCAACGTTTTTCCTGTAGACTGCACAAGCAGTTCCTTCTTTACTTGTTCTTGGTATCCTGGTGGTAATTTGGCAGTAGCACCCTCCCTAAGCTCGGCTAGGCGGCTTTCAAGTTCTAGAAAGTCTTTCAACCAGTTGTCTTTCTGAACTTCATGTAAGGTTCGGTATCTGGTTGCAAGACCGTTATATGCCTGAATCAAACGACGACACTCAGTTTGGTATGCATCACAATCAAGACTTTTATGAATTGCGGTAAGTAATGCTCCTATTAGAATTATGCCTGCTATAACTGGCCTCCACTTATCTGTCGCAAATAGTGCTGAACCAGCTGTAACCGCTAGAAGTGAAGGTACAATTACTGTTACCCAGTTTGTATACCCAAAGAGTTTTAGACGCTTGTTAAACGCATAGGACTCAATCTTGCATTCGATTTCACGCCGCGCGCACACCTCTTTTTCATCTTTTAGCATTCACCCCTCCTTATAATCAAAGGTTATCGTTCAATTTAAGAGTAACTTATTTTGCATTCAATGGTCCGTAATTTTTTATGTTTTTATCCAGCGGCAAATATCAGAGGGTTTACGCTGGCGTTAACATATCTTATTTCCAAAAAATCTAGAAGTTAAAAATGCCGAATATAGAGTTAACTGAAGTTTCCCAGTTTCTAAAGCGACAGACCTAGCTATGTATAAGGGTTTGTATTTTAGTAGGGTTTGCCTTAAATATAGCAAACCCCCATTTAAATGGTTTCTCTCTATACGTCACGGCGCTAATAATTGGGAAACTTCAGTAGAGATAATAGCTTTATTTTAATTTTTTTTGGATAATGCTTCTAATTCCTTGAATGTACTCCTGTTCTTATAACCAGTATCCATTTTCACCAATATAAATTCAAGATTACTCAGGTTTTGTTCGTTTGCTACAATTCTAATCCATGTAAAAATATTATTGTAAGGTGATTCGAAATGAGGGACGCTACGATTCTTACTGTTAATGTCATCTAAGAATTCAAGTTCCTTTTCTCTAATTAATATCATTCCTGCCCACCATACATTAAAAACTGATTGACCCAAAAAAGTATCAATAAGAACTTTATAATATAAGCCGTTCTTCACTCCAAAGCACAATTTATCGGCATAATTAAGAGCGTCAATTATTTGCGAATATTCAAGAGGGTACTTATTAATAAATTCATTAACAAACCTTGTTGCTTCAGTTCTTGAACGTACAAGTGCCTTAAAGCTATGTTCCTTGGCCATTTTATTATTAAGAAGTTTACATGCTCGTTCTAATTGAATCCTTTTCTCACCTTTGTATAAGTCGTGGTCAATTGCGTCTAAGGTATTTTTTAAAATTAGGTTTTTTTTGTTAGTTCTAATTGTTTCAGTTACCATGAAAGCTGCAAGCAAGGTTGAGAAGAAAGCTACAAAAGGGGTTAAAAAATCTTTAATGTACAATTTACCAAATTCACTAACTGGTAATCCTCCTAAATGTAGTCCTGCAAAGAATACAGCTCCCACAAAGCTTAAAATTATAATTACATTGATAACACTTCTTTTTTTATGCACATATTTTCCTTAAATATTGAATCTGGAAAGTAAAAGTTATAAACCATAGCTATATATTTTCACTTTGGCATGGAAGCAATGTCAAGTGGTAATGCATTGCTATTTAGATGTTCTTTACGTGTGTAATTTAACCATGCCCTAGCTATACATTTAAAACAGTGTGTAATATAAGTATATTTTGCATATTTTACACAAATGTAATTATAGTTTATAATGTAAATTACACACTTTTATAAAATATCACTATGAACACTTATAATTACATCCGTGTTTCAACAATTTTACAAAATACAGACCGACAATTAATTGGAGTAGATTGTGATGTCGAATTTGTTGAGAAAGTATCTGGCAAGGATAAGAACAGAGAACAATTGTCATTGATGCTCAAAATCTTAAAAAAAGGTGATAGGGTTAATGTACATGAACTTTCAAGACTCGGAAGAAACACACAAGACTTGTTGAGTATTGTTGACGAAATTATTAACACGGGCTGTTCTATTAAATTCTATAAAGAAGATTTATTATTTGGAGATAAAAAGAATATTTGTAACGATTTGATGTTAACTATATTAAGTGCGGTTTCGCAGATGGAACGTGACTTAATGTTGGAACGCCAGCGCGAGGGTATCGAGATTGCTAAACTTAAAGGAAAGTATAAAGGTCGTAAGCCAACACTATCCGACGAACAGCTAGAGCAAATGAAACAAGATTTTAATTCTGGTATGAAGAAAACTGAGGTTGCTAAAAAATACGGTGTTACACGTTCTTATGTATATCAGTTGGTAAAGAAACAAAGTAACCTTGTTATTCAAGAGTTTTGAAATTGTCAGATTAAGTTTGTTAAAGTAATTATTAAAAAACTTCTTATTCTTACAATGGTTGGATGATTACCAGTATTTTCTTTCATTATTTGGCTTAGAGTCTGGAATAAATCAAGCGGTCACAACAATAGTAGCTAATGAAATAAACCTTACTTTTGCTTGGGTTCATGGTTCTGAAAATTATCTAAAATCATAATGATATTTGGCTAACTAAAGCCTGGTATAGATTGGCAGTGACTGTTGATGGTATTCCTCAATCACATTTTTACGTTGTCATACTGGGCGGTCGCATACAGCCAAAAGCAGGCACTACCTATTTTATTATTTACCCCCTGTTACAAATAAATTATGATGCCTGTAGCAGCAAATCAATGGACTATATGATTTTATAAGGCGGTTTAGCTTTTCTGGTCTAATCTTTATGATAGGGTGTCTTAATGGTTTCAATGAGAGCAACATCATTAACTAAAGAAATCAGCAAAGTGATTATTGTCTGGTTAATTCCTCTGTGTGTATTATTTGGTTACGTCTTTTCGCTTGAATATAACAAAGCTTTGGATAGGCTGACGGATAATGAAACCAATAATGTTATTTTAGTACGGGGAACAATCAAAGATGTGTTAACAGAAAGGATAGCGGATACCTTAACCCTTTCTGACTTGGTTACACTTCATATTAAAAACGGACAAATCAATGGACATATCAATGATGAGTTTGTAGCCTTTTCTGGCAATATAGGTGTTTATGACCAAATTCGTATACTTGATGTTTCAGGTCAAGAAACTAATCGGGTTAATCAGGAAAATTATCACATAATCCAAGTTCCATTCAATAAACTACAAAATAAAAAGCATCGCTATTATTTCAAAGAAACCGTTTCATTAGATAGGGGGGAAGTTTTTATATCGCCTCTGGATTTAAATATTGAAAACGGTGCAATAGAACAACCTATTAAGCCAATGATACGGATAGGCACACCTATCTATAGTCAAACAGGAGAGAAAGTCGGTGCCTTACTGTTAAACTATTTATCACAAAATTTACTGGATAAAATATCACATTCAACAAGTCGTCAAACGCAAACAATCTCACTGTTAAATGGACAAGGGTACTGGCTAAAACATCCGAATAGAGAAAGAACGTGGGGGTTTATGTATAACAATGATGAACGTTTTCAAAAATATCATCCAACGGTCTGGTCTCAAATTACAACACAAGAAGAAGGTCAAATTACAACGGCAGATGGGGTGTTTACTTTTGCATCCACCTATCCCATTCATGAATCACTTCCTTTTCACAGGCATGAAAACTCCAGTAATCACAACAATCACGATTTATCAATTAAAGGCTATGTCTGGAAAATTGTGTCATTTATCCCTGATGAGCAATTAACAACACTGCAACAAAATATAGTCATAAGATTTTCTTATGTCACCTTGCCATTATTATTGATACTGATGCTAGTCAGCTGGCGTCTTGCTCTTTATCGAATAAAAAATGAAAAAAACAAACAAGCGCTCATTGAATCTTATCAACTACTAGAGCGTAGAGTCGATGAACGGACACAAGCGCTACAGCATGAAGTTGAAATCAGAACCAAAGCTGAAGAACGTATGCGACATATGGCAAGTTATGATGCATTAACGGCTATACCCAATCGAGCTTTGTTCGATGACCGGTTACTTACCGTTATGGCAATGAATAAACGGCATAAATCGCGTTCAGCACTATTGTTTATAGATTTAGATGATTTTAAAGAGGTTAATGATGGTTTTGGGCATGAAACGGGAGATGTTGTTTTAAAACAGGTCAGTAATCGTTTAATACATACAGTAAGAGATAGCGATAGCGTGGGGCGATACGGTGGTGATGAATTTGTAGTGTTATTGCATGAAATAAAGTCAGAAGCCGATGCAATTTTTGTTGCCAAACAAATCATCCAAGCAATTTCAAAAGAATATAGAGTAGATAGTATCACTGTTCATATTGGTTGTAGCATCGGTATTGCCATTTATCAAGATGACGATTTGACAGCGCAAGAATATATAAACCAAGCAGATGAAGCGATGTATGAGATAAAGAAATCAGGTAAAAATCATTATAAAATAGCATCTACCCTGCCTGATATTGGGAATCCATGCTAATCTGGAAATATAATTATAGCTAACATAGCGAGCATTTATGATTGATATGAAGTGGGATGAAAATTTTGCTGTTGGGCATGAGCGAGTAGACCAAGAACATAAGGTTTTTTTAGACCTGATTAACAATTTATCAGTGGCAGAAAAGAATGATATGCCGAAAGAACGAGTGTTGAGGTTATTAGAAGAAATATCACGATATGCCAATTTCCATCTGTATAGTGAAGAGAACCTGATGATAGATTCGGACTATCCAGATTATGAAGCACATAAAAAAGACCATGAATTGCTCTTAGCCACGCTGATTGAACAGATTCACAATTACCAAATAGGGACTAGCGGCTTAGATGAATTGGTTGAATTTATCTTTCATTGGTTTGCTACCCATACCACTGAAATGGACAATAAATTGACGGAACACATTAACGCTAATCATTGAACCAACGAAGGACGATGATTGAATTAGGAACAAGGTATGATTGATATAAAGTGGGATAATAAGTTTTCAGTAGGTCATGAACGAATAGACCAAGAGCATAAGATTTTCTTGGGCTTGGTAAAAGCGGTATCAATTGCTGCAGATGAGGCTATGCCAAAGGAAAAGATATTACGGATTTTGGTGGAAATTAAAAAATATGCTGATTTTCATTTCTACAGTGAAGAAAATCTGATGATAGATTCAGGCTATTCAGATTATGAAGAGCATAAAAAGGAGCATCAATTATTACTCGCAAGGCTTGATGGGCAGCTTCATGATTATCGCAACGATGCCTGTGATTTGGATGAACTCATCGAATTTATATTCCAATGGTTTGCTTTGCACACGACTGGAATTGATAAGAAACTAGCGGTACATATAGAAGGTAGTTATAAATAAAAGAATTAACTATAAAATATAGAGCAATTCCTTTTCTGAGAGTGACTGTCTCTTATGGGTTGAAGACAGTCAGTTAATGTCATCATAGGTATGTTCAACAATATTCGCTATTGAGGCAATACCACATCTGGTAGTTTCTTCTTGGATAAGAACCATAATGACTAGCCATCTAATTCATCATCAGGAATATAAGGAATTAAACCTTTCTCCAAAGCAATTTCCTGAGCTTCCCGTGGCATGGTTCTAATGTCGACTATCATCCCGTTCACTGACAACATCCAAGCCATTGGATTGTTATCCAAGTTACTTGGAAGTGTCCAGTTCGGGTCAGATTGATACATATCCAGATAATCACGAATAGTTTTGGATTTACCTTGACCAGTACTATGCCCTACACCAAATATCTTATATATATCTGCTGCACCTATATGAGGTGTCTGACTTTTATCAAATGCAAAGTTCACTGTAGCGATAGCATGAGTGGCACCACACGCCCATGAATTAGCTTTACCTTTATCTAGTGGGGATGGACGTTTTCTACATAACGCAGCAACAGCATAGCGGATAAGCTGGGCGTACTCTTCATTTAGATTCTCTTTAGAGAAACTATCAGTAAGCTCAACAATCGACTTATATTTTTCTTGCATCGACTTAGGAATGTTTTCCAATTTCTTTATTTGGCTCATTTTCAGTTCCTAAAATATTAAAACGGTAATGTTAACGTCAAGCTAGGAAAAAAGGGTTTTGTTAATTGGACGCGTAGAGTCGATGGTCTACTATTAGTGTTTAGCAACCACATGAAAAAAGCAGTCTGATTATCAATACCTGACTTATGTGCTTTTGCTATCTCCGCAACAAATAGACGAAATAATTCCTGAGTGGTTCAGTTGGTAATTAATAAAATCAATGTCTTATACACATATGATTTTTGGATACATAATAAATCAAATTAATTATTTTTATAAACAGGTCTTGAGCCTATTGACAAACATAAGTGATTGAAAGTTAATTGTATTTTATGTGGTGTGTATTTTTTATACAATTTAGCTAAACTGCAATATCTACGTGGGTTTAGCTTAACTGATAACTATTAATCCACAGAGTTATCCACAGGAACTGTGCATAAAAAGAAATAGTTAAATATCATAACAACTTAGACGTTAAAGCAAGAATTGCCATGTAATGAGCGTACTAACTAATCTATGGTTTATTTGAAATATATGCACTCAAATAGGTAATTAAAAATTTGATTAAGTTAAAGCCTTTGTAATGTGGCAAAATACAGACAATAAAATATTAGGTATTGCGTAAAAGTCTACACCTAAGATTAAAATGCAAGTAGAAATAGCAAAACCATAAGGAATTAGTTTTCGTGTTTGAACAAACCTTCAAGAATATAGATGACGTACTCTGGAAAGAGTCAGGCTGTACCACCGAATTAGATTACACCGAACAAACTTCATGGATACTGTTTCTTAAATATCTGGATGATTTAGAAGGTGAACGGGCGATTGAAGCGGAGTTAGTCGGTAAACCTTATCACTTTATTATTGATGCACAACATCACTGGTCACGTTGGGCTGCACCTAAACGCACTGATGGCAGTTTTGACCATGATGCGGCACTCAGTGGTGATGACCTGATTGAATATGTCGATAACGAATTATTTCCCTATCTAAAAGGCTTTAAACAACGCGCTTCATCACCTGACACCATTGAATATAAAATTGGTGAAATATTTGGTGAGATTAAAAGCAAGTTTCAAAGTGGATATTCTTTACGTGATGCTTTAGAACTAATGGACCAGCTACATTTTCGGTCACAAAAAGAAAAACATGAGTTATCACACCTGTACGAAACTAAGATAAAGAACATGGGTAACGCTGGGCGTAATGGCGGTGAGTACTACACACCACGCCCCTTAATTCGAGCGATGATTCAAGTCACCAAGCCAAGTATTGGAGAAACCATTTATGACGGTGCTTGTGGTTCAGCAGGGTTCTTATGTGAATCTCATGACTATCTTCGTTATGATGCTGACGGCAATGGCTTGGAATTAAGTACCAGTCAGTTACAAGCACTGCAAACCAAAACCTTCTACGGCAGAGAAAAGAAAAGTCTCGCCTATGTGATTGCCATTATGAATCTGATTTTACATGGCATAGATACCCCGAATATTATCCATACGAACACACTGGCTGAAAATCTGGCGGATGTGCAAGAGAAAGACCGTTACGACATCATATTGGCTAATCCTCCCTTTGGTGGTAAAGAGCGTAAAGAGATACAGCAGAATTTCCCGATTAAAACAGGAGAAACAGCCTTTTTGTTTCTGCAACATTTCATTAAATTTCTTAAAGCAGGTGGACGCGGTGCGGTGGTAATTAAAAACACCTTTCTATCCAATTCAGATAATGCTTCTAAAGCACTACGTCAGGAATTATTAGAAAGTTGTAATCTGCATACCGTACTGGATTGTCCTGGTGGTACGTTTCTGGGGGCTGGTGTAAAAACCGTGGTGCTGTTTTTTACTAAAGGCGAACCGACTAAAAAGACTTGGTATTACCAGTTAGACCCTGGCAGAAGCATGGGTAAAACCAATCCGCTTAATGATAATGACCTGAAAGAGTTTGTTGAGTTACAAGCTAGCTTTACGGATAGTGATAAGTCATGGATTGTAAATGCTGATGATATTGACCAAAGTACATTTGACCTTTCAGTAAAGAATCCTAATAAGGAAGAAGAAGAGCCTTTGCGTGAACCACAGGAAATATTGGCGGAGATTGCGGCATTGGATAAGGAGAGTGCTGAAGTGATGGAAGGCATTCGGAGTTTATTGTGAGACAGATTAATAAGCAGAACATATATAGTTCCCACGGTCTCCGTGGGAACTCATCTAAGAACGCTCTGCGTTCCGTGACGCAGAGCATCACTGGCTGCATTCCCACGCTGGAGCGTGGGAACGATGAATTAGAGGTTTAATTGATAATGGATAATGGTCAATTGTTTGCAGGGTGGCGAGTCGAGCGACTTGGTGATGTGTGTGAGGTGATTTCAGGTCAATCCCCTCAAGGTAAGTTTTACAATGATACGGGAACAGGTACGCCTTTTTATCAAGGTAAAAAGGAGTTTGGTGATAAGTTTATTGGGCGACCCAAGAAATGGACTAGTCATATAACTAAAATGGCTTGTTTAGACGATATTCTAATGTCTGTTCGTGCGCCTGTGGGCCCCATCAACTTTGCAACTCAAAATCTTTGTATTGGTAGAGGGTTGGCTGCAATACGAACTGGAGTAAAGATTGATAAGGACTTTTTGTATTATCAATTGTTATCAAAACAAAGAGAAATTAGTGGAAATGAAGGTGCTGTTTTTGCTTCCATTAATAAAAAACAAATAGAAAGTATAGAGCTTAATCTTCCACCGCTCCCCGAACAAAAACGCATTATTGCCATTCTGGATGAAGCCTTTGCAGGTATCAGTCTAGCGGTAGCCAATGCAGAGAAGAACCTTGCTAATGCCCATGAGTTGTTTGAAAGCTATCTTAATAATGTTTTTACTCAGAAGGGTGATGCTGTATTAGTAAAGCTATCAGATATAGCAACAGATATTACTGATGGAGACCATTCCGCACCACCTAAATCATCAGAAGGGATTCCATTTATAACAATCTCTAATGTAAATAAAAAGACTCGATTAATTGATTTTACAAACACCTTTAAAGTGCCTGAAGAATACTTTAATAACCTTAAACTTAATAGAAAGCCAAAGTTTGGTGATGTTCTGTATACGGTAACTGGCTCTTATGGTATTCCAATTAAAGTACCTGAGGGTGTAGACTTTTGTTTTCAACGACATATTGGGTTGCTCCGTCCAAATGAAAAAATTCATAGCTCATGGCTTTACTATGCTTTGTTATCCCCTATGGTATTTAAACAAGCTACCGAAGGTGCAACAGGTACAGCACAGAAAACGGTTTCATTAAGAGTTCTTCGAAGTGTTAGGGTGCCATTAATGAATTGGGAGAAACAAGAAGATGTTGTTAAACAACTCGATAAAATGTGGGTAAAAACGCAACACCTAGAAACCATCTACCAACAAAAACTAACAGCCCTAAACGAACTAAAACAATCCATCCTACAAAAAGCATTCACTGGTCAATTGACGAGTACAATTGACAATGGGTAATTGATAATGGATAACGTGAAATCAAAATTAAATTATCAATTTTCAACTGTCAATTATTCACTACCTAACGATTCTCAATTGTCCATTGTGTTTGATACCGCCAAACAAAGTGTAGCGGTAACGGTTAATGCTGAAACCCTTACCGATGCTAAGATTGTGCACACACTGTGTTCACAATTGAGCTACTCGCTTTTGATAAAAGCAAAAACGATGGGGCATCTATAATGCAAGAACGTGATATTGCTCTAATTAACGAGTTACGTGAAAATTCAGCTGAAAATACCTGTCTTGAATTTAAAAAAGATAATATTGATAGCAAGCTAATTGGTAAATTATGTTCTGCTTTATCGAATGCTGCACGGATAGAAAATAAAGATTTGGCGTATGTGTTGTGGGGAATAAACGATGATGACCATAGTGTTGTCGGTACTGAGTTTGACCCAGATAGTAAAAAAGTGGGCAATCAGGTTTTTCAATTATGGTTAGCCAATAAATTGAATCCAAGCATTGCTTTTTCTTTTCGTTCGGTCAATCACCCTGATGGCCGCGTTGTTATTTTAGAAATTCCTGCTGCGACATCTGCGCCTGTCGAATACGAAGGGACTGCTTTTACTCGTATTGGTAGCGCTACGCCTAAATTGTCTGATTACCCCGACCGTTTTCAGTTATTGATTAGTAATATACGGCCTTATCTTTGGGAAAAAGGGATTGCGAAATCTTTTGTGTTAGAAGACGATGTGCTGGATTTATTGGATTATCCTGCTTATTTTAAATTAACTGGACAACGGCTTCCTGATAATAGGGCAGGCATTTTTGAACGATTAAATGCGGAACAACTGATTTTTAAAGATGTAGGTGGGCGTTGGAATATTTCTAATTTAGGGGCTATTTTATTTGCCTCAGATTTAAGTCAATTCGATTCTGCACTTTCTCGAAAAGCGGTGCGCTTTGTGGCTTATGAAGGTAACAATAAAGCCTCTACTGTTACACATAGGAAAGATGGTAATAAAGGCTATGCCACCGGGTTTGAAGGACTGGTCGGGTATATTAATAACTTGCTGCCTAACAATGAACATATTGGTGCTGCTTTTCGAGAAGCGAAACCGCTCTTTCCTGAATTAGCCATTCGTGAATTAGTTGCCAATGCATTGATTCATCAAGATATGAGCATTAGAGGTGCAGGCCCACAGATTGAGCTTTTTTGTGACCGTATTGAAATCACAAACCCCGGACAACCATTGGTACAAACAGCGCGAATGATTGACCTTCCCCCTCGGTCTCGTAATGAGGCGCTTGCTTCTTTAATGCGCCGTATGAATTTGTGTGAAGAACAGGGTACGGGATTAGATAAAGTGATTATTCAGGTTGAGCTATTTCAACTTCCTCCACCAAAATTCCAAGCTGAAGAACATTCTATGCAGGTTATTTTATACGGACCACGTAGCTTTGCTGATATGACACCTGCTGAACGAATAAGAGCTTGCTACCAACATGCTGTAATTAAATACTTGAGTGGTGAGCGTATGAAAAATTCAAGTTTATGTGAGCGATTTGGTATTGAAAAAGGTAATGCCGCTCAGGTTTCTAAAGTGATTAAAAATACAATAGCAGCCGGTGAGGTTCAAGCTGCTGATGCAGAACATCCTAGAGCGGGTTATTTACCCTGGTGGGCTGTGTAAGTTTTCTTGACTGGGTTTTGACTCAGGTTGCTACATTTTGTTTGTAATCACAGCCTATATTATAAATTTCAATGGCTTATGTTTTTTTATAGGATTAAAGTTTCTTGACTGTGTTTTGATTGCTATATGAGTTGCTAAGAAAAAAAGGAATGAATACATGAATGAAGCAGAAACCAGAGCGGAACTGATAGACCCTGCGCTTAGCTTGGCTGGATGGGGTAAAGTGGATGGTAGTCGTATTAGACGAGAAGTTATTGCGCCCGGTCGATTAGTGGGCAGTGGTAAACGTACTCAGTCGGATATTGCTGATTATGTCTTAGTTTATCGTGGTCAAAAATTAGCGGTCATTGAAGCTAAACGAGTTAGCCTGGCAGATACAGAAGGACTAGGGCAAGCAAAAAGGTATGCAACAAAGCTACAAACCCGTTTTGCCTACTCAACCAATGGTAAAGGCATTTACCGTGTGAATATGGACACAGGTGAAGAGGGCTATGTTGAATCCTATCCAACACCCGATGAACTATGGCAACAAACCTTTGCAGATAAAGACCCAGCCACAAAAGCATGGCGAGAACATTTTGCGACCATTCCCTTTGAAGATAAAGGCGGAACATGGGAAGCCCGTTATTATCAGCACAATGCGATTAATCAAGCCTTAGAATCTATAGCCGAGGGTAAAGACCGTATTCTATTAACATTGGCAACAGGCACTGGTAAAACCTTTATTGCCTTTCAGTTAGCGTGGAAGTTGTTTCACAGCAGATGGAACCTAAAAGACTGGAATAATGGCACAGAACCCAGTCGCAGACCGCGTATTTTATTTTTAGCTGACAGAAATATATTAGCTAACCAAGCTTATAGTTCATTCTCTGCTTTTCCTGAAGATGCTTTGATTCGCATATCACCAGAGGAAATCCGTAAAAAAGGCAGAGTGCCTAAGAATGGTAATATCTTCTTCACCATTTTCCAGTCTTTTATGTCAGGTAAAGATGAAGAAGGCAACCCAGCCCCTAGCTTTAGTGACTACCCCAAAGACTTCTTTGATTTCATAATTATTGACGAATGCCATCGGGGTGGTGCGAATGATGAAGGCAACTGGCGCGGCATATTAGAATACTTTTCACCTGCTATTCAGTTAGGTTTAACAGCCACTCCTAAACGTAAAGGTAATGTTGATACCTATGCCTATTTCGGTGAGCCAGTGTTTACCTATTCGCTTAAAGAAGGTATTAATGATGGTTATCTAACCCCCTTCAGGGTCAGGCAATTTGCAACGACCATGGATGATTACACTTATACCGCTGATGATGTGGTGGTAAAAGGTGAAGTGGAAGAGGGTAAGCGATATTCTGAAGACGATTTTAACCGAGTTATCATTATCCCTGAGCGTGAAGCCTATCGGGTTAAAACCTTTATGGAGTTGATAGACCAGAAACAAAAGACACTAGTTTTTTGTGCCACGCAAGAACATGCGTTGAGCATACGTGATTTGATTAACCAGACCAAGCAAAGTGCTGACCCTAACTATTGTATTCGTGTCACCGCTGATGATGGTAAAGAAGGTGAACGTTGGTTGCGGGTATTTCAGGATAATGAAAAAACAATCCCCACGATTTTAACCACCTCACAGAAATTATCGACGGGTGTTGATGCTCGTAATGTACGTAATATTATCCTGATGCGACCAGTTAATTCGATGATTGAATTTAAACAGATTGTGGGTAGAGGGACGCGTTTATTTGATGGTAAGGATTACTTCACCATTTATGACTTTGTTAAAGCCTATGAGCATTTTAATGATGCTGAATGGGATGGTGAACCGTTGGAACCTGAGTTATGTGAACGCTGTGGTAAAAGTCCCTGTGTTTGTGTAAAAGAGCCGTCCGTCGAGTGTTATTTATGTGGGCAAAAGCCTTGTGTCTGTGAAAAGCCAGAACCAGAACCTTGTGATGTTTGTGGCGAAATACCTTGTGCCTGTGAGAAAAAGGTAAAGGTAGAAATAAAATTAGCCGATGGCAAAGCCCGCAAGATAAAACATATTGATACCATGTCATTCTGGGCGGCAGATGGTAAACCCATCTCTGCTGCTGAATTTATTAAAAACCTATATGGTGAACTCCCCGACCTTTTTAAAGATGAAGACGAGTTAAGAATCCTATGGGGTAAGCCTGATACCCGTAGAGCATTATTGGCTGGTCTGGAGGATAAAGGTTTTGGTCGTGAGCAGTTGGAAGATGTTAAGCAAATGATTGATGCAGAAAATAGTGATGTGTTTGATGTGTTGTCTTACATTGCCTTTGCATCCGACCCAATAAGCAGAGAAGAACGGGTTAACAATCATAAACAGAACATTTTTAAACATTATGCTGACCCGCAGCAACAATTCCTATCTTTCGTACTAAACCACTATATATCTGAAGGGGTTGATGAACTAGATATTGAAAAACTACCCATCTTGCTTGAATCAAAATATCAATCGGTAAGAGATGCTATGACTGAGCTGGGTAGTGTTGCAGAAATACGTGATGTGTTTGTTGGATTTCAAGAGCATTTGTATAGTGGGGGCTGACCGCATACAAGGTACGATTTTGGGTATTGGGTATTGGGTATTGGGTATTGGGTATTGGGTATATTAGGTATCCATAATTTGTGTGAATGTAGGTCAGTATTAGCATCAAACGGATTTAGTTCCCGTCACCCCAAGCATAATGTCGACTAATGTTCACTTAGAAGAAAAACGGTATCAGTATCAACAACTTTTAATAGTGATAAAGTTCCATCAAAGTATTCTTTAATTTGAATAAGCATATCGGTATCAGCATCAAAATTACAACAGAGAAGCTTGTCGTAGTATTCTAAATATATTTGTTCCAGTCGGTTGACTAGCGAATTTCGAGAAAGAAATTGATTTCGATTAATGGCAACAGTTTCTGCCTCGAATACAAAATCACCATCAGGTTTTTCGAGTAGTAGAAAATCGATAATAAATTTTACAGACCATGTTTCATTAACTCTTTTTATTTTTCCTGATAATCGAGGGTAACCCAAGTCAATCATATCTTTACTAAGAGGGACTGCGATTTCTACTATTTCAGAACCAGTATAGTTAGTTGAAAGTGTAATGCTGGCATGTGGTGGTAAATATGATTTTGGGCGAGGCACAACTATCTCCTATATCAGTGTTTAGGGCTATAGTTGTATTTATTAAAGTGATTACAGTTATTTATGTAAATGGACTAGCGAGGATGATTCCAAAGAAGGAAAATGGTTGGGTGATTTAGCTAGGGTGAAATAAAGGGTAGAAACTAAGTTCGTTTAGTCAGCTAATGGAGAGTTAAAACAATTTCTATATGTGCCCAATAATGTGTTTCGTTGATATATAGGTTCCGTATCAGTAGGGCTTTGTGTGACTCGTTATGATAAATGTGCAGGGTGTAAGGTGTTGTTTTAATTAAAGTTATATTTCACTCGTCGGTCTTTTAATGCGATGGTCGCGAGTTCGAATCTCGCAGGACCCACCACTAATTGTTATATAAATTAAGCAGTTACAGTTAATTCTGGACTGCTTTTTTTATGTCTAAAATTTGCTGTGGTAACTTTTGTGGTAACTTTTTATTGTGGTCATTTAATACGCCTTAGAATTTGAGAAGGTTTTTGGTCGACAATACGTTCAACAGCTTCTAATAGTTCAGATACGTCAGCAGGTGAATAATGAGTTGTTATGTCTCCATTAGTGTGATGCAATAAAACTTTTCGTGTTTCAAGTGGTACCCTTGCATTTCTCAACCTCCTTCCAAAGGTATGTTTAAGATTATGGGGACCTTTAGTATATTCTTCGGAAGTGGGGAGTCCAGATTTTTTCCATGCACTTTTCCAAGCGGTATTATGAATTCGAGTAATTCGTTTTCCTCTGTAAGGAAAAACGTATTCATCATGTTGTCCTCTTTGTTTGTCAATAACAGAAGATGCAACACGATTTAATACCACAATTTGATCTTCCTTATTTTTCTCACCAGCCCACGTTCCATCCTTGTATTTCTTTTTCCGACCCGGTGTAATAAATATACTTGAGTTTAATTCAGGGATTTTTACTTCCCAGTCCCAGCGTAACCAACATATACCCTGTTCTCGTAACCCCGTATTTACAGCAAATAAAGCCATAACTCGCAAATGATCTGGTAAGCTTTTAAATAAAATTTGTTGCTCCTCCCAATCTAAAGGATAAGGAATTGCAGAATCTTCCCAATCTGGCATTTCAAATAAAGGCGGGCAACTTAAAAAGGGTTGTCCATCTTTGTTTCTCCATGATCTTGCTGCCAAAGTTAAAATCCGACGAATAACTGCAAGGTCTCGTTTAACTGTACTGCTCCTAATACCCGCTTTACGCCTTGCTTTAATAAAAGGTTGTAAAGTGCCCATGTGAATATTGGATAAAGGCAAGTCTGAAATAAAGTCGCGCACACTATTTACCGTGACAATATCGCGTGCGATGCTTCGCTTGGTTGATTCTGTAATATAACGACTAGCTGCCTCACCAAAAGTCATGATGCCATCTTGTGATCTCTGCGCGGTTTCTTGCAGATCAGAAATGGTTTTATAAAATTCAATTTCGGCCTCTTCAAAAGATTTTGCTTTTAAACGTTTCCTAATGCGACCATGGTTTTTTATTCTTTTATCGATGCTCCATTCTTTTGTTTTTTTATTAAATTGTAATCCTGATATTTTTTTCATGAGTTTTCTCCAAAAAAATGTATATCAGAACTTACCGTTGCAACTATATGATCAACTGTTATTGATAATGATTCAAGTTAAAAGTAATGGTAATTTGTAATGTTTTTTATGGCATTCATATTCAACTATCGTCTTGAAACATTTTTTACATGATCGAGCTGAATATACAAGGCGTTAACTAGCATTTGTACGATAAAAAATATACGAGGCATTGGTAATCTAATCTATTAGGAAAAAAAACCATAGTGGTGAAAAAAATTCGTATTATTAGTGAGGGAGAATAAAAAATTTTAATTTGTTATTACAGATGATTTAAAATATGCGCCACGAAGATAGGTTAGGTTAAGTCTATAGGCTGTTCGAATGATGAAAATGATACCAAAGCTAATATAATTTGTTGCGTATTAATAAGTTCTAGTTTTTATTACCTTACTTACATATTGCCTTGATTTTTTGACTATTTTTACAATTTCAGATTGTTTCATACCTTGCTTATATAATTTTAAGATTTCTTTAGCAGTGGCTGTTTTTCTTCGGTCACTAAAACTAGCTTCATAAGTAAACCATGTTTCAGCATTCTCAAGGATTTTCTTAATCCAAAAAGGATGCGTACATTTTTCATTAGGTTCTTGTAAGCCTAGAAATAAGCATTTAACAAATTGCTCCCAGTCTTTAGAACAACTGTAATTAGTATTATTTATAGCAGATGACACATAAGGTAATTGTGATTTAATACTATGAATCCATGGGGTTTTAGAATATTTCCAATGTTCATTGATAGTTTTTATGAAGAAAGCATGTTCTTTTTTATCAGTGATTAAATATGAGTTTTGATTCGCCGTTATAGAAATACTGTCGACTTCATCAATAAACCTAGGATTATCCCCCAAATTTAATCGTAAGTTTTTATAGCGAGAAAAATTTTTGGTAGTTTCGGGAGGGATACAGTTTTTTATTCGATTAGCTTTTCTATAAGCAGTATCATTTGAATGTTTAGGTATGTGTAACCTACAAAATAAAAGGTTTTGCTCAGTTTGGCGGAAACAGTTTTTACACCATGTTATTTCAGTAACAGGCAAATAATTATTAATTGCCGTTAAAATTTCCCATATTAATGCCATAGTTTCACAGACAGTGATACGTTCTTGTCTGCTAATAAACTGGTCATCTGCTCCGAAAATATTCTCTTCAGAATAGTCTATTTCTTGTTTTAGAGTATTGTTTATTTGTTTCAGGGTGTTTTTCGAATTTAATAGTCCATTCTTTAAGGGCCAGAGGTTTGCATTAAATAAAATCGAATGGCCAAGGCAATTGGGAGGAAATGCCTCTTTCAAGGGTTTTTCTAGTTTATCGCAAAAAATATTCATTACAATCTTTCGACCGAAGACAGCTTGATTAGTTGCCTTTAAAGGCTTTCCATTAGCGATGGCAGCATTTGTATTTTGTTTAAGAAAGCACAAAAAATCAGTTGTAGCATTCTTAATCTCATCATTAATACCAATTTCTTCAAAATATTCAATGCTTTTTTGTGTTTGGTTAATAAGCATAGAAATATTATTATTCACCGAATGTGGCTTGTGTATGTCTGCTTGACTATGTGCATTAACTGCACTGTTGTTGATTCTATTTATAAAAAAAACTAATTCAGATCCTAAGTTTGTCATGTGTTTTGTATAAACTTAATCAAATGCTATAAGAAAATGTTGTTCTGGACATCATAATAAATCAATATTTAATGTATTTAGAGAGCTTTAAAAAAACAGAGCAGATGCGATGACCTAAAATACTGTTTGTTTCCATCGTTTGTGTTTATTAGGAGGGATGTGCTTGAATAAGGGAACTTTCCTGAAAGTGTGGTTCCCATTATTTTATTGAGCTTTTGGCTGTCACGAATCAAAATATTTACTGGCGAATTTTTTAAATTAAAAGAAAGACGCTCTTCATAATGCAACTGGTTTTTTCAGCAGATCTTATGCTTTAAATACCATTTTAGGGCTATCATCAAATAAAACAGCAGTGTAGGTTTTTATGTCAATATTTTTTAGTAACAATGCCTAGAATTGTTTAGAATATACATACAAATGTAACATAATTTGTGAACCTTGTTATAGTGGTTTTACTACCTTTTTCATGCTGCTTAAATCCCAAACGATATTTACTTAATTAATGTTGTAGATATAGAGGTTATAACTTTTTCAGATGCGGTCAAAAGTTCCGAAACTTCAGCTGGAGAATAGTGTGTAGTAATATCTCCATTCTTATGATGCAAGAGTACTTTTCTAGTTTCTAGTGAAACACCCGCATTTCTCAAGCGACGGCCATACGTGTGTTTGAGGTTATGAGGTCCTTTACAAATTTCTTTGCAAATTGGGAAACCTGTTTTAGCCCAAGCATTTTGCCAACCAGTATTATTCATACCTCCAATTCTACTTCCTTGGTAAGGAAAAACATAAGGGCAATTTTTATCTCTATTTTTACGCTGGACTTCTATAATTGACTTAGCAACACGATTTAAAACGACGACCTGACTTTCTTTGTTTTTTTCACCTATCCAAATACCATCTGCATATTTTCGACTTTTACCAGGAATGATGAAAACACTGGTATTTAACTCAGAAATTTCTAATTCCCAATCCCAACGTAACCAGCAGATCCCTTGCTCTCTCAACCCAGTGTTAACAGCAAAGAAAGCCATTTTTCTAAGATGTTTAGGTAAAAGGCGGAAAAAATCAAGTTGCTCTTTTTTATTTAAAGGAAAGGGCTCTGCTTTATCATCCCAATTAACCGTTTCAAATAATGGTGGAGCTATTAAATAAGGTTTTCCATCTTTAGTTCTCCATTTGTTAGCAGCGAGTCTTAGAATTCGTCGAATAACTGCTATATCTCTATTGACAGTTCCACTCTTTATTCCAGCATTTTGTCGTGCTGCAATAAAAGGTTGAAGCGAGTCATTGTGAACTTGATTTAACGTTAAGTCTTTTAAAAAAGGATGTGCAGCCTTTAACGTAACAACATCACGAGCTAAGCTTTTCTTTGTTGACTCGTTGATGTATTTAATACCTGCTTGAAGAAACGTCATTGAGCCTTGAGGGTCCTTAGCATCATTATTATGTATGGACGATATAACATGAAAAAACTCTATTTCAGCTTCTTCGAGAGTGCTCGATCGTAGACGTTGCCTGATTCTTCCATAACCTTTGATTCGTTTATCGATGCTCCATTGTTCGGTTTGTTTATCGAACTGTAAGCCCGGTGTTCTTTTTGACATGTTCTATTCTCTGTTTTCTTTTCCCACGTTCTGCTATTACTAAGTTTGAAGGTATCAATAGCAGCGTTTAAGTCTTGTATATCATATGCGACAAATTTTGAGCCGGCACAGATTTCAAATTCAATTAGATGACGAATATGTTTATCAAATAATGAGTTATCCATTCCGCAGTACGCAGGCGCATCACGTTTTCTGATGATTCTGGGTTGTATCATGTTTATTCCGAAATTCGAATATTGCTGTAAGCGTTTTTTGAAATTTACAAATGGCTTTTATAAGCAAAGACAATTGTGATTAAATGATTAAATTTTCTTAACCCTGTATTTTTTACGTGTGCCTTGTGAGCCGGCCATTTCAAACTTAAAACCAAACTCTATTCTATTCAGGTTTTTAGTTAACCAATGCCCAAGCGCTCTAGAGTTTAAAGCCCCACTTTTTTCACATATATTAAAAAGAGCATTGTAAAGATTCTCATGTTCAGACTTTGAGTCTCCATCAGAAAACTCATGAGTTAAATTTTTTTTGGCTGCTTTTATAATATCTGATACTGTTGAAGGTTCTGTGTTATTCAATGCATACCAGCTTTCTAATACCGCTCCAATATCAGCCCTGATAGGATCAATTTGATCCCATAATGATAAACCTTTGCAAGGGTCTGATAAGCCACCCCAAACGATAGCGCTTCGAACCCAATCTGACCATGTTTCAAAGGACCCAAAGGGTTTTAAATACTGATTTGGGCGTCCGGAGAGATGATATGCACGAAGAATGGTAAGGCATGCTGTAACTAGTTCTTTTCTGTTTTTTCGAATGTAACTTGGAAAATGATTATTAAAATGGCGTTCGTTAGGCTTTTCAACTTTTGGGTCTATATTGCATGGGAGTACTCTTCGAGTAAGGTCTCCTACAACTGTTACATTGTTGCCAGTAGCTAAAAATGTTGCCTTAGTCGAAGCTGATACCATTTTTGATTTGCCTAGCAATCTATCTTTAAAAACAGGCATAGTAAGAATGCTGCATAAACAATCACTTTCAAAGTGACGCTCGATGTTGTCAATGCAAATAACATTGTCACCTTCTATCAATAGTGACATTAGGCGCTTTCGGTCTTCATTCTGGTCACTACTCTGTGACATCACTGATGGCTGAATCCCTGTTGCTAATTGAGAAATCATGTCGATAAGTAACCCTTTTCCACTGCCCATCTTGGGGGAGTTAAAAAGAAATAAAGGGGCGTTGTCTACAGTATGCCTGACTAAAGAAGTGAGTAAGGCCGCTATCATAGTCGAAAGGTCACTTTTATTTTTAAAGGGAAATGTACTCAGTGCATCTGTTAATACAATTAATGCTTTTTTTGCATCGTCAATATTAGGTTTATTAACGATTGCAGGAAACAAAGAAAGGGTAGAGTCCAAAAATAAAGCACTTTTTTCATCATAGCCATTTTTATAAAGGACTGAGCCGTCATTTCTTAATGTAGGAGAAGTTATAATCCCTTCGAGTTTTTTGAAGGGCCATGATTGCCGAGCTAAAAGCGTGTTAGCGTAATCAATAGGTAGATTAGTTGGTACCCATTCTCCTTTCGTATTTTTTTTAACAATAGATGCAATAGACATGATTAACTCCGTTAAATATACTGCATCTATTGCAACAATTTTTATAGGATCTGGAGTGTTGAGATTGCTGGTTGATTTGTCAGATAAGACTCTGACTAACATACCACTATAAATATAAAGGTTTCCATGCGTTAACAAGACATTTTCGCATTCATCAACAATAAAAGGTTTTTTTCCTGCTTCAAGTTGAATAACGGGTAAATTTTTTAATTTATCTATCTTTTCAAAATGATAATAATTTCCGTCATGAGCAAAAGATTTAATTACGGGATTTCCATTATTGAACCAAAATTTAGCTGTACTTGTACCATAAGAAATACCCTCAATAGGGTCAGCAAGGGATTGATCATTAAACTTGGCCGGGTCATTTAAAACCTCATGAACTTTGACTTTTCCAATGTTTGAAAAATGTAGGTCAAAATCAGTTGGTAAAGTCATTATGTTGTTTGAGTTAATCATTTTCTCGATTTGCTTTTTAGCTTGAACAGGTTTAGTTCCGTTTAATATTAAAGTATCAATTTTTTTATCCAGCCATTTTTGTTTAACTTTTTGTGATTTATGACCTGTTACTTGTTTAGCCATTTCAACTAAATAATGGTATTTTTCCAGCTCAATTGTTGTTAAGTTTTTTGTTAATTGAGTATCTAGATAACCCCCATTTTTCGATATAATTTCTGGCTCAACACAGACTAATTTTTTGTTCTTCAAAATGGGTGTTCCGACAAAGTCAAGCCTTTCCGGGCTGTACACTGCTGCATCAGTGATAGTTCTAATTAATTGAGAGCCATTTGCTGAACAGGCAATATATCCGTAACCTTTTAGCCATAAACGTCTAAATAGAATTTCCCCGAACCGTGGGATGTCAGAAGCATTCGTAACTGGAATGTATAAATGAAATCCTTTTCCGATGTTGTTTGGCTTTTCTTTAATATGTACACCAGCAGAAACTGAATCTCTAAATAAATATGCAGCTTCATTTAACCCTGGAAGCATTTTAATTAATATTGTCATGAACTCAGAAGGTGTCAGTATTTTTTCACAGTGATGATCTGGGTCATAATCAATCATTAAAATACCTGGTTTACTCTGATAGCTAAAATAATCTTTTGATCGTGAAATTGAATCTGAATGCTGAGGCAACATTCTCTTTGTTACTACTTTCTTAGTGATATTTACTTCATCAGCAAAGACACCATATCCAAAAGCAGTTGAATGACCGGCTTGATTCAATGTATTAACAAAATCAGAGAAATTAATTTTAACTATTGTTGCTGTCCCTACAGACATCTGAGCAGCAGCTGTTTTCACAATGTTGTCATCACAAATATCATATGATTTTGATAGCGGTGAATCATCACTTTTGAAAACTGTAAAAGTGACAGTGGTGTTGGGTTTGTTCATTGAAGTAATCTCCTGTGTTGAAAAATTTAAATCTGTATCTTGAGATCAAATTTACGGGAATTTAATGTATTGAGCCATTAACTAGATCGGAAACTAGGTTGACATTATTGCAATGGAAAGACATAAAAAAATTTTCTTTATTCGATATGGCAAGGAATAAGGAGGAATATTTGTAAGTAAAATTTAAAGTTAATGCAGTTAATGCAGTTAATGCAGTTAATATGCATGTGTTTTTTTTATTTCTTTATATGTTTTTTTCAAAGGTATAAGAAATAACTGCATTAACTGCACTAATGTAATATTTTACAAACTTTATATTTTTTTATAGTAGGATGAATATATGTCTACTTATATCTTTTTTTACTCACATATTGCTGTATTAAACTCATATTGGTAAACAAAGTGAGTTGCTATAAACTTTAGTAACTTAATTGGTATCAAGAGAAAGAAATGACAGAATTTGAGCAAGAATTGTTTTTAACCTGGCAAGCAGAAGTAAATAATATTGGCCCTTTTGCACAGATAGAACAACTACAAGAGATATTAGAAAAAGCCCCCGTTTTTGCCCAAACGACACAAATGTATCTATGGCTACATGGATTCATATATGGCCGCATTTGTGAAAAACAGGAGAAAAAATTGTCGATGATGACTGACTAAAGTATCGATTAATCCGGGATGCGCCACCCAGTAACTTTTTTGTTGATAGAGTGAGGAAAACAAAACCGAGTTTTAGCATCACTAATACGCCAGCCCGAATGATTTTTCTGACACGTTGCTAGCTCATGAATATTTGTTACTTGTGACAGCGCATAAGCAACTTTACCTGTTTCAGTATTTGCCCAGCTAGCCCTATGCTTCTCATTGGCTACTTGCTCATATGACTCTTGCTTAGCCTGCTCGAATAAGGTAGATTTAATGAACTGGTAACTAACAACATTAGCAGCAACAAAAAAAGCAATACCAATTACTGTACTAACAACTACCCAGGCAGACGTTACCTTAAGTTCACGTAAGCGATAAAGACTTTGAGCTGTATTAGCCAACTGTTCACTAATGCGATTAATATTCTCATTGGCTGCTTTTGTCATTGCTGAAGAGGCAACATGTTCAGCCGTACTTTTAAATGCTTCTAGTTCAATTTGGCGCTGACTCTGTAATTGTTCAATGGCTTTTTCTATACCTAAAAGACCGGAATGATTAATTGCTAAAATCAACCAAGCAGGGTCATCAGGCGTTAAGCCATAGCTCACTGCTGTTTTTAATAAGGCATCCCGTTCCACAGGTGAAAGTGATTGTAATAATGCTTGAAATGCTTGATCACTCATCTGCTTCCACCCAACTTAAGCCAAGCTTTTCAACCTGCTGATCAAAGTTAAGGAGCCATCGGTTGATTCGACAGCGATACGCTAATTTAAGAGCAGTATCTGACATGGCTGAATGGAATGATAAATTTCGCCTATCAATCTCGGCTAAAACCCCTGTCGCAATAGCTGGTAATTCAATTTCAATACCCTGATGTTTTTTCAAAGCTTCCTTGCCTTTGCCCTTATCATACAAATGAAACTCTTCATCTAAACCAAAGAACCGGTTTTTCACAACGACATAATTAGCCTTATCCCCAGCTAACTCAATCATTGCTTTAACAGATCGAATAGATGCTTTAAAAGGTGACATCACATTACAAAGCGTTAACTGATAACCGTGTTCAGACACTAAATCAAAAAAACCAATTTCTTCATCCAGCAATTCTAAATGTGCAATAGAAGCCGCAGGCAAATCAACAAGGACCAACTTCTTGTCAGATTCTAAAATATCAATAAACTGATCTCGTTTTTCAGCATTAATAATCTGCGCACTGATAACACCATATTCTTTATAAAACTGTAGCAGTTGACCCACTTCACCATCGCCATCAACTAATAGTAAATCCTCATGCAGTTGCTTGCGTATTAAGTAATCCGCCAAGGCACGTGTAAAAAGAGACTTACCTGTTCCGCCTTTGTCTGAAAGAACCAATATAATTTGTTTGTTAGATACTTGCTTCATTAGAAATCCTCTATCTGACTAAGTAGCTCAGTTGTTTGTTGTTCAATCTTGTTAGAAACAGCTGAGTTAATGGCTGGTTTTACAGGTGATGAGATTCTATTACGATTAAGCTCCAGCCCCTGTTCTTTCATTTGTACTTGCAATACCTCAGTTGCTGGCGTGCTGACTACAGCATTAGGAGTTGAGCTAGGTAACGGCTCATTTATCATTTGGTTTTTACTTGAATGAGATAGTTGTACAGGATCTTGCATAAATTGACTGTCATGACTGCTGAGTTTGTTGGTCAAGCGTGAAGCATCAGATTCAGTAGAAATTATAGAAACTACCACGCCCCGTTTTTTGAACCCCAGCTCTTGCTGGCAATATTCCCGTAGTGTCTGTTCACTGACATTCAATCCCACACGTTCAGCCAATAAGCCGCGAACCACTTTAAAGGACACACCGCTTGTTTTAAAGCGAATCAGTTCGTCATTTAATAAACGCAGTTTATCTCTTACTGTGATTTTGTTAGTTTTTCTATTGCTAGCTAAGGCGTTATCAATTGCTTCATTTAAAGCATGTTTTTTGGCAATCAGTTCTTGATCATCCGGTAACTTAGTTTTCATTTTTTTCTTCCTTTTCTTGACGTTTGTATATAGTGTAGCTATCATTGAATAAAACCACAAGTCCTTGATAAGTATAGTATTAAAATAGTATTTGATGGCTTATTAATGAATATTAAGAGAAGTTTTATAAGTATTAAATTTTAAAAAATGAAGCTAAAAATACTGAAAAATCTTTTTCTAAAAAAGTAAGGGTTTGATGATCATTCAGATAGTTTTTAGTTAGTCGATGATTAACTATTGCTGTTTAAAGGCAATGAAAGAAAACAGGTACGTCAGCAGATGTATACAACAGACTTAACAATTGTATGAAATTAACAAAGCGAACAAATAACAGAACCAACAAACTGATAAAAGGGTAATTACAATGAAACAACACAATCAAACGCCAGAGGCGACAACAACAGCAGCAGGGATTATGTCTGCACAAATCAATGCACAAGAAACTGCAATAGATAAAGACATAGCAAATGATATGGACATAGAAGTAACCGCTGTGATGCAGGCTATAAAATATCAGCCGGCAATCTACACAGCAATAGATATAATTCCACCAGAGCTACAGGAAACAGAAGTCGAAGAGGGTATTCATGCGGAATTGGAAGAACGACAACTACAACAATCTTCATTGGAAAATTTAAAGGAAGAACAGACAGTTCAATCATCTAAAAATAATTTAGATGAAGATGGGGCAAGCCAAAACACAACAACAAAAGATAAAACAAAATCAGAAGTGATCAGTTTTCGTGTCACTAAGGAAGAATTTGAACACCTGCATTTTCAATGTTTAAACGAATATGGCGAACAACTGTTAACTGTCTCAAAATTAGTAGAACTAACTATGCTAGGGCGTTCAAAAACAAAAGCAATGGAACAACCTCTGGAAAGATATCGCTTAGCCATAGCGGCAGAAATGGCAATGGCAATAACAGCGTTAGTGCATAAACTAGATACTGAGTTAGAGGAAACAGACAATGAAATCTACTTATCCGAACATGGAAAAATCATCATCGAACTCGAAAACATACAAAAAAGAGCCAGTATGTTGTTAGCACCGCTCAGTGAACAATCAATTCAATAATAGGGGCAATACTATGACAATTATACGTATTAGCCAACATTCAGATGGCATCGAAGATTATCTGGAAAATGGTATAAAACAAGGCAGGGAAGCGCACCGTGATGAACTGGATGTCAGAGTGCCCATCGTAGGTAACTTAGATATCTTAAAAAGTGCTAACAACTATGCGAGAAAGCATAAGAACTGGAAGAGCAACTACTGGCACATTACGATATCCATGCCATGGAAGTATCATGTAACGCCAGACAGCATCAACAGGGCTATTACGTTAGATGTTATCAACTACTATTTTCATCTATATGACAAAAAACAATTGGCGGTTTATGCAGAAATACATAAGCCAAAACAGCAAATGGCCATAGACCCAGTCACACTGAAGAAAAAACAAAGGCTACCACATGTTCACTTGATCGTTAGCAAGCTGGATTTATGGTCGAACAATCAGCTACGCATATTGCCATATACAAAGCATGTAGCCCAGTCATTCCAAATATGGTTAGATGACAAGTACGGTATGGAGTCACGCTACTTGCGAACAAAGGAAACTGACAAAGCAGGCAATATAGATAATGCAATAACTACCGTAGCAGAAGCTGAAATAGCAATATGCAAATATAAAAATTGGCATGGAAGTTACAATGCATTGCAGCCCCAAAAAAAACTTTATGCGCCTGCAAAATTTATGAAAACAGCCAACTGGAAAAAAGTTTCTCAACCTGATGAACAAACATTAAAACAGTTAAGAGAGAGGGTAATGGGTCGAATTTGTAGGTGTCCTGTATAATTTGGTTTTATGACCTGTTATCAAGAAGTAAGTTGCCCAAAGTGCAACAGTATAAAAATCACAAAATCTGGGACGAATGGTTACGGAAAACAACGTTACTATTGTCGTAATTCAGAGTGTAAAACTAAAACATTTATGCTCGATTATAACTACAAAGCCTGTGCATATGGAATGACAGAGAAAATAGT
>Ga0209184_1000762_pt1 | contig 28770 bp, 29 predicted proteins | sample EN8Hudsemesocosm_2_FD_184627 | JGI IMG/M metagenome (GOLD analysis project Ga0209184, IMG submission 184627) | Methane-oxidizing microbial communities from mesocosms in the Hudson Canyon - EN8C Hudson Canyon (SPAdes) (version 2) | ecosystem: Environmental > Aquatic > Marine > Cold seeps | place... | reverse complement strand
GGGGGGTAGTCATGACACAAATACAGCTGGGTCTCATCGCCCAATGAAAAAATGGTTTGTATTGAGTCGTACAGTTGCGCGCCATCGCCGCCGGGAAAATCACAGCGGGCTGTGCCCACATCCGGCATGAACAGGGTATCCCCAATGAATGCCGAAACTTGTTCGTCACTTCTCACCACATAGGTTAAACAGGCCTGGGTATGCCCCGGAGTCGACAATACCTCAATAGCGCTTGCCCCCAGTGGCAGCGTGTCGCCAGATTCCACCAACACATCAAACAAAGCTTCTTGTTCGCTGTGCAAGTCAAATACCCCATCAAAATGTTGCTGCACACCACTCACACAGGTAGAGGTTACCACCTGCCCCCCAGCCTGTTGCTTTACATATTGTGCTGCCGTTAGATGATCTGCATGGATATGGGTTTCCAAAATCCAGCCTAACGTCAGCTGTCTGTCTTTAATGCTGGCCAAAATGGCACAGATAAATTCATAGGAAAATCGGCCGCCCGCGGCGTTGTAATCCATTACCGGGTCCACCAGTGCCGCAGTTTTAGTTTCACCATCTATGATTAAGTGGCAAAATGTTTGGCTATCCTGATGGTAAAAGCTTTCTATGTTGATACTTGCCATGAGCGATCCAATTTTACAAAAACAGTTAACACTATATTAGCCACTTCTAATTTAGCTTTCATCAAAATACTGTGTTAAGTTTAGATTAGTCCAAGCATAAAAATAGGGGATAAAGTGGTTCAAACCGACCTTTCTCAAGAATTAAAAGCTCACGCCCAAGAAGCCGCTCAGTTGCTAAAGGCCCTGGCCAATGAAAACCGCTTAATGATTTTGTGTTCTTTGGTGCAGCAGGAGCTGAATGTTTCACAGCTTAATGAACGCCTGGACCTGAGCCAATCAGCTTTAAGCCAGCACCTGGCTTGGTTGCGCCGGGAAGGGCTTGTACAAACTCGCCGTGATGCACAAACCATATTTTATTCCCTGCAAGGCAGTAAAGCCAAACAAGTCATCGAGGTACTACAGAGCATTTACTGCGCAGACTTAGCGGTTTAATGCATGAGTAAGCTGTTTTTCCCCTGGTTACAAACCCATTGGAGCCTGCGGCAGGATTTATTGGCGGGCCTCATCGTCTCTATCTTGATTATCCCGCAAGCCATAGGCTATGGCCTGCTGGCCCAGTTACCCGCTGCCAGTGCGCTGGCATGCTGCATCTTTCCCTTGTTAGCCTACGCCCTGTTTGGCAATGGTCGCGCATTGGCCATAGGCCCGGTGGCCATCGTAAGCATGATGGTGGGGGATGCATTACTAAATATCCCCCTGGCCGACAAAGTGGCCAGCGCCCAGTTACTGGCCCTGCAAGTAGCTCTGATATTATTGACGATGCGACTGTTGAGGCTGGGTACTCTAGTGCATTTCATTGGACACCCGGTTATTCACGGATTTACCGCTGCCGCCGCCATGTTAATCATCATCAAGCAAATACCCTTGTTGCTAGGGGTTTCTTTAATGAGCGGCCAGACACCTCATTTGGCCACCACATGCTTGGCTTTACTGGCTTTGCTAGTCTTAATAATTACCGCCAAATTGAAACACCCAATATTGAGTAAACTGGGGCCTTTATTAGCCATATTAATGGGGATATTCGCCAGCCTTACCTGGCCAGAGATAAGCTGGTCTCAAGTTCCCATCGACCCACAACAACCAGCAATACAGATTAATATCGCTCTACCCTGGCACCTGTTTAGTCAACTGCTTCCCAGCGCCCTACTCATTGCGCTCATCGGTTTTTTAGAAAGCACATCGGTCATTAAATCCCTTAGCCACCAGCAAGCATCTTGCGAGCACAACGGCATCAAACCCAATCAAGAACTCACAGGACTGTGGGCCGCTAACGTGGCCGCTGCCTTATTCCAGGCCTTTCCCGTGGCCGGTGGTTTTGGACGCAGTATGGTCAACCATAAAGCCGGTGCCACAAGCCCCATGGCTGGGGCATTTACCGCCTGCTTTGTTTTAATTTTTTTGTTGTTTGCTCGGGAAATTATTGCCTTTATTCCCCTGGCCATTCTGGGGGCCATCGTCTTAATGGCCGTTTGGCCACTACTGGATGTTAATCCGGTTTTAAAGGACTGGTCTGTCTTGCCCAACGATAAAATTGCATGGTTATTAACCTTTGCAGCGGTATTAATTTTTGGTGCCGAGGTGGGCATTGGGGCCGGCGTGGTGGCTTCACTGTTTTTTTTAATACGCAGCGCCAGCCACCCACACATGGCCATTATTGGTCGCATTCCAGGCAGTGCCCACTTCCGTAACGAAAAACGCCACCGCGTGCTTACTTACCCATGTTTACTGGCCATTCGTATCGATGAGGGCCTGCACTTTGCCAACACCGAAGCGGTTAATGACTTTATCGAACAAGCCGTCACGGAGCACCCGGATGCGCAACAATTACTATTGGTATGCTCGGCGGTTAACGTGCTGGATGGGGATGGCATTGAGCTGCTGCTGGATTGGAATGAAAGATTAAAACAACAAGATAAAACCTTGCACTTAGCCGAGGTGAAGGGCCCTATCATGGATAAGCTGCACAAGGTTAACTTCAACGACCAGTTAATGCCGGGCCAAATTTTCCTCAGCACCCATGAAGCCTTCCTAGCCCTGGCGGATGGTAACTTAGACTAAACGCTCAATTACTTGTAAGTTTTTTCGTTAGGGTTAGAATCCGCGCCATCATTAGAGTGAGCAGCTTGGAAAACACAATGTATTGGACTCTCATATCAGTCGCCGTTGCCATCATACTGGGCTTAAGCGCCGTTGCCGGTTATTATTTACTCAAATTACGCAACGTTAAACAGCAACAAAATGCGCAAATATTACTAAACAGACAAGCCTGGCTCGACAGTCAGGAAGAACTGGCTGGCGATATCCGCTTCATTGCCAAGGCCATGGTGCAGCAGCAATGTGAAATCACCGAAGGCTGTTTACGCCTTAAAGTATTAATGGACCGCTTAGATGAAACCTTGCAACACAACACGGCGTACCAGACCATACAATTGCATTATCAAAAAACCGCCTATATGCCCCATCACCAGGCCTACAAAGCCTTAAACAAGAAACAGCAATTCAAACTGGACCAAGACCGCTTTGCATTGGAAGAGCAGCATCGCCAGCAGATCTTGCTTGAAGCAGAACAACTCTCTGACTATCAATTTAAAGCCCCGAATTAATCCAGCTTACTGGCTGGCTTGGGGAAGCTTTGCTAAACTGCGAAGCAATTAACATTTATTTTTAAAGGATTAATCCATGAATAAACTTCTGGTTGGTGTGCTTAGCCTGACATTCATTACCGCCTGCTCTGCCCCTGCGGTTAAAGACACCTTATTAATCCAGCAGTCTGCTCAAGAACAAGCCAAAGAATTAGGCTTAAGCCCACAAGAAGTACTGGACGAAACCCGAGATTTACAAATTTTGGCGCAACGAGAAGACCTGTATTTCTACAGCCCCACCTATATCGCGCAAGCCGAAGAAGAAATCCGTAAGGCGGAGTCGGCTTTTGAAGACAAACTCCCGGCCCAACAAATTGTTACCCATGCCCTTACCGGACAGCAATTATTAAAGCGCGGCTTGGAAAACAAAAAAACGGTATTAACTCAACTAAAACTGGCCCTGGACGGATTGGCGTTACTGGAGAAGCTGGATGCTCCAACCTTATTTGAAGGGGACTATGCTGACGTACAAGACGACACTAAAGATCTGATTATTTTAATTGAACAAGGTAATACCACCCAAGCCCTAAATGATCAGAACTCGGTATTATCCGAAATTGCCAGCATTGAGATTAAAGTGCTCAAGAAAACCTATTTAGGTCAGGCCGAAGTTGCGCTGGAAAAAGCAGTAGATGCCGACGCAGAAGATTTTGCCCCCCAGTCCATTGACAAAGCCGAACTGGGCGTTGAAAAGCTAGCGCTATTCATTGAAAAAAATCGCAAGCAACTGCAGGCCATTGCCGATGAAACTCAGAAAGCCGTGCATCTGGCCCAACACGCAGAACACGTATCGATTGCCGTTGAGCCCCTATTAAAATTAAAAATTAACGATGCCGAACAACACGTACTATTTATTGAAAAGCTCATTGCCCGCATAGGCCAGGCTTTGAATCAAAAAGATGTGACCTATTTACCATTGGATAATCAATCCATTGCCTTGGCTCAGGCGGCTGAAACCATCAGCAAACAAGCAGTGGCTATAAAACAACAAGGACAGTGGCAAGCAGAAAAAGCCAAGCTTGAGGCCAAACTGGCTCAACTACAGGCAAAATTAGAAGACGCCCTTAAACAATCTGAAAAGGCGGCGCCCGCTACTGGGGATTCTACGCAAATCGACCCAGCCCAAGACACCAGCACAGCATCCGCCGATGAAACGGCAGTTATTCCGGTAACCAATGGGAAGGTTAGCGCTGAAGCCACAACTGACACAACCCAAGATAAAGAAAATGCCGCCCACAAAGAATTAGCCAAGGAAGCCAAACAAGCGACGACTGAAGCACCACAAGAAACAACAGCAGCAATCGTGGAAGCCACACCCGAAGCCCCCATCGAAGAAGCAGCGGTAGAAGTGACCCCACAGGCCAGTGAAGCAGCAAGCCCGGCAACAGAGCCTCAAGTGGCTCAAGCCCCTGAAACTGAAGCCGAGCCTCAAGTAATCACCACTGAGCAAGCTGAGAACAAAACCCCGTAATTATTAAACCGCACCACTTCCAGAAGGCCCTTCACAGGGTCTTTTTTATGTCCAAAGAAAACTGTATGGCAATGTCATTGCTCTCTGGAAGGCAATCTAAAAGCCCCCTATAAAAGATAATTATTTTTAATGACAAACAGAAGCACTGCCCCACTAACTTTACCCAATCGAGCAAACATTACTGAAACGTTCGTGCTTAAAAACCCTTGTTTTTAGTTAGTTTTTCGGCTTTTTTTCATAAATATGGCAATCATCATGACAGCCTCGACTTTGCTGGTTAAACTGCCTCGCATAATAATAAACCGAGATGACCATGCGACATTTTCTACTCTTTTTCATCCCCTTACTGCTGAGCATTCCCGCCCATAGTTCGGGTTACCTGGGAGCTGGCCAGTCAATTAATAGTTCCGCCACCTTCGATGAGCAAAATAATGGTTTACGCGTCGATTGGGGGGCCAGTGTCACTAACAACCTGGACCTGGAATGGAGTTACGTAGATTTTGGCGCCTCAAGTTATAACAGGCCCACTTATGTAAGCGCAGCCGATGCAGCTAATGAACCTGATAATGATGACGATACCGCCCGCTATGACAACCTGGGTTTTGGCTCAGTAAGCCGTTCAGGGGATGAAGTTACTTATCGAGGAATCGACAACTTACATGCTAAAGGGGTGTCGGCCGGACTTAAATTCAAGATAAACGCTAATAGCTGGCTACAACTGTATGCTAGGGCCAGCCTACTGGTGTGGCAAGCCACTACTGAAACGATAGAGCTATCGGATGAACGAGTAGCGGTTATTCAAACAGAAGACGATGAGGGCAACCTCTTAGACAACCCCATTACCACCAATCTAAATGAGTGCGGAAATCTACTCGAATGCCAACAAGAAGGTAAAACCTTTAATGCGGTGGATTTTTGGTATGGCTATGGCTTCATTGCCAAACCCATGGACTGGCTAGCCATCCGTGCGGAATATTCCATCATCACCCTAAATGCCATCGATTTCCCCCACAGCACCCTGGAAGGATTAAACACTAGCCTGGAGATACACTTTTAGGGGTAGAACAATTTACTCATTGTTGTTACCTGCAGGTTACTGCCGGTAACATTTATTATCTAAAGGCATAGCCTTATAACCTGTATCAATAAAAAAAACCTAGCCCGTACCTGCCAACCTGACTTAAATTTAATAAATGGCACATTCCGTGCATTTATTAAATTAGGACATAGATCCCAATTAATAAAAATAACAAGTTAAGGATCAGTACGGTGACATCCGACTGCATATCTGTATCACTGGTTAATCCAGTTATCAGCCACATTAAATCCCTAGGATTTGATGTTAAATCTGCCATACGCGATGCGCAAATTGATGCCAGAGTGTTTGCAGACCCTGATAACCGAATTCCTGCTGCTAAGGTGGACGCTCTGTTCAATATCTTAGCGACGCTGTCAGGAAAGGAGGACATTGGATTATCCGCAGGGGCCAGCCTCGAAGCACGCTCGTATAATCTGTTACAGCATTTGCTTTTATGCTGCTCCACGCTCAGTGAAGCACTGGTGTACCTGAACCGTTACTACATCCTTTTCAGCGATGAAGCTCCGCCAATATTTAGTCGTAAAGGGGACGGTAGTGTCAAAATTACGTTCCCTATCAACCAGGACACAAGTGAACAAAACCAGATTAGATTTGATCTGATTTTAACCATCACCTGTCAATGGCTGCCAAATATGTGGTCGCGAATTCAAGCTAACCCAACTTTTATTACCATTCAATGCGCCCAGCTATGAATCTTCTTATGAAAGGTGGCTACACACTCCCGTCCGGTTTAACTGTCAGGAGGTGTCTGTAGTATTCCCCGCCTTCTGGCTTGACAAGCAACTTCATCAGGCTAACCCACACATTATGAATATGATCAAAACAGAAGTGAAAAACCTGGCAGAAAAAATCAATAATCGCGCGTTGTTAAGCGATAGGATTCGCCAGGCCCTAACGCAAAACCGCATCGAGTTTAGCGCCACCCAAAGAGAAGTTGCCGAACTTTTCCACATAAGCTCGCGCACATTGAATCGCCACCTTCAACAGGAAGGCACCTCACTTAAATCAATCCTAACGCAATCTCGCATCGAAGAAGCTAAGAGCATGTTGCTAGACAACAAACAAAGCATCGAGCAAATTGCCATGAAGATTGGTTTTTCTGGTCGCCGTACCCTGGATCGCATTTTTATTAAATACGTAGGTATGAGTCCAGCTCAATATCGCAGTAAACGTAACCACGAAATTGTGACTGAAGTAGCTTAATAGCCACCGGTTAACATTCGTAAGCTTGAACAATGCCATAGGTAATCGCGGTAACATTACCTTTAGGCAGTTTAATATTTACGCCCCCTTCAGCCAGTGCTTTTAGCCGTCAATCCTCTTCTACCCTGCAAACCACCACTATGAACAAACAACACCTTACTGCCCTTGGCAATTTCACCGCTTTCGATCATTCTCAATAACCCGTAAAAAGCCTTACCCGTGTAGATAGGATCAAGCAACAGGTTATAGTTTGCCTCCATATCAGCCATAAACTCCAATAATTCCGGCTTGGTTTTTCCATAACCACCAAAGTGATGGTTATGCTGCAGCGCCCAATTATGACTTTCACAGGCAACGGCATCCAACCACCCCTGCACTTCATCTTTCATCCACTTTTCGGCTTTTAAAGCAGGAAACCCTACGACCCTTACATGGGGCTCACAAGCCGAGATGATACCCGCCATGGTCACTCCAGTACCGCAAGCCACCACCACCACATCCAGTTTTTTTTGATTCACGCCATCCAACATCTTGGCCGCTCCCAACACCCCCAAACGATTTGCCCCACCCTCAGGTACCACATAGGGGGACGAGTATTTATCTATGATGGATTGAATCTCTGGCGCCTGTTGTTTTTGTCGATACAGCCCACGGGAAACGGGCTCAATAATCATACCCCAATCGGTACAGTCTTTTAGGGTGGGGTTTAATGGAACAAGTTGCTCACCACGTACGATGGCCACGGTTTGAATACCCAGCTTTTTCCCCATGAAGGCGGTTGCGTGCAAGTGGTTACTGTAGGCGCCACCAAAGGTGATGAGCGTTTTTTTATGTTGGTGTTTGAATTGCTCTAGATTGAGCATTAATTTGTAGAGCTTATTACCACTTACCACAGGGTGCAGCAGGTCATCCCGCTTGATATGCAAACTGATATTATTTTGGGTTAACAATGGATGCTGAAATACCTCCAACGGCACAGAATTTAACTTCACTCAGAGCCCCACCTTAAAAGCGACAATTCTGGCTTGATTACTCATCACAAACAAGCGCTTTCACGCTTTAGCAGACCCTCAGAAACGCGCTTGTATTTTGGCCTATTAATTATAAAAGCAGCCCCTCCCTGGGCATACCATTGGAAATCGCTCCTGCATTTCCAAGATACAACCCTTCCCTGGGCATACCATTGGAAATTGCTCCTGCATTTCCAAGATACAGCCCTTCCCTGGGCATAAAAAAACCCAATGAGCCGTGAGGCCCATTGGGTTTATTGCAGAGCAGGTAAATTAGATAACCGCAGCTAACTCGGTTGCCTGTTTAATGGCGCGCTTGGCATCCAGTTCGGCCGCCTTATCTGCCCCACCAATTAACTGCACACTCATGCCCGACTCTACCAAAGCATCCTGCAACTCACGCTGCGGATCCTGACCTGCACAGACAATCACATTGTCCACCTCCAGAATTTTAACCTCACCGTCCAGCTCGATGTGCAATCCTTGATCGTCAATTTTCAGATATTGAGCCTTATTGATCATCTGTACGTCTTTGTGTTTCAAAGTGGTACGGTGAATCCAGCCTGTGGTTTTACCCAAGCCAGCGCCGACCTTGGTCTTTTTACGCTGTACCAACGTCACTTCACGGGCAGCAGGCTCTATTTCTGCCTTAGCTAGGCCACCAGCACTGTTTACTTTCAAGTCTACACCCCACTCCTTCATGAACTGCACCTTATCAATGCTTGGACTGGTTTTACCGTGAACCAGGTATTCGGCCACATCAAAACCAATACCACCTGCACCCATGACCGCTACTCGCTTACCCACGGCTTTTTTATCCCTCAACACATCCAGGTAATTCATCACCATGGGATGATCAATGCCGTCCAATTCAGGGGTACGGGGAATAATACCGGTAGCCAAAAATACCTCATCAAATCCATCTGAAATCAAATCCTTGGCTTCCACGCGAGTATTCAGTTTAAGTTCAACACCTGTGGTCTGGATCATCTTGGAGAAATAACGAATGGTTTCAAAAAACTCTTCTTTGCCCGGCACTTGTTTGGCAATGTTAAATTGACCGCCCACCTCAGAAGCCGCATCGAACAAGGTCACATCATGGCCCCGTCGCGCCGCCGTAGTGGCCGCCGCTAAGCCCGCTGGACCGGCACCTACTACTGCAACTTTCTTTTTACTGGCAAGAGGCTGGTCAATGAGCTTGGTTTCGTTGCAAGCATAAGGATTCACCAGGCAGGAGATTTCACCACCACTAAAGACATGATCCAGGCAAGCCTGATTACAACCAATACAAGTATTGATTTCATCCGCGCGACCTTCTGCGGCTTTTTGTACAAAATAGGCATCGGCCAGCATGGGACGCGCCATGGACACCATATCTGCTTGCCCTTCGGCGATAATGGCGTTGGCTACCTCTGGCGTGTTAATACGGTTAGTGGTGATCAATGGCACGGATAGTTCTTTTTTCATGCGCGCCGTCACCTCTACAAACGCAGCACGGGGCACACTGGTGGCAATAGTCGGCACACGGGCTTCATGCCAACCGATACCGGTATTGATGATAGTGGCACCACACTTTTCAATTTCTTTACCCAGGTACACAATTTCATCCCAAGTACTGCCATCTTCGATTAAATCCAACATGGACAGGCGATAAATAATGATGAACTTCTCACCCACCGCTTCACGGGTACGGCGTACGATTTCCTTAGCCAAACGAATTCGATTTTCGTAGGAACCACCCCATTCATCGGTGCGCTTATTGGTGTGCTTCACGATAAACTGATTAATGAAGTAACCTTCGGAACCCATGATCTCAACACCGTCATAACCGGCTTTTTGCGCCAGTACCGCACAGGTCACAAAATCCTGTATTTGCTTTTCAATGCCAGCGGCGTCCAGCTCTTTTGGTGGAAAGGGGTGAATGGGAGATTTAACTGCCGATGCAGATACTGCCTTGCTATTGTAGGCATAGCGACCAGTGTGAAGAATCTGCATACAGATTAGTGCACCCTCTACCTCATGAACCGCCTCGGTGACAATCTTGTGCTTGGCCACTTGTTCGTCATTGACCAGTATTGCGCCCCCTTGAACACCCACACCCTCTTCGTTAGGTCCAATACCACCACTAACTATAATACCCACACCACCTTCGGCACGCTGCTTGAAGTACTCAGCTTGACGCTCCCAGCCCCCTTTGCGCTCTTCCAGGCCAGTGTGCATAGAGCCCATCAATACGCGGCTACGGGCCTTTGTAAAACCTAGATCCAGGGGCTCTAACAAATGGGAATACTGGCTCATATAATTCTCTCTCTTATTAATCATTATTATTTAGTCATCAAGTTAGTGCTTATTTACCGCCGCGCACCAATCAGTAAAGCTGGCATACACCTTAGGTTCCTTGGTACCATTCGCCAATACCCCATGTGAACAATAACCCAACCGAACTTAACAAATGAAACTTGGTGATATTACAGTCAGCTACGTGCGCGCCATTTTAGAGGCCTTCGAATCCATGGGAGGCGACTCTCAAGAATTGCGCGAGCAATTTAGTTTGTCCGATGCCAAATTAGGCCAACCGGAGGGGCGTATCAGTATCCCCAGGTTTATGCGCCTGGGTCACAGTGCCATAGAGTCCATTGGCCGCCCCGATATGGGCCTTGCTATGGGACAGCAGATAAAAATCCCGCTATTGGGTCTCACCGGCTTTTTGGCCATGACCGCTAAGGATGTGGAGGCCGCCTGCATGGTTATGGCCCACTATGAACGACTATCAGGCTCCAACAGTCGCGGTCAATCCAGTTTTTATCTGGAAGAGGGTTTTGGCGTCTCCAGCTTTTATTCCATCAGCCCCTACAATGAATACAACTTTTTTGTGGTGGACCTGTTTATTTCATCCCATCAAAAGATTATTGAATGGATATGCGGACGCCCTGGCGCCATAAAACAAGTGGAAATAGAATTTGAGGCCCCCAGTTACGCTAAGGCCTATGAAGAATGTTTGCAGTGCCCGGTTTTATTTGGCCAAAAGCGCAACGCACTAATCATTAAACCGGAGGCCTTAAATTGGCCACTGGTACATCACGATAAAAACGCATTTTTAAATTTAAAAAATATTTGTGATGAACGGTTGGCGCAAGTGACCCGGAATCGCACTCTTAACGAAAAAGTAATGGATGAAATTAGCCCGTTACTGGAAGGGCAAACCCCTAGCATTAATCAGGTGGCCGACAGCCTAGGCATGCCGCCCTGGACTTTAAGACGAAAACTACAAGAGCAAAACACCAGCTACCAAACCTTACTTAATGACACCCGCAAGGCTTTGGCCGAAAGCTATATAAAAGATACCAATCTGGCCATTGGCGAAATCGCTTATCTATTAGGGTTTTCATCACCCACCGCGTTTCAGCGAGCATTTAAGCGCTGGACCAAGCAATCACCAGGACACTTTCGATTAAATAAGGAAACGGAGCAGGAAAAATAGCAACAAGAGGGTATATTTCGCTGACCCATTAGCGTCAGCGCAGGTGGCTTACTTCAGGTTACAACTCAAACGCATCATCTACTTCGTCATCTTCAAACATTAATTCTTCTAAAAGCTCTTCTTCGTATTCACCCATCACTTTATCCTTAAAGTTTAATTAATTTATGGAAGCTAAAATTGCATATTTAGCAGCAATATTAAGCTTAGTACACAACAAGGATAATTTAGTTCACAAATATGACAAACAGATGAAAAAACTGAGAAATTCACAAAAATTAGACAATACTGAAAACTTATTAGAGGGGGAGGAACACATAATGCTGGACGCATTAAAAAAGAAAGTGGCGGACTGGACGAGACTCGAACTCGCGACCTCCGGCGTGACAGGCCGGCATTCTAACCAACTGAACTACCAATCCACTTTAAAACAATGTCAAACAGACATCTAACCAGTTAATCATGCAACAAGAGTCGTCACAAAAATAATTGGTGGGTGATGACGGGATCGAACCGCCGACCCCCTCCTTGTAAGGGAGGTGCTCTCCCAGCTGAGCTAATCACCCTGGGTATCGATTTTACATCTTGATAGATGCCCTATTAATCTTAGGGGAAGATGGCGGACTGGACGAGACTCGAACTCGCGACCTCCGGCGTGACAGGCCGGCATTCTAACCAACTGAACTACCAATCCAAATTATAGCGATGTCTAACAGACATCTAACCAGTTATTTTCTGTCACAAAAATAATTGGTGGGTGATGACGGGATCGAACCGCCGACCCCCTCCTTGTAAGGGAGGTGCTCTCCCAGCTGAGCTAATCACCCTGGGTATCGATTTTACATCTTGATAGATGCCCTTTTAGCCTTAGGGGAAGTGGCGGACTGGACGAGACTCGAACTCGCGACCTCCGGCGTGACAGGCCGGCATTCTAACCAACTGAACTACCAATCCAAACTATAGTGATGTCTAACAGACATCTAACCAGTCATCCTGTAACAAACAGTCTGTCACAAAAATAATTGGTGGGTGATGACGGGATCGAACCGCCGACCCCCTCCTTGTAAGGGAGGTGCTCTCCCAGCTGAGCTAATCACCCTGGGTTATCAATTTTACATCTCGATAGATGCCCTTTTATACTTAGGGAAAGTGGCGGACTGGACGAGACTCGAACTCGCGACCTCCGGCGTGACAGGCCGGCATTCTAACCAACTGAACTACCAATCCTCTACTTCGCTTAAAGCTACTCAAACATCTTGTCACAGAGTGTTTGGTGGGTGATGACGGGATCGAACCGCCGACCCCCTCCTTGTAAGGGAGGTGCTCTCCCAGCTGAGCTAATCACCCTTGCCTCAAGCGAGGGCCGCATTTTATAGAAATTAAGGACAGAGTCAAACGTTTCAGCGAAAAAATTTCATACACTGCAAGCACTTAGCCCCATTTGTATGTAATTTAAACAAAAACACAAGTGAACTGTATTAGGCAGAATCGACCAATAGAAAAGCCAAAGCCCAAACAGACAAAACCCGGCACTTGGCCGGGTTCAATTTAACACTGACGACCAATGCTATTGGGCCGCCACTACCATGCGTAATCGATTTTTATCAATAGTGGCCCTGCCGATGCCTTTTACCTTCTGTAAATCTTCAATGGAGCTGAACTGCCCATGAAGGGTACGGTACTCGACAATCTGCTGAGCTTTCTTTAGGCCGATATTACTCAACTTGGAAAGTTGCTTGGCATCGGCACTATTTATATCAATGGCGGTGCTAGCTTCTGCCTTCTCTACCGGCACCTGAGGCTGAGCCTTCATTTCAATCGGCTCGGCCTGTTCAGCCCAACTTACAATACTTACTAGCATGGTTACGGCCAATGCCATGGCTTTCAATTTCAACATAATATCTTCCTTGTTTATGAGTCTCGACCATAACAAGTGAAACCCTGTTGAACTGTAGGCATTCAGCTATTTATTTTGTAAGTATTATGCAAGAGATGCAATTTCTTGCTCAATGAGCTGCAATGCGGCGATAGGATCCTGGGCCTGAGTAATGGGGCGTCCAATCACCATATAATCAACGCCTGCCTCAATGGCCTGGCTGGGCGTCATGATTCGTCGCTGGTCCCCTTGCACTGCGAAGCTTGGGCGAATGCCAGGGGTCACCAATTTAAAGTCGTTGCCGCATAGCGCTTTTAAACTACTGGCTTCCTGAGCCGAACACACCACCCCATCCAACCCACTGGTTTGGGTAAGCTTGGCCAGACGCTCAACCTGCAATTGAGGCGCAATATCCAAACCCACCCCCGCCAAATCCGATTGCTCCATACTGGTTAATACCGTCACGGCAATCAGCAGAGGTTTTTGTTGAAAATTCGCCAGGGCTTCCTGAGCCGCCTCCATCATGCGCTGACCGCCACTGGCATGCACATTCACCATCCATACCCCCATTTTAGCTGCCGTGGCCACCGCCTTGGCGGTGGTATTGGGAATATCGTGAAATTTTAAATCCAAAAACACGTCGAAGTCTTTATTTTGCAAGGCCTCAACCAATTGAGGGCCCTCACTGGTAAAGAGTTCCTTGCCCACCTTTAAGCGACAGCGCTTTGGGTCGAGACGCTCAACCAACTCCAGAGTTTGTTTTTTATTGTCAAAATCCAATGCCACTACAATAGGTTTACTTTGCATAATTGATCCTTACTTTATCTTTGGATTTGGCGGTCGCCTTAGACGCCAAGTTAGGCACGAAACTCTCCCACTGCTTGCAGCTAGGGCAGCGCCAATAATGTTTGTCTGCTTCAAAGCCACACTGTCGGCAATGGTAGTCGTCTGTGCCGGCACCTAATTGTTCAAGAATTTCTTTTAACCCATGCAAAAAGCTAATGGGCAAAGGCTCTCCTTTATGAATCAGCTCATCCAGTAATAGCCTAAAACCCTCCATGGTGGGGACTTGTGCGATGGAATGAGTTAGCTGGGAGATGGCCGCATCATGGGTACGGTGCTCGGCCAAATGTTTAGTGTAGCTGTGCAGGGTCAAAGGCATGGGTGCGTCATACCATAACTGTTCGAGTATTTTTTCCAGCTCTTGGGGGCGATGCCTGGACACCAATAAACTTTTAAGTTGTGGCAATACCTGATGTAACAAACCAGGTTGGTATTGCAGGGCCTCTTGCAAGGAGCCGAGCATTTTTTGCGGAAAACCTTCTAATTCCGCCATGCGCGCCTCTAAAATTAGCGCCCTGATGCACTTATTATCCCACTTCAAAGCCCGTGTGATTAAATTACTCGCCTCACGCCAACGACTGTTTTTCATTGCCACGTCGGCCAGTTCACAACAGGCATATGCTACAGACTTACTGCCCCTTAGAGCTTTACGGTCGGTTGCCAGGTCCAGTATCTTTTGCCAGTCCTGCTCTTCCTCGTACAGGGTCACTAATTTATTAAGCACTTTTATCTTAAGGCTTGAATGGCCTTTTAATAATTCCAACAACAAACGTTCGGCACGATCAAACAGGCCGGCATTCAAATAGTCCGAGGCCAGGGCCAATTGCACTTGCGCTGAGATATTTTTATCTAGGTCCGGGCGAGCAAACAGGCTTTGATGAATGGAGATGGCCTTATCCAGTTCTCCACGGCGCCGATAAAAGGCCCCCAAGTTTAATTGCAGCTCTACCGCTTCCTGGCCTTTGGCCATATCCAAAATCGCCAACATGGTTTCCGAGGGACCATCGTTGGCAAACATATCCATACTGGGGAATGGTGTGCCGCTGTTTTTTTTGCGCCCATCATGGCGCCCCAGTAACCAGCCGCAAGCTACGGCCACCACTAAGAGCAGCAACATATGTAAATCAAAGAGTGGCATTACTGTAGCTGTTCAAAACGCTTTACGGCGCTGTCCAATTGTTTTTTCAATTTGTTGCGCTGACGTTTTACCTGCCACAACCACAAGCTGTTGGCCGTTAATCCCAGTAAATACCCCAATAAAAGCGCTACCACCAGTAATACTCCCAAGGAGTATTCCGAACTGCGCCATACCACCACATCCAGAGTCACCAACTCAGGATTGCGTATCCCTAATACGATACCCACAACCACGGGAATGAATAACAGACTTAAACTGATAAAGGATTTAATCCATCCCATGAATACTCCTAACGATTCAGCGTGTAGATAAATAAATTGATTGGGGAATTATCCCTGTTGGACCCGCTTCTTGCAATCCCATGAAGGATTCCAGGCTTTATTAACCAGTGACGGCAATGGGTTGGTAGCGCAATGCCTTCAGGTTAACATCCAAATGACAGTCCAGCTTTAGGCTCACCAATTTCCTAGCCAGTAAGGCCACTCGATAATGCTCAATCAAGGCCCTACCTGCTCGGCCCTCAACAGCCTCACTGTGAATGAGAATATTATCCAGATCTCCATAGGTCTCGATTAAGGTGCCCGCTGTTTTGGGGCCAATGCCTGGCACACCGGGTACGTGATTGGTGGAATCCCCCACTAGGCTTAAAAAATCCACCAGCTTATGGCTTTTAAGCCCCAGAGCTTGCTCCACATCATCCAAGTGCAAGATGCGTTTATCAAAGTAATGGTACAGACTGATATTGGGGTTGGCGATCTGCATGAAACCCTTGTCGGTGGACACTATCATCACCTTAACCCCTTTATCGGCGGCCTTCACTGCCAAGGTGGCGATTAGGTCATCGGCCTCATACTCCTCCATCAATAAACAATTAATACCCAAGGCCTTAAAGCGCTCTCGAAACAGGTTCAAGGCTTGGGCCAAATCTTCCGGCATGGGTTTACGGTGGGCTTTGTATTCGGCAAACATCTCATGACGCCAGGTGGGGCCCTTGCCATCAAAGACCACAGACACATGAGTGGCGCGACTTACCTCGATATTTTTTAAAATGGCATTTTGACTTAACAATAAGGTTTGCTCGATCACATCCGTAGAGCGGGTGGCCTGAGCCGCATATATACGCCGAATCAGATTCATGGCGTCAATTAACAATAGTTTCATTTATTTTTCTTGGTTACTTTGCTGTAAATGCCACAAACGAGCGTAATGGCCGGCCTTTTCGAGCAGGCTTTCATGGTTGCCCTGCTCCACCACCTGGCCATCTTCAATAACTAGGATACGGTCGGCATTAATGATAGTAGAAAGGCGGTGAGCAATGACCACGCTGCTTTTATTGCGGGACACCTCATCGATGGCCTGCAATACCGCTCGCTCGGAAACACTGTCCAGTGAACTGGTGGCCTCATCAAACACTAGGATGGCAGGCTGCTTCAAAATGGTACGGGCGATGGCCACCCGCTGTTTCTCGCCACCGGAAAGCTTAAGCCCGCGCTCTCCCACCTGAGTATCATAACCCTTTGGCAGCTGCTCGATAAAATCTTTTAAGTGGGCTAACTCAATGGCCTGCTTCACCTCGTCATCGCTGGCTTCCGGGCGACCATACCGAACATTCTCCAAAATGGAATTGTTAAATAACACAGTATCTTGCGGCACTACGCCTATGGCCTGACGTAAACTCAATTGCGACACCTGCTTGATGTCTTGTTCATCGATAAGAATCTGGCCATCATTTACATCATAAAAACGAAATAACAACTTGGCTATGGTGGACTTGCCGGCACCACTGCCGCCCACCAGGGCGAGCTTTTCACCAGGCTGCAAGATAAAGTTCAAGCCCTTTAATATGGGCCGCTCAGAATCATAGGAAAAAGCCACGTCTTTAAATTCAATTTTACCCTGCGCCACATTGAGGCCAGGGGCCAGAGACGTATCACTCACTTTGGAGTCCACCTTCATTAATTCAAACATGCGCTCAATATTAATCATGGAACTTTTAATTTCGCGATATACAAAACCCAGAAAATTGAGCGGCATAAAAATTTGCATCATGAAGGCATTGATCAATACAAAATCACCAAGACTCATCTCCCCTTTGGCCACATGACTGGCCGCTAGGGTTAACATGGCGGTCATAGACACAGAGATAATGAGCGCCTGCCCGGTATTTAACGCAAATAAGGTGAGCCGGTTTTTACGCTTGGCTTGTTCCCATTTAGATAATTCCTCATCGTAGAGGTCGGCTTCATGTTTTTCATTGGTAAAGTATTTTACGGTTTCAAAATTAATTAAGCTGTCGATGGCGCGTGTACTGCTGCGGCTATCGGCCACATTGGCTTCGCGAATAAACTGACTACGCCAGTCGGTGGCGGTCTTGGAGAACCACACGTAAGACACCACTGATAGCAACACAATAAGGGCAAAGTCGATGCTGTACTGCTGCCATAATATGCCCATGACTAAAAACAACTCTAAAAAAGTGGGCAGAATATTAAAAATCAAAAAACGCATTAAAAAGCTAATGCCGTTGGTGCCCCGTTCAATATCTCGCGACAACCCACCGGTACGACGCTCCAGGTGAAACGCCAAATCCAGGGCATGCAAGTGTTCAAATACTTTTAATCCCACCCGACGCATGGCACGCTCGGTGACTCGCCCAAACAGGGTATCGCGAATTTCACCCAGCAAAACATTGCTCAAACGAATAAAACCATAGGCCAACAACAACCCTATTGGCACAGCTATCAAAGACAGACTACTGTCTGCCTGCTGGGTATCTAGGTCATCCACCACAAACTTAAGCACAAACGGCATGCTGATACTGGCCAGCTTGGCGGCCAACAGACAAAACAGCGCCAATCCCACTCGATGTTTATATTCCAGCAAGTGAGGCCAGATTTGCCTAATCACACTCCAGTCTACCGGCTTGTTTGGATCATAATTTGAACCCATACCGCGCATGAAGACACTCCGTTAATTAATTATGGCCATTCTACCCGAATCACCTGTCACGGGTGTAGTGCCCACTGGACCAAAACCCCAACCCAATGTTGTTGGGTAAATACTCTAAAGTGAGACTTGTGTCTCACTTTCCATTCTCTATAATCCCGCCTGCTCAAAAAACAAACAGGCACAAATCTATGAAGGCTCAACAACTCATTATTCCACCCCGCCCCAGTGTACTGCTTGAATTACAGCAACAGATGCAACAAGAGGAGATGGATATTCAAAGCATTGGCCGCCTCATTAAACAAGATGCAGCCCTATATGCCATATTATTGTCTGCCGCAAATAGTCCATGGAACGGCCTATCGCAACAAATTGACAGCGTAGAAAAGGCCATCGTTATTTTAGGCCTTAAGCGGGTCATCAACTTGCTGCAGTCGGTCATGATGCGTTCGTCTTTTAATGATAGTCCGTCTCTTGAGAGCTTTTGGAATGCAGCTGGCGAAGTGGCCGCCATCAGTGAAAACCTAGCCCAGGTATATCATATGGTGAACACTGAGCACGCTTATACGGCCGGCATGCTGCACAACATTGGCATTCCCGTGATGATGATGAACTTTGCGGGTTATAGTCATTTTATGCAGCAGTTGGCCCATGGCTCGGCCAATGAGCTGAGCCGTAGGGAGCAACAAGAATTTAAAACCGACCATTTTCTGCAAGGCGCCCTTATGGCCAAGGACTGGTGCATGGCACCCGAAGTGACCCTGGCCATTCGATACCAACCCATGGCCCATGATATTTTGCAGGGCAAAAAACAGCTACCCAGTAAGGTTATTAAGTTGCTGGCCATTCTGGTCATGGCCAAAAATATTAGCCATGAATACCATCATTATTGGAGCGCTAAAGAGAACAAATGCCAGCAAAACACCCTGGATTGTGCCCTTGAGTATCTGGAAATTTGCCGCACCGAATTTAGCGAACTAAAAGAAGATAAGATAAACGAGATGATCAAAAAGGAAGTGGCGTAAGCCTCCAAAGCCAATGGAATAGACAAAACGGAAGCATTAGGCTTTTTTTTACCGACTTTTTGGCATAACCGCCCTCTTTTTAGCCACTATAATTAGTGTACCCCCTTTAAACGGAGGGTTGCTCGTGACCAGTTCACTGATCATCCCGCCACGCCCCACCGTTTTATTAAACATTCAAACCCTCATGGCCGAAGAAGAGGTGGATATTAAGGCCATATCCGTTCTGGTGAAGGAAGATATTGCCCTGTATGCGATTTTTTTATCGGCGGTCAATAGCCCTTGGATGGGCTTAGTCACACCCGTCACTTCGATTGAACAGGCCATCATGCTGCTAGGGCTGGACCGGGTATTCACCCTGGTTCAGGCCGTTTCTGTGCGTAACAGCTTTGAAGGATGCCCGCTGCAAGAAAGTTTTTGGACTACCGCGGTGGATGTGGCTGGCATTTGCTGCGACCTGGCGAACCACTACACAGGGATCGATAAAAACCAGGCCTACAGTACCGGCATGCTACATAATGCCGGCATCGCAGTAATGATGAACCACCATAAAAGCTTCAAAGGTTTTATTAAAACCCATGAGTTTCTGGCCGCCGATGAGCTGTGTGTGCGTGAACGCAGGGAATTCGCCACCGACCATTTCTTACAAGGGGCCATCATGGCCAGGGAATGGCATTTGGGGGAAGAAGTGGTATTGGCCATTCGCTATCAACCTATCGCCGATAAAATTCTTAAGGGACAAAAGACCATGGCCGAAGGTATCTCCACTCATTTAGCCATTCTGACCCTAGCAAAAAATATCAGCGCACCATTTCGACGTTACTGGCTAATCGATAACGACAGCGAGGAGATCATTCAGTCTACTCAAATGGCATTGGATTACCTGCAAATAAACCACAGTGATTTTTCTGAAACCCGTGAAGACTTGCTGGAAAAATATATGCACGGCAGCACTGGAACTTAGCTTGGACGGCATCAAAGCCATGAAGAAATAGCAGTACTGACATACGATACAAGGTTGTTTTTGGAGCCTATTAAAACAAACTCATTTGACTATTATTGAGCTCCTGCAAGCGCCCACCTATGCCAATGAGCCTTACCGCCTTATCGGCCCGCAGCATAGCCTGGGCCAAGAGCTCACGATAATCATCCATGGTGACACTGCGCTGATGATCAGCCAGGGTCGTCACCTGAAAGTCTGAAAATTTAACCTTAACAAACGGCGCCAACTGCAATAATTGCAAACCGGCCCGCTCTACCCGAGCCAAAAATTTTGGCCACATGTCATCCAGAATCTGATTAATCTCTTCCTCGTCTGTAAGGTCGCTGACAAAGGTATGTTCCATACTGATGGATTTTCGGCGATCCCGAACCCGCACCACTCGATCATCAATTCCCTGGGCGCGCTGAATGAGTATTTCGCCAAACTTGCCCATTTGTGACCTTAAACCCTGAGCAGATACATCTCGCACATCCTGACAGGTGTGAATTCCCAGGTCCTTGAGTTTTTCGGCACTTTTAGGCCCCACCCCGGAAATCAATTTAACCGGCAGCCTGCCCACAAAATCATGCACCTCGCCAGGGGCGATGGCAAATTGCCCATTGGGTTTGCGCCAGTCACTGGCCACTTTGGCCAAAAATTTGTTAGGGGCGATGCCCACCGACACCGTGATGCCCAACTCACTAAAGATTTGCTGGCGAATTTGCTGCGCAATTAATTCTGCATTACTGGTGGGGGCCAATTCTAGGAAGGCCTCATCCACAGACACTGGCTCAAAGGCCAAGGCATATTGCTGCAGAATGGCCATGACTTGAGAGGACACTTCGGAATACTTGGCCATGTTGCCGGGCAACATAATCAAATTAGGGCACAGCTTTAAGGCCTGGCTGCTGGCCATGGCCGAGCGAACCCCGTATTTACGAGCAGGATAATTACAGGTAGAGATGACACCACGGCGATCGCGAGCACCGCCGATGGCGATGGGCACATCCTTATATTCAGGTTTGTCGCGCATTTCCACGGCCGCATAAAAGCAATCACAGTCCACATGCAGAACCTGACGAGCCATCCTATCAACACCTAACCATTACTGTAAATTCATACAGTAATTATCACCATTATCCGCCAAATAGCAAGATTAAAACTCCAGCTCAATTTCCTCCTCTTCTTTTTGCAAGCGAATGGTGACACGGCGGTTAAGATCACGGCCCTTCTTAGTTTTATTGCTGGCCACCGGATAGCGTTCTCCATGATAACGAGTGGTGAACATCTCAGGGTCTAGCCCCCGTTTTATCATGTAATCTGCCACCAATAACGCCCGGGTCTCCGATAGCCGCCGATTATGATAACGACGCCCGGCGCTGTCGCTGTGCCCGTCTATATATACGGCAATCACTCTAGGGTCGGCCCTCACATAAAAGATGATGAGGTCCAGCTTTTTCTTGGATTTGGCATCCAGGCCTTTTTGCCCTCCCTTAAACAGCACCTTACTCTTGGCCACCTGACGGAAATTAACCGGTAATAGGCCGGTAACACACCCCAGGTAGTCTTTATAAAAACTGGTAAAATTGGCCGCTGAAATGGACACCCTAATGGGTTCACCGTCGTCATAGCGCGCCTTACGGGTAAAAGTAGGTTGCAAACCTTTCATGAGTGCCTGCATCATTTTATTGGCTCGCTTAGGCTCTACATCGAGCGGGCGTCGATTATTCTTTACGTCCACTAACCCCAAACTCTCGGCAAAGCGACTAGGAGACCAGATGGGCGGTTCGATATGCAGTGCCGCTTGCCCCGGGCCCATGAGGTTCTTTTTGGTTTTAAGGTGAAACATGAGATCTTCGCCAGCCTCGTGATAAAACACCGCTTCACCAAAATCAGGAATGGGTTGCGAAAACTCACATTCAAAGATGGAAGGTACCAAACGCCACTCGGTCTCCTCTATGGGGGCTTGAAAGGTCAGGGCTGAACTGAATGATGACAACACCAGCAAACAGCCCAACCATAAGAAGGTTCGCACACCCATAACACCCTCCTGATTGATGATAGAAAACACACTCATTGGAATGAAGCGTTTGTCACTACGGTAAGTTTAGAACACCCCTAGATTATCGGCCAAACCATGAATTTCTACAGTGGCATCTTGCATATGCCCACAAGCCCATGGGCACTCACCTGAGCATGGGGTACAATCGCCTCCTAATTATCACAACCCCATTAAGGCAGCCTGTGTCCGATCATCAACCCAATCTCATGGCGGAGCGTTTTCGCGGCTATTTACCGGTAGTGGTAGATGTGGAAACCGCCGGCTTTAATGACAAAACCGATGCCTTACTGGAAGTGGCCATGGTGGTCATGGACATGGATGAAAAGGGCTTTTTGTTCCCCGGCTACGAGATGGAAGCCAAGATCAAACCGTTTGAAGGGGCCAACCTTGAGCAAAGCGCTCTGGACTTCACCGGCATCGACCCGTTTGACCCAGATCGCAACGCCGAAGACGAAGGCACTGCCCTGAACAACATGTTCAAGTCCATTCGTAAGGCAATGAAAGCCAAAGGCTGCAAGAGAGCCATATTGGTGGGTCACAACGCTCACTTTGACCTAGGCTTCATCAATGCTGCCATTGAGCGTCATGACCTAAAGCGCAATCCGTTTCACCCATTCTCAAGTTTTGATACCGCCACTCTGGCCGGACTGGCTCTGGGACACACCGTACTGGCTCGCTCATGCCGCTTGGGGGGCATCGACTTCGATAACAAAGAAGCCCATAGCGCCTTATATGACACCCAAAAAACCGCCGAATTATTTGCTTTAATCACCAACCAATGGAATCAACTGGGTGGCTGGGACTGGGCATTGCGCAAGCACAGGCAAGAACAGCAAGAACGAGAAGCTGAAAAAGAAGAGAGCGAAGAATAACCACCCTCCTTAAATGCCTTCACCTTATATCAATATATTCTTATATTAGAATATATTGATATTCAACTCTTATATTAACTTATCCTAAAATAGCCCTAATCTAAACGCCTACGAGATAATTATGATTAGCGCTCTTCAAGCTGTGCCTTATCTATCTGTACTGAGCGGGGGCCTACTCATTGGCCTTGCCGCTCTATTGCTATTTGCCTTCAACGGCCGCATCGCCGGGGTATGCGGCATTACTTTTTCATTAATTAAACGCCACCCCTCTTTTTCAACGACAGCGTGGCGCTGGCTATTCTTGGTGGGTCTGGTGGCTGGCACGCTGCTTTACCACTTCTTAACAAGCACCCCTTTTCCAGAACCACCCAATAACTCATTACCACTGCTCATTGCCGGAGGCCTGTTGGTGGGCTACGGCACATCCATGGGCAGCGGCTGCACCAGTGGCCATGGTGTATGTGGTATCGCACGCTTTTCTACCCGCTCCATCACCGCCACCGCATGTTTTATGCTAGCCGGCATCGTTAGCCTGTTCATCTTTAAACACCTTCTTGGCTGGAGCATATAATGAATCAGAAAGTTATCGCATTGCTTGCCGGCCTGTTATTTGGTGCCGGATTGGCGGCTTCTGGCATGAATGACTCTAACGTCGTGCAAGGGTTTTTAGATGTAAGTGGAGCTTGGAACCCTAGCCTTATGTTTGTGATGGCAGCTGCTTTGATGCTGACCATACCGGGATTTCAATATTTTTTAAGGCGCAAACCGATTCTCGCTCAAAGCTTTAAGCTTCCGAATTTGAAAAACATCGATAGGCAACTGGTGACAGGGGCTATTATTTTTGGAGTGGGCTGGGGGTTAGTGGGCCTTTGCCCTGGACCTGCCATAGCGGCATTGGGATATTTGAACTGGGAGGGGATTGTTTTTGTACTGGCCATGCTGGCAGGGGCCAAATTTAGGCAATTACAAGTGGCTTAAAGCTACATATAACACTCCATGTCATCCATGCCACCGTGTTATACCGTTCGTCCTGAACATAAAAAAGGGGAGCAAAATTAATTGCTCCCCTCTTTTTTAAGAATGGCGCTAACACGCCAAGGCTAAACCGATATTAAAGCTTATCAGATTCAGACTCTAGGTACTTAGCAACGCCTTCTGGAGATGCGTCCATACCCTTGTCACCTTTAGTCCAACCTGCTGGGCAAACTTCGCCGTGCTCTTCGTGGAACTGAAGGGCTTCAAAAATACGGATTAGCTCTTCCATGTTACGACCAAGAGGCAGGTCGTTAACGATTTGTGAACGTACATCACCTTCTTTATCAATAATGAAAGCACCACGAAAGGCTACGCCACCGTCAGCTTCAACGTCATATGCCTTACAGATATCATGAGCAATATCGGCCGCCATAGTGTATTTAACTGGACCAATACCACCATCGTTGATGGCTGTGTTGCGCCATGCGTTGTGAGTGAACTGAGAATCGATAGATACTGCGATTACTTCAACACCCATTTCTTTGAACTTATCCATGCGGTGATCAAGTGCAATCAACTCAGAAGGACATACAAAGGTGAAATCCAACGGATAAAAGAAAACCAAACCGTATTTGCCTTTGATGGCTTCAGACAGTGTGAACTCGTCAACGATAGTGCCATCGCCCAGAACTGCCGCTACGGTAAAGTCTGGTGCTTTTTTGCCTACTAATACGCCCATGATGCGCTCCATTTATATGTGTGTAAAAAATAATCACACGGTTAAAATTCAATAAAATCTCAGCCGATTATAATACATTGCAATTTTGCTAAATCCTACTGTTGTTGTCGGCTATTATTTAAAAGATTCACCCAAGCATAGCCGCTATAATTAAGCTCTCAAGTTAATGCGCGTTGATCAATATGTTGTCTTTACCCGGGTTCATAAAACAACACCTGCTGTTTAGCTGCCTGGCTATTTCCGCGGCATTACACGGCCTGGCTATTTTTTACACTTTTAACAATGAGGCCGAGCAGTCTGCCAAAGGCGAACAATACACCTTATTACTAGAGGCTGGGCAAGAACCCACTTCCAAGGTTAAAAATGCACAAAACACTGGGTACAACGCCAGTAAATTAAAAGAGCCTTCAATTGCGACCCCCACCACACCCCATATACAAACCGAGCAGCCAGAAGACCCAACCGTGTTAAACACCAAGGCAGCACCCACCAATCATTCCAAGCCCAATGATCCTAGCGAAGTGTCTCGCAATAACTTAAATAGTAATGCTGGAGATAATACAGATATGTCGGGCAAGGAATTAACCGCCGCGGAGAAATACCAAAAGCGAGTACTGCAACACATACTGAAGAAAATTGGCAGCGCACCTTATTTTGGCAGCGCACAAGTAGAATTGACGCTTATGCGAGCAGGCATCGCCATACAAATTCGAGTTAAATTGATAAACGGCCCCGATGAATACCGAAGCTGGTTAAACCATCAAATACTAAGTGCCAACCCTATGCCGGCCTTCCCTAAAAATATGATGGAAAGCCAGATAAAACTAAGCTTTCCAATTCATCACATCAAGGAGCTATAGCTTCAGGTTATCTGTGGGCATACCGCTGTGCAAACGTAACAAATCATCTGGATTTAAGATGCTGTTTTTTTCAATTTCCAAAAAGAAATGAATACGCTCTTCTATGGGCTCTTCACTGTACTTTTGAGCAAGATCCAAATAGTCCTGGAAGTGTCGGGATTCGGACTTCAATAAGGACAAGTAAAACTTTTCCAGCTCTTCATCCAAATGAGACGATATCTTTTCAAAGCGCTCACAAGAACGTGCCTCGATAATACTGCCAATGATGAGTGAATCCACCAGCTTGCCCTTATTATCCCCTCTAACATGCTTAGCCATGCTATAGGCATAACCACTGGCCTTAAGGGGTTTATAGTCGATATTACGACTTTTCAATATTTTTAATACCTGCTCAAAATGCACCAGCTCTTCTCGGGCTAAACGGGACATTTTATTTAAGATATCAAGACTTAGGGGGTTACGGGAAATGAGCGTCATGGCAGATTGCGCTGCCTTTAATTCATTGGCCGCATGATCAATTAATATGGTGCCTAAGTTTTCCAGAGCCGCCTGCACCCAGGCATCCGGTGTACGGCAATATAAATATTCCACAACGGGCTCAATCATTTTTTCGACGCTTGACATGTGCAACCCCAAAATACAGACGATAGAAATTTATCTAGCTGCTTTTAATCGGTGTCACTACAAAGAAGATTGAAACTAAAATTATGGAAACACTAGGAATTAAAGCAGAGAAAAGAATTGGTCGGAGCGGCAGGATTTGAACCTGCGACCCCTTGCCCCCCAGGCAAGTGCGCTACCAAACTGCGCTACGCCCCGACTTAGCTCTTTCGAGCTGGGCGGCACTATATACTAAGCTTTTGATTTTGTGAAGATTTTTTAATGAAAGGTGCTGTTTTTTTACATGTGGAGCCACACTAGGGATTACTCCTCGTTGTAGGCTTCAACCTGCACCTTTAATTTTTGACCAGGACGAAAGGTCACCACACAACGGGCAGAGATAGGGATCTCTTCACCCGTTTTGGGGTTACGCCCTGGGCGCTGACTTTTTTCACGCAGGTCAAAATTACCAAAGCCCGATAGCTTAACTTGTTCTTTCTCGGTCAAACACCCGCGAATTTCTTCAAAGAAGATGTCTACCATCTCCTTTGCTTCTCGCTTGTTAATGCCCAATTCATCGAACAGCTTTTCAGCCATATCCGCCTTGGTAATCGCGGTCATAATAACCTCTCACAATATGCCCGCGTTAGCCGAGCATATTAACCTCGTAGTTGTGCTGCCAGTCCTTCAGCCAGTGCCGTTACTACATTGTCGACCCAACTGGTTATTTCTTCATCATTAAGAGTGCGTGAAGGATCTTGCCACGTCAAGCCCAATGCCAGACTTTTTCTACCGTTTTCAATACCTTGGCCGCGATACACGTCAAAAAGTGTGACCTGTGACAGCTTGTCGCCGGCCTGCTTTTGGATGATATCTTCCACTTGCGCCCACTGAACCGACTCTTCCACAATGAAGGCCAAATCACGGCTGACGGCTGGGAATTTGGAAACCGCCGAGAATTCAGGAATTACGCCTTCACGCACATCCGCCAGCAACATCTCGTATACATACAATTGAGTTTTTATGCCTAACTTCTTCTGCAGCTCAGGGTGCAAGGCCCCCATCAAACCAATTTGCTTGCCACCTTTAAAGATGGCAGCACATTGACCCGGGTGCAGCGCTGGGTGAGAGCCCACTTCAAAGCAAACCTCGGCATCACCGCCTAGGGCCAACATGGCTTCTACGTCGCCTTTTAGGTCAAAGAAGTCCACTTTATCCGCACCATTGCTCCAGCCCTTAACCAAGCGAGAGCCGCAGATCAAACCAGAAATAACCTGGTGCTGGTCCAGCTCGCCGTCTTTTGGAATAAAACGCAAACCGGTTTCGAATAAACGCACTGTATCTTGCTGGCGATTAAGATTGTGCTCGGCCGCCTTAATTAAACCCACCCACAAAGTTGAACGCATTACGCTCATATCGGCAGAGATAGGGTTAGCCAATTCAAGTCCGTCTACGCTTGGGTCCACTAGTTTTTGAGCCTTAGGGTCCACAAAGCTATATGTAATGGCTTCCTGGTAACCACGATCCACCCAGAAGTGTTTAATGGTTTGAATAGCTGTATTCACTTCAGGCTGAACCGCTAGCTCCAGAGCCGCCTGCGGAGTATTAACCGGCAGTAGGTTGTAACCATAGATGCGGGCAATTTCTTCAATCAAATCGGATTCGATGGCGATATCAAAACGATAACTAGGCACATCAACGCTCCAGCCACCTTCAATATTAGAAACCGTCATGCCCAAACGGGTTAGCATCTCTTCAATATCACTGGCAGGCAACTCAAGAGCCAGCACTTGCTTCACACGCGCAGCACGCAAGGTAACCTTGGCAGGTTTCGGCATCGCTGCTTCTTCTATGGCTTGCGTCACAGGACCTGCCTGACCACCACAAATATCTAAAATTAACTGAGTAGCGCGCTGGGCAGCTTTAGCCTGCAAATTGTAATCTACGCCACGCTCAAAACGGTGACTTGAATCGGTATGCAAACCATAGTTACGGGCCTTACCGGCAATGGACACCGGATTAAAATAAGCCAGTTCTAAAAAGATATCCTGAGTCTCAGAAGTAACACCTGAAAACTCACCACCCATGATGCCGGCAATGGCCAGTGCCTTGGATTGATCTGCAATAACCAGAGTATCGTCGTTTAATTTTACTTCCTGGCCACCTAGCAGAGTTAATTCCTCGCCAGATTTGGCCATACGCACATCAATACCACCATCCAGTTTCGCCATGTCGAAGGCGTGCATGGGCTGACCCATTTCAAGCAAGACAAAATTGGTTACATCTACAATGGGATCAATGGAGCGGATATCGCTGCGGCGTA
>Ga0209184_1000760_pt1 | contig 28863 bp, 22 predicted proteins | sample EN8Hudsemesocosm_2_FD_184627 | JGI IMG/M metagenome (GOLD analysis project Ga0209184, IMG submission 184627) | Methane-oxidizing microbial communities from mesocosms in the Hudson Canyon - EN8C Hudson Canyon (SPAdes) (version 2) | ecosystem: Environmental > Aquatic > Marine > Cold seeps | place... | reverse complement strand
TGGGCTTTACCCAAGGTAAAAGAGGGGTATAATGGCCCACTTTCAAAGATACTACTTCTGGGGCGTTAATCGCTCTAAATAATAAATAGGATAAGTTATGAGCAGCATCGAAGAGCGCGTAAAAAAAGTTGTATGTGAACAGCTAGGTGTTAAAGAAGAAGACGTAAAAGGCACATCTCGTTTTGTTGATGACCTGGGCGCCGATTCTTTGGATACCGTTGAACTGGTAATGGCTCTGGAAGAAGAATTTGAAACTGAAATTCCTGATGAAGACGCTGAAAAACTGACTTCTGTTCAAGAAGCCATCGACTTCGTTGTAGCACACTCTTAATTCGAGCTGTGTGAATAAAAACCGCCTTTATATGGCGGTTTTTTTATGCCCAAAATATGAAAGGTTTAGACTGATATGTGGGTGATGGATAACCAGCGGTTTTTAGGTGAACGAGACAGTTGGAGCCGAGCAGAGCAGTTTGGTGATGGTGTATTTGAAACCTTGTTGGTTTCCGCAGGTATTTGTCATGCGTTACCATTCCACGCCCAGCGTCTGGAAAGCGGATTGAAACGTCTGGAAATCGCACTGCCTGAACAAAATCTTCAAGACATGCTGAAAGACTATATTGAAAAAATGATCAATCACAGCGCCCTGAGCGATGGGGTCCTTAAGGTCATGGTGAGTCGTGGTAATAGTGCTCGTGGTTATGGTTATGACCGGCAAGCTAAAGCTTGTGTTAGGGTTTTTTATTCGCCTTATAAGCGACCAGAAAAAGCGTGTTATGTGAACGGCATAGAGGTTCAATATTGCAATACACAATGTGCCATTCAGCCCCAACTGGCTGGGCTTAAACATTTAAATCGGTTGGAAAATGTTTTAGCAAAAAGTGAACTGAATGACGGCTGCTTTGAAGGCCTCATGAGTAACCACCTGGGTTTTGTAATTGAAGGCACCATGAGCAATGTTTTTTTTGAGAAAGACGGGTCTCTTTATACACCAGAGCTTTCTTTATCCGGTGTAGGTGGGGTAATGCGCAATCTAATTTTTAAATATTGTGAGCGTAAAGACATCAGTTTGAATGTAATGGACATTAAGCGTGATAACGCTGAACAATTTAACAGTGCCTTTGTATGTAATAGTGTCATGGGAATACTGCCCATTAAGACGTTAAATAAAAATAACATGGCCGTTGGCCAGCTGAGCCGGCAATTGCAATTGGCCATCGAGAGCGGAGAAATGTATGCGTAAACGGATGGGCGTCATCCTTAGTATGTTAAGTATTTGGGTATTTGCCATGGCCCTTTATGCAGCTTACATGTTAAATGAAAAACTACAGTTGGATGAGCCTGTGGTAGTGACCATGCAAAAAGGCAAACCGCTATCCAGTTTTTTCTCAACCCTTGAAAAGAATAGCTGGTTGGAAGATGCACGTTGGATCATGGTGGTGGCCAAATTAAGCGGTCAGGCCCATTTAGCGAAGGCAGGAGATTATAAGTTAACCTCCGCCATGAATGCTATGGATGTATTGCAGTTATTGCTAAAGGGTAAAACTGTGCAATATAAGATTACCCTAGTGGAAGGGCAAACCATCAAAGAAACCCTGCAGCGTATTAAAAACCATGAAAAACTCAAACAAGATTTGCCCAAAGACTTGAATGAACTCATGGAGTTTTTGGCGTTAAGTGGTCACCCTGAGGGCCGCTTTTTTCCTGATACCTACTTATTTGACGGCAATACCCGCGCCAGTGAAATTTTAGTACGCGCCCAGGTAAGGTTAGAGAGTGTATTGGCGCAAGAATGGCAAAAGAGACAGTTACCGCTACCCTATAAAAATTCATATGAGGCGCTTATCATGGCTTCCATTGTTGAAAAAGAAACGGCCGCTCCCGATGAACGAGAACAAATCGCCGGCGTTTTTGTACGGCGTCTGCAAAAACGCATGCGCCTGGAAACCGACCCAACGGTAATTTATGGCCTGGGTGATCGCTATAAAGGCAATATTCGCCGTCGCCACCTGAAAGAGAAAACCGCCTACAATACCTATCGTATGAAGGGATTGCCGCCCACACCTATATCATTGGTGGGGCGCGAAGCCATACACGCTGCATTGCACCCGGCCCCAGGGAAAGAGTTATACTTTGTGGCCAAAGGTAATGGCCGTCATTATTTTTCGGCCACTTTAAGTGAGCACAATAAAGCGGTACGTGAATATCAAATTAATCGTCGGGCGAAACAATATCGCTCCACCCCGGCTCAATAAGTGACGAACAGAGTATGAATGTGAATGATCCGTTGCCCGGTTGCTTTATTACCGTTGAAGGCATTGAAGGCGTGGGTAAAAGCACCAATATCCAGTTTATTCAAGACTGGCTAGAGCTGAATAATATTCCTTATATCCAAACTCGTGAACCAGGTGGTACCGAGCTAGGTGAGCAGCTTCGCGAGCTGTTGCTGCACGGTGGCACCGTGAGTGATGATGCTGAATTACTCATGATGTTTGCTTCTCGTGCGCAACACATCAGTGAAAAAATAAAACCGGCCTTAAAGGCGGGTACTTGGGTGATTTGTGATCGTTTTACCGATTCCACTTATGCCTATCAAGGGGGTGGGCGTCAGCTAAGTGTTGATAATATCCAGCAACTTGAGCAAATGGTACATGCTGGCCTGCAACCAAATTTAACCTTGTTACTGGATGCTCCTGTGGAAATAGGGCGGGCTAGGGCCGCCAAGCGCGGTGCGGCTGATAGAATTGAAGCGGAAGACCTGGCATTTTTTAATCGAGTGCGGGCCATGTTTTTATCCCGTGCCAAAGAATTTAAGCGCTATAAGATAATTGATGCCGCCCAGTCGTTAGAAAAGGTACAGGTAGCCATCAAACAAACATTAGAGTCGCTCAAAAAGGATTTACCATGACTGCCAAGGTAGCCCAAGCTTTACCTTGGCTCGCCCCCATATGGCAGCGGCTAACCAGCCAGATTCAGGAGCAACGTTTAGGGCATGCTATCTTGTTATTGGGTCAGCAAGGCTTAGGTAAGCGTGTAATGCTACGTGAGTTTTCCCAACAATTATTGTGTTTGGATTCAACAAGTAGTGGGCCTTGTGGTGAGTGCGGCAGCTGCCACCTGTTTAACGCAGGAACTCACCCTGATTTGCTTATGGTGGAACCAGAAGAGGTTGGCAAGCAAATCAAGATTGAGCAAATCCGTAAGGTCACCGATTTTGTTAATACCACGGCCCAGCGCTCAAATAACAAAGTGGTGTTGCTAGGCCCTGCCGAAGCCATGAACATCAATTCTTCCAATGCCTTGCTTAAAAGCCTGGAAGAGCCCAGTTCTCAAACCACATTGTTATTGTATAGTCACCAGCCAAGCAGTTTGTTGGCCACCATAAAAAGTCGTTGTCAGCTGTACGCCGTTTATACACCGCCTTGGCAACAAGCGCTTGACTGGTTGCAGCAAAACAGTCAACAAGAGTCGTTGGAAAGCACCTTAAGGCTGGCCAAGGGCGCACCCTTAAAAGCCATAGATCTCATGGAGCAGGACGTGCATGTTCAATACATGCAGTTTTGCCAGGATATGTTTGATCTACAGCAGGCAAAAGCCAATTGGAGTGCCACCCTTACCAAATGGAAGGCGTGGGACAGCCACTGGATTATGATGTGGTTTTACGAATTAATATTGGATGTGCAAAAGGTTCAAGCCGGGTTACCGCCCGAGTCCATGTCCATTCAAGAGCTGCAAAGTCAAAGCGCCCAGGTGGCCAGTGTTAGTCAGTATGCTCAGGTACAGACCATGCTCGACAAACTGCTAGATAACCAAAAAGCCCAGCAAAGCCAATCAAATCCTAACCCTGTGCTCATAATTGAGACCCTGTTAATTGACTGGCTGTCCCTGTTGGGGCAATCTGGACCCAGAACATAAGAATCAAGGCATAACCCTCATGGCATCCAAATTTGGCCCAGGCAACGGTATTTTATCGTTAACCATTAAAGACAAGGCGGTGTTGTACGCCGCCTATATGCCTTTCATAAAAAATGGTGGGTTATTTATCCCCACCAATAAAAATTATACGATGGGCGATGAAGTATTCATGTTGTTAAACATCATGGATGAACCCGAAAAAATTCCGGTGGCCGGTAAGGTTATTTGGATCACCCCAAAAGGGGCGCAGGGTAATAAGGCGAGTGGTGTGGGTGTGCAGTTTGCCGATGATAATGTGGCCCGTAACAAGATCGAAACCCACCTTGCCGGTGGCCTAACGTCCGATCGTCCTACTCATACTTTGTAAGTGTCAATGTAGAGGGAGCGGCCGTAATCGCTCCACTCTAGATTGTTTTAGTGTTTGCCTTCCTCTCGAAAATCCCCAGGGGTAATTCCCAACCAATTCTTAAAACTTCGATGAAACGATCTGGGTTCACTAAAGCCTAATTTGGCCGCAATATCCTGAATGGAAAGTTCGGTCTGCGAAAGTAATTCTTTCGCTTGATCCAGTCGCACCTCATCTAAAATCTGCTGATAACTGCAATCAAACTGCTGCAGGCGTCGCTGCAAGGTGCGTTCGGTCAACCCTAACCGTTTGGCCACAATTTCCTTTCTGGGTATGCCTTCTAATAGTAAACCCCGAATCACATTCTTGGTTTGTAGGGGCAAAGGTTGCTTGTGGCTAATATCGGCCATTAAAATGTCCGCGTGGTTTTCCAGGGTTTTTAACAGCTGCTCATCCGGTTGGCGCATGGGTTGATTTAATATGTCCTCATCCATCACCACTGCACTGTAGGGGGCATTAAATTGAATGGGGCATTTGAACATGGATTGATACTGCAAGATGCTGCGGTTATCGGGCTGTTCAAATTCAAAATAGATTTTTTTGGGGTTGTCTTCGGGGTTGTCCACTAAAAAGCGCGCAAAATTCACCCATGAGCCCAATACATTGGCAATCATGTGCGGGCGAACGATGGGGTCTGGGTAATTGCAGTACCAGCGCATTTCGGTATCGCCATTTTCCAGCAGTTTCACCTCGCTCACGCCCATGTCACCTACCAGTTTTTCATAAATAGGGGTTTTGAACATAGCCTCTTTCAAGCTTTTACAATTCATCACCATGTAGCCTAAAACGCTATAAGAGCCAGCCTGTACGTAGCGAGAGGTCTTTAAACCGAAGCAGGGATCTTGAGTTTTCTCAATGAGGTATTTAATCAGGCTTTGAAAACAGGTGCCTGTGATGCGTTTTACCTTATTGTTTAGAAAGTCAGCATCAATTTCATTGTCGGCCAGAATGTCTTGTGCCGACAGGCCATAGTCGCCGGCGGCCTTTATATATTGTAATGCGGCTGGGGTGCCGGCAAATCCTAGGTTATCCATATTCAAAACTGTCTTTTTTGATTATTGTTATTGCAGTTGGCTTCATTGAACTTATCGCCATTGACTTTATTTGCGCTTGCTTTGGCATCTTTGGACAGTGTATCCAAATGAGACAAAGCTAAACTGGTACCATCATAACGATAGATGATTAGTTCGTCTATTTTCAAAATAAGAATATTTAAGGAAACATTATGCGTCGTTGGAATGGTTGGGGTGATGATAGCTTCTCAATGGAAGCACCAGGCAGTGGCCTTGAATTTTTAAGATCCGTAGTAACCCCTGGGGCTGTTTTACCCGATGCGGACTTGGCCTCTGTGTGTGAGCAGGTGCCTGCATCACGTCTGCCACAGCACCCTCTAATTGTTACCACCGCCGAAGATCGTGTGCGTCATGCCCGCGGCCAAAGCCTGCCCGATTGGCTGGCCATGCGCAGCGGTGACTTTGGAGTATTCCCTGATGGTGTCGCTTACCCTGAGAGTACCGAGCAGGCACAAGAGCTTATGGCGTTGGCCTATGAAAAAGATTTTGAGGTTATTCCTTACGGAGGCGGCACCAGCGTAGTGGGTCACATTAACCCATTGGCAAGTGAACGTGCGGTGCTCACCATCGACATGGGTCGCATGAATCGTTTGGTGGCACTGAATGAAGAAAGCCAGATTGCAACCTTTGGTGCTGGCACCCCGGGTCCGCAGGTGGAGGCCCAACTACGTGCCAAGGGTTACACTCTGGGCCACTTCCCGCAGTCATGGGAACTGGCCACGGTAGGAGGCTGGGTGGCCAGTCGTTCAAGTGGACAGCAATCTTTGCGCTACGGGCGCATCGAACAAATGTTTGCCGGTGGCACTTTGGTAAGCCCTAAAGGAAACTTAGTGGTGCCTACCATTCCAGCTACTTCTGCAGGTCTTGATATTCGGGAAGTGTTATTGGGCAGTGAAGGACGCATGGGTATCATTACCGAAGTGCAGATGCGAGTAACCCCCATTGCCACTCAGGAACAATTTTTTGTGGTGTTTCTGCCCAGCTTTGATGCGGCCAAACGTGCGGTACGCAGCATAGTGCAGGAAAGAATTCCCTTGTCCATGTTACGTGTATCTAACGCTTTGGAAACCGAAACCCAATTAAAATTGGCCGGCCATGAAAAACAAATTGGTTTGTTAGAGTCCTACCTTTCAATGCGCGGCGTTAAAGAAGGCAAGTGCATGGTGACTTTTGGGGTAACCGGTAACAAGCAGCAAAATAAAACGTCATTAAAGCAAAGCAAAAAAATATTTAAGTCTTTGGGCGGTGTTAGTGGTCCTAAGATGATGGGTGAAAAATGGGCCGAGAATCGTTTTAAATTTCCTTATTTACGTGAAAATCTGTGGCTGGAAGGTTATGTGGTGGATACATTTGAAACCGCCACAGATTGGGATAACGTGTCCGAGTTAATGAATACCATGGAAGAATCCGTGCGTAATAGCTTGCAAGACGAAGGTGTTAAACCTCATGTTTATACTCACCTATCCCACATGTATGCCCAGGGCTGCAGCATTTATACTACCTATATTTTCCCTAATGCCGACAGTTATGGCGCCACGCTAGAACGCTGGAAGAAAATTAAAGCCGCCGCCTGTGGTACTTTGGCTACCGGTCGTTCTACCATTTCCCATCAACACGGGGTGGGCAAGGATCACGCATCTTACCTTGAGGCAGAGAAAGGGGCGCTGGGTATGGGGGCCATTAAGTCCCTATTAAGTTTCTTTGATCCCAAGCAGAAACTTAATCCGGGTACCCTGGTAGATGAAAAAATTGACGTGAAATAAGTGGCTATTTCTATGAATGCCACGGCTGAAAAAGCTGACCGCAGCGCGGTTGTCTCGGCTATTAAAAGTACTCCTTGCTGGGACATGTTGGTCATTGGCGGCGGCATAACCGGGGCAGGCATCGCTCGGGAAGCCGCTCGCCAGGGCTTTAAAGTGTTGTTGCTTGAGCAAAAAGATTTTGCCTGGGGCACGTCCAGTCGATCTTCAAAAATGGTACATGGCGGTTTGCGTTATCTGGCCAGTGGCAACCTCAAACTCACCAGTCATTCGGTGAAGGAGCGGGAGCGTCTCATGAAGGAGGCGCCGGGTTTGGTGGAGTTGCTCACCTATAGCTGGCCTCACTACAAAAAGAAATTTCCCGGCCCAGTCGTTTTTAATATGTTACTGGCCATGTACGATTTTTTTGCGGGTAAACGTTATCGGTATTTTCAGGATAAACAAAATGCCTTATACGACTTGCCCGGACTAAATAGCGAAGGGCTGTTGGGTGCCACCCGCTTTGCCGATGCGTTAACCGATGATGCCCGTCTGGTGATGCGTGTTTTGCAAGAAGCGCAAAGTGATGGTGCCAATATTCTGAATTATTGCCAGGTAGACACCCTAATCACGCAGGCCGATAAGGTTAGCGGGGTGAACGTTAGCGATAAGGTAAGTGGTGAAAGCTACGCCATTAATGCCCGTGTGGTGGTGAGTGCCACTGGCGCCTGGGCCGATAAGTTACGTGGGGAGTTAGGCAAGGAAAAGAAAATTCGCCCGTTGCGAGGCAGCCATTTAATTTTCCCCAGCTGGCGAATTCCCAGTGCTCAAACCATTTCCATGAGTCACCCTGAAGATGGTCGCAGTGTGTTTGTCTACCCTTGGGAAGGCATGACTGTAGTGGGCACCACAGATCTAGATAACCCAGAAGCCGATTTAAGTGAACCTTTCATTCGTAAAGAAGAAGTGCAGTATTTACTGCACGGGGTGAATCACTTGTACCCAGGATTAAAACTGGGCACTAGCGATGTTATCTCCAGCTTTGCTGGGGTGAGGCCAATTGTCAGCAGCGGTGGAGGGCTAAACCCGTCATCGGAAAAACGTGACCACAGTATTTGGGATGATAATGGTCTGGTAACGGTCAGTGGTGGGAAATTAACCACATTCCGATTGATTGCTTTGGATGTATTAACCGCGGCTAATCATTATTTGAATAAAATGGATGGTCGTGATCATGGCCGCCCCATTTTTAGCCAGGTGAATGGGTTACCGGCCTCGGTTAAAAAATTAGGTGCATACTGGTCAAGAAGGCTCAGTGGTTTCTACGGTAAAGATGTCTGGCAATTAAGCGAATGCGCCCAAGGGGACTGGTCGCTAGTGCCAGGTAGCAATACGTTTTGGGCGCAGCTGGTATTTTCGGCGCGCTGTGAAAATGTAGTACATCTGGATGACTTGTTGTTGCGTCGCACCCGCATTGGTTTATTTTTGCGAGACGGTGGAGTCGCCTATTACGATCGAATTAAAGATATTTGCCAGCAAGAATTAAATTGGAGCGATGCTCAATGGCAAGTTGAGTGGTCGCGGTACCAAGATTTGTGGAAACACAGCTACAGCATTCCCACCCAATAATGATAAAAATAATGAGTAAGGAGTCTGCCACTTCATAGTGTGGCAGATCTAAGTGAAAGATGATGAAACAGGATTATATTTTATCCATAGATAACGGCACCCAGAGTGTACGCGCCTTGTTATTTGATCTACATGGTAACCTAGTTGCCAAAGGCCGAGTGGAAATTGAGCCCTATTTTTCTAAAAACCCCGGCTGGGCCGAGCAAGACCCTGAATATTATTGGAAGAGCCTGGGGGAAGCCTGCGACGCTCTTTGGGCCTCAACTAACATATTGCCAGAACAAGTAATGGGCGTGGGTTTAACTACCCAGCGGGGAACAGTTATTAACCTGGATAAAAATGGTAAACCTTTAAGGGCGGCCATTACCTGGTTAGATCAACGTCAAACCGAGCAGGTAAAACCCATTTCAGGTTTATGGGGGGTGGCATTTAAACTACTTGGTTTAAAAGATGTGGTGAGTAGCTTTCAGCGTAAAGCTCAAGCCGCCTGGATCGAGCAAAATCAGCCTGAAATTTGGGAAAAGACCCATAAATTTTTACTATTAAGTGGCTTTTTAACGCACCGTCTAACCGGTGAATATAAAGACTCTGTGGGCTGTATTGTGGGTTATTTACCCTTTGATTATAAAGGCCATAAGTGGGCAGGGGAGAAGGACTGGAAGTGGCTGGCGGCCAATGTGAAGGCTGAAATGCTGCCTGAACTGGTGGAAGCGGGTGAAACTCTAGGGCACATTACCGAGCAAGCGGCCAATCACCTGGGAATTCCAGTGGGCACTGCGTTAGTGGCCGCAGCATCCGATAAAGCCTGTGAAGTTATTGGCAGTGGCGGGATAGATCCGCACATAGGGTGTTTAAGTTACGGCACCACAGCCACCATCAATACCACCACCAAAAAATATGTGGAGGCGGTACGTTTTATCCCACCATATCCTGCTGCGATTCCCGGAGCCTATAATACCGAGGTGATGATTTACCGAGGCTTTTGGATGGTGAGCTGGTTTAAAAAGCAGTTTGGATTGCGTGAGCAGCAAATCGCCAAAGAAAGAGGCATAGCTGCCGAGACCCTGTTTGATGAAATTGTGAATTCTGTGCCACCTGGTTCCATGGGGTTGATGTTGCAGCCCTATTGGTCACCGGGTACTAAGGTTCCTGGCCCCGAGGCCAAGGGCGCCATTATTGGTTTTGGCGATGTGCATACTCGTGCGCACATTTACCGCTCTATCTTGGAAGGGTTGGCCTATGGTTTACGGGAAGGTAAGGAGCGCATCGAAAAAAGCAGTGGTGTGAAAATTACCAAGCTACGTATTTCCGGTGGCGGCTCACAAAGTGATGCGGCCATGCAGTTAACGGCCAACATTTTTGCTTTACCCACCGAGCGTCCCAGTACCTATGAAACATCCGGCCTGGGTGCTGCTATCAATGTGGCAGTGGGGTTAGGGCACTTTAAAGATTACGACAATGCCATAGCCGCCATGACAAAAGTGGGCGATGTGTTTGAGCCGGATATGGCAGCCAGTGCCATGTACAACCAGCTTTATAAAGAGGTGTATCTGAAAATGTATAAACGTTTGCAGCCCTTGTATCACAGTATCAGAAAGATAACCGGCTACCCTAAGTAGTTTGCCCGCAGGCTCTTTAAATATTTTGTAAAAAACCCTTAACAGAAGTTCTGTTAAGGGTTTTTTATGTCTCCACAAAATTCAGGCTAATTCGGTTTCCAACTTTTGGCGGCTCACTAAGTGCAGTGTAAGCAACGAAGCAAGGCTTATGGCGATTAATGCAGGTAGTACCCAACCGTTCATGGGAATGATAAAGGCAACGGTTACGATAAGCGCCGTAAATTTAGTGATTTCCCAGGCCAGGGCCAATGGTTTGCCTTCTTGTACTTTACTTAAACTCAGTAAAAATAACCCCAATACACCGCAGCCTGAAGTGAGTTGTATTACTTCAAGTCCCTTGGCCATAGTTAAGAAGGCGAACACCAATACAAGACAAAGAATGAGCTGCGAGAATATATAGACCTTAGTGCCCTTATTATTTTCTATGTCGTATTTAACGACTGCTTCATTAGTTTTTATACGTGGGTATTTTTCTTCCATGTCAGCAGGGCGATACCCGGTAAGTCGAAACCACAGGGTAAACTTGTCAAACCAATTGTTAGTGCGCCAAGCATCCTGAATCAGTGAACCAATAAATTGCACGTTGCCTTTTATGGGGTTCCAACTACCTAGCTGCGTACTGATGCCGTAGATGACTTTTTCATTTTCCAATTCGCTCTGGAAGGTACCGAAAAGTTTGTCCCATAATATAAACACACCTCCGTGGTTTTTATCGATATAGACTTTGTTTTTGCCATGGTGCACTCGGTGGTGACTTGGGGTGACGAAGATGGCTTCGTACCAGGCGGGCAAGCTTTTGATGTGCTGCGTATGCACCCAAAATTGGTAAATTAAATTAAAAGATCCGGCGGCAAACAATACTATGGGCGGAAAACCCAATAGCGCCATGGGAATAAAAAACGCCCAGCCGGTGACGTTGGGTATGCTGGTTTGACGCAGGGCTGTAGTGAGGTTGTACTCTTCACTCTGGTGATGAATCACATGGCTGGCCCAGGAAATATTAAGAGTATGGCCAATCCTGTGGTTCCAGTAATACCCCAAATCGTATATTACAAATGCCGCGATCCAAACCCAGGTATCTTCCACGGACAGCGTAATCAAGTTGGCATTTTCATATATTAGGATGTATGCCGAAAAAGGAATCATGGCGAACAGCAGCCCAGTGACGCGGCTGTAAATGCCCATGGCCAATGAATTGACTGAATCATTGAGGCGGTAGAAGCCGGTGCCTTTATATCTGTCCCAGGAAAATTCAATGAGAATGAGCAGCATAAAAAGCGGGATTGCCATGAGGATGTAGTTCATTGGGGTCCTTATTATCTTATTATTTTTTGGCGGTTATTGGACTGTCGGGCCAAACCTAGCGTTAGGGTTTAGCCCAATATTGCTAAATAGCTGGGGCCGGCACCTTGTGATCAACGTCGGATGAACTTAACGATCTGGCCAACAATACAAAGTAGCTGCCTAGGCACAAATGGAAGATGCCAATGCGAACATTGTTGTCTGTGATTATGGCGCTCCACAGCAAAGTACTCAGTAGTAGAGTCAGTGCCACCATAATCTGCCTAAACACCAGTCGATTGTGCCTTTGGGTGTAAGCGGCCAACAATATGGCAGAAACAATGATGCCGTCACTGAGCGCACCAAGTGAGTAAACGAGGTTCAGTAAACAAGATATTAAGCTCATTGCCAGTAACCCTGTGGCAATGAAGCGTGTTTTGCGAGAGAGTGTATTCGGCCACAGAGCCAGAAGCACAAAGCCTGGCATACCTAAGTGTTTTGAATAGAAAGAGAGCTCTTTATGCCAAATTAAAACATCACCCAGTTCAAGGTAGCGAATGGCACCACAAATGGCGGCTGCAGCGGTGAGGGCCAGGGCGGCTAGATAGCCAGCCGTTATGGCCGGATGCGCAGGTTTTGCAAGCAAAGTGGCGGCATAAGCCAAAGTTGCCAATAGATAAAACTCGGATAATCCGGCCAGAAACATAGGTTGAACCACGGTTTGTTTTTATTAGTTATAGGGCACCATAGCTTAATTGCAGGGCCACAAACAGGTGCATAGCGGCCGTTTAGAAGGGGTTCACTTAAGGTCTTTCACTTGCTGGTCACTCTCTAGCAGGCTTTCTTTATACAGGGTATCCATAGTGATTTGATCCAGCTGAAACTTTGCCAGCTCTTGTAGTTTTAAATCCCCCAGCCGTGCTTCCTGAAAGCATTTGGCGGTATCTAGGGCCAACCCCAATAGGCCGGCCTCTTTGAGGACCCCTTGCTCCATATCTTCGGGCAGGTTAAGGCTAGTAATGATTTCGTTTATGGGTCTGTCTAAAAAAGCATCCAGCAGGGAGAATAGCCCCACCGTGTAATAATCTGTATTTGGGTATTGCCCCATGCGTTCCCCCAGCTTTTGGCAAATAAGGGCTCTTTCCAGACTGCTTTGCCTTAAGGCTAGGGGTTTGTCATCAAGGTTGCCCAATGCCAGTAGGCTCGCCCAGCTGCGGATGTGGCTCAGACCCAGCATGGAAATGGCCTGCTGCAAAGAGGTGCATTTTTCAACCCGGGCAAAGGCTGCAGAATTCACTAGACGCAATAGTTTGTAGCTCATTTGGGGGTCTTGAGAGAGGGTTTGTGTCATGGATTTCACGCTGACCTCTGGGTCCCTTAAATCCCTCAGCAGTTTAAGCACCACCAGTTTGTTATCTGGCATGGCACGTCCTTCGATAATTTGCGGACGGGACAAAAAATACCCTTGAAATAACTCATACCCTAAATCTTTACAGAATTGGTACATCTCGTGAGTTTCTACTTTTTCAGCCAGCATAGTGATATTTCTGGGGATGAATACCTTGGCAAAGCGCTCTATTTGCGACTTTTTGAGGGCCAAAACATCCACTTTCACTATGTCGACAAAATGCAGCAGTGGAGCACTGTTGGCATCTAGGATGAAATCATCTAGGGCCAGTTTGGCACCCTGGGTTTTGGCTTCACTCAGGGAAGCAATGAGCTCGTCATCAACCTCTATGTCTTCCAGGATTTCGATGACATATTGATTTAAGTCGAACGTAGGGCGATTAAGGATGAGGTTTTTAGTGAAGTTAATAAACGCCGGGTGGGGGCCACAGATGGAGGCCAGCCCTGCTTCTCCAAAGGCATTAAGAAGTACCTGGCTGGTGGCCTTGTCGCCACAGGTGAAGCTGGCTTGCTGTGCCTCATTACTTGCCCTAAATAACAGCTCATAGGCGGCAATTTCCAGCGAGCGGTTGTATATAGGCTGGCGTGCCAGCAATGCGTGTCCAGTTTCGCTCATGGTTTGCCAAGTTGATAGACCCTTTAATTAATAGCTTAGCTCAAACTACACAAAGCTGTACTACACTAAAAAAAGATGTAAACACAGAAGGGTTGGCATTTATGTCAGGGGTTTTAAGCAATGTAGATCAGCGAACCAAGTTGGTTGGGCAGAACCGTTTAGAGTTGCTGCTGTTTAACTTTGGCCGGGGTCAGTCTTATGCCATTAATGTGTTTAAAATCCAGGAAGTATTACGTTTAACCACGCTTACCCAAATTCCAGAAGCTCACCCTGTAGTGAAGGGGGTTACCCATTTGCGAGGCCACACTTTGCCGGTGGTGGACTTAAGCCATGCCATTGGCATGGGGCCTATTGAGGTGAATGAACACACCACAATGATCGTGACCGAATACAATCGTACCGTGCAGGCATTTTTGGTGGCTGGGGTGGAGCGCATCATTAATATGAACTGGGAGCAGATCATGCCGCCTCCCAAGGGCGCTGGTCGGGCTCACTACCTGACTGCAATAACGAAAGTTGAGGATCGCATCGTTGAAATTATCGATGTGGAGAAAGTACTGGCCGAAATAGTACCCTATGAAACCTCCGTTACCGAAGGATTGCTGGACTTGGAAGTGATGGGCAGAGCAGCAGCATCCGGATTAAAGATAATGGCGGTGGATGATTCAGCAGTGGCGCGCTCGCAGGTAAAAGAAACCCTTGCTGCATTAGGCTTAGAGGTTATTCAGGCTAACGATGGGCAGCAGGCCTGGGATATTATCCAAAAAATGGCCAGTGAAGGGCCCATTAATAGCCAATTGTTGATGGTCATTACCGATGCCGAGATGCCCACCATGGATGGCTATATGTTGACCACAGAAATTCGTGGTTCTGCGGATACTAAAGATTTGTATGTGGTATTACACACCTCATTAAGTGGCAGCTTTAATGAAAAAATGGTTGAGAAAGTAGGCTGTAACGCGTTTTTATCCAAATTTCAGCCTGATGGTTTAGCCGAGGCGGTGCAGGTGAGGGCTAAGCAGTTATTTGGTTAGTTTTAGTGGGTTGTATGAATGCCAAAAGTCCTCTGACAAGTATGTTTATCTCTAGGCGTTTTTATTAGCTACAGTGGCCCTTCCTGAATAAAAAGGGGCAAGCATGTCCATCCAGGTTAGTGAATTATTCTATTACCCCATTAAATCGTTTGCCGGCATTGCTTGCGAACAATTGTGCATTAATGCTTGGGGACCATTGCGCGATCGACGCCTAATGTTGGTGGACGAACAAGGGCATTTCATTACTCAACGCCAGTGTCGCATCATGGCGCTCATGTCACTGAGCGATAACCAAGAGAGCTTAACCCTAGCTTACCAGGGGGAGTCATTCACCCTTGCCTGGCCCGACTTCTCCTTGGCAATTTCAACCCAAATGGTGCAGGTATGGGAAGAAGAGATAAGCGGACAAGGCATTGGTGGTGGAGTCAATGCTTGGCTTTCCCGAGTATTGCAAAGCAAAGTTAAGCTGGTGTATATGGCTGATGATACTCATCGTCAGGTGGACTTAACATATGCCTCCCAGGGTATTCGAACTGGGTTTGCAGATGGCTTTCCTTTTTTGGTTGTATCGCAAGAATCCATTATGTCTTTACAACAAGAGCTGACATTTGAGCTGGACGTGAAACGTTTTCGTCCTAATATTGTGGTATCTGGGTGTGAGCCTTTTAGTGAAGATCAGTGGAAAACCATCTCTATTAATAACATTGAATTTAACCTGGTAAAGCCGTGTTCTCGTTGTGTGATCCCCAGTATCGACCTAACGACGGGCTTGATGCAAAAAGAAGTCATGCAGGTAATGGTGGCGCACCGGAAGCGAGATGGTGAGGTTTATCTGGGGCAAAATGCCGTGCACAAAGGCAAAGGGAGTATAGAAGTAGGGCAGCAGGTCAAGATTATTGTTTAGTGATTAAAGTAAAAAGGATGAATAAAACTGCCTAGAACAACTCTATCTCATCACCATCTTCGCTGGACTCTTCACCCTCGCCTTTATTGAAGTGGTGTCGGTATATTTCCAAGGCGTCCTGAATACTGTGTCCTCTTAAAATATGTTCGAACATAATGCGCTCTGCTTCCATGGAATAAGAGCTTTTTATATTCTCCTGTAATGCGTGCCAGCTGCTGGGGTTGTAAAGGGCCGCAGGGTCATTGATGAGGCCGCCCAGCTGATCGAGGCTGTTGCATACATGATCTAGTCGTTGCGATATGCGGTCATAAAACTGAAAGGCCACCACGGCATCTTGAACATTTTCTTCCAGGGTGATGGCGGTACTCTCTATGACTTCTTGAAAGGTTTGCAGGGTGTCCGGTGTCACTTTTTGTGTGACGGTGCGAATCTTTTTGATGTAGTGAGCCATGTGGGTGAAGGACTGCGTGAGTGTGTCGACACTTTGCGCTCCATCTGTCATGGACGACTCTACCTGAGCCACAGCCAAGGCTAGCATTGTGATGGTTTCTTTAATCTGGCTCCAATCTAAATCCGGATTTGAGGAGCTGGAGCCATGTTGTTTGATGCTGTACTGATTACTTGAGCTGGTCACTGTTTTTTATCCATATAGATCGACTCCCATAGTATTAGCATAGCTAACCTTTATTTTTCCGCCTACCGCTGGCCTTGGAAATTTCAAGATTTGTGGGGGTAATATCAGACCAGGCCGTGAGTGTGTCCCGGTCAAATATGGGCTGTAACTGCCCTAACCGGTACGAGTATATAGTGCTGTAGGTAAGCACTTTTTGTACGTATTCTCGGGTTTCTTCATAGGGGATACGCTCTATCCAAATATCCAAAGGCCCTGAAAACTTTCTTAACCAGCGATTAACACTGCCAGGGCCTGCGTTGTAGGCCGCGGTGGCCAGAACTCGATTGCCTTTGTAGCGTTTGAGCAACTGTTTTAAATAGGAGCTGCCCAGGCGAATATTGTACTCTGGGTCCAGCAAGCGCTTCTGAGAATACTTGATGCGTTGTTGGCGGCTCACAGATTTTGCCGTGTTGGGCATGAGCTGCATGAGTCCTGTGGCTCCCACTGGACTTCTGGCATCGTACATAAAAGCACTCTCTTGACGGGCCACACCATAGATCCAGTTTTTACTTAAACGAGTCTTGCGGGCGGCCTGATCAAACAGGGGTTCGTGGGCCAATGGAAAGCGCAGTTGTAAGTCGTGCCAGCTCTCTTGTTGGGCCAGTGTCATGATGGGGCGGTCCGACCAATCAAGGCGTCCGGCAATAATTGCTAGCGCTTGGCGGCCATCGTCATCCAGATGATTAAACGCATATTGCCATTCTCGACGGGCATCACTAATACGGCCTATATCCAAAAATGCCATGGCTCTTTTAACCGGTTGGTGCATGCGAATACGCTGCAGTATAGAGGAAGATACGTGGGTCGGATCATGATTCATGGTGGCGCTGATGCCCAATTTCTGGCTGGCCAAGAAGCCATAGAAATCACGCTCAACAGAGGCCAGGCTATAAAAGTGATTGCTCTCGTGGCGGGCAGAACCCAAGGACTCCAAGGCCCTGGCTTGCCAATATTGCCACCTGGCAATGTTCTTTATGTCCTGGCGAGCAATCTTATAAAGGTGACTGTAGAGCGGCCAATTTTGTGACTTAACCGCCCCCAGTAAAAAGTTTTCTTCTAATTCAAAATCCAATGCTTCATTTTGTTGGGCAAGCTGATACCACTGATAACTATGAGGGCCGGAATGTTTGGCCGCATAGTTGAGTGCGGTAACCTCAATCTTGTGCAGCTGCTTTTCATTTAGGCCCGCTAATAAGTTTAGCGCTGCTAATTCGTAGAGCCGATCAGGTTGATATTTAAGCGCTTTGGCAATAAGCAGGGTACGAGCTCTAGGGTCCAGAGTGAGTAGGCGTTGGTCGTTAAGAATGTTAAACGGGCGTCGCCATAAACTGCGCACTACCCGGGCATTCTTTTTAAGAGTGCCTGACAGTTTTTTTTGCAGAAAGCGCACTAACTTATATTGGCGTTTATCCTGAGCAATGAGCAGGCGTTGCCATATAAGGTCTTCACTAAGGTAGCCATTACGCTTCCAATTGGCGAACACCTTGTCACAGGTTTTGGGCAGCGAAACCCCCATAAGCCAAAGGGCTTGTCCTTCCAGCAATGCGTCAAATCTGTGGTTGGTGGACTCAAGGGCCGTCACTCGGTGACACCTCAAACTTAAATTCTCGGTGGGGCCAATATAATCCAGAAACAAACGCCAGTTTTGAGTGGCCGCTAAATACCAAACCCAGCGACGCCGAAGCAGTTTGGCAACCGGTTGATCTTTGTTTTGTGCTAAAAACCGATCCAGTTCACTAATGGGGGTTTTATAAAACAGACGGCGCAATTTGTTGGCCTGCAAATAGGGCAGTAGTGGGTGTTTATCAAGTTTGGAAACGGTTTTGCGGTATTGGCCTAGCTGACCTTTGCGGAGCTGTTGCTCGGCCTTTAAATATTGATAATGCCCAAGACCCTGGGCTTGGCCTGCAAATAGTGGGCTCAACAAACCCACTAAGCAGTACAGATAGAACTGCCTTATCCCCATGTTAATCTCCCCCGTCTTGCTTTGAGCATAGATCATAAAGCGAAGCGGGGGTTATTCACGGGCACAATTCATAGAGTATTTTGTGCTAAGGCTTGAGTCTGGCGGCGGTCTTTTTTCTGATCAACCAACACCAGCAAACAAGGAGTTAATAACAGAGTAAGCACGGTCGCAAAGGTGAGTCCGCCGGCAATGGCGGTGGATAATTGAGTCCACCATTGAGAGCTTGGGGCATCCACCAATATTTCACGGCCTATGAGGTCTATGTTGAGCTGGTAAACCATGGGTATCAGGCCACACACTGTGGTTACTGTGGTGAGCAGTACTGGCCGTAATCGTTGTGCGCCGGTTCTTAGAGCAGCATCTGCCGCGGCCATGCCTTGTTTTCGTAACTGGGCGTAGGTATCAATCAATACGATGTTGTTGTTCACCACCACACCGGCCAGGGCAATCATGCCCACGCCACTCATAACGATGCCAAACGGTTCGCCTCTTATCATTAGGCCCATAAATACCCCAGCAAAGGACAAGACAATGGCGCTAAGCACTAGGCCGGCACGATAAAGGCTATTAAATTGGGTCACCAAAATTGCCACCATCATGAAAATGGCCAACAAGAAGGCGCTGCCCAGAAAGCTGCCGGTTTTTTCCATTTCTTCGGCATTGCCCTTAAAGCGATATTGAACCCCAGGTGGCAACGGGTTTTGGTCCAGTACCGCTTGAATTTGCAAGCGTTTGGCCACGTCATTCACGCCAGCCTGCACTTCTGCGTCAATCATGTAACGCAGGTTGCTGCCGCTGCGCACAATGTTGCCACTCTTTTGATGCGCTGTTTTAGTGGTAAAGCTGCTGATGGGCACCAGTTGACCCTGGTAACTCACCCTAAGGTCATCAATTTGGTCCAAGGTACGGTCGGCGGTGGGGTAACGAAGGCGTATGTCCAATTCATCATCCGCATCGTCTGGGCGGTAAGAGCCCAAATTCAAGCCTGAGGTGACCATCTTCACAAGGCTGCCCACTGAGCTAACGCTGGCGCCCAGGCGGCTAGCCGCTTCACGGTCCACATCCAGCTCCCACTCAATGCCTTCCAGAGGACGTGAGTCCTTGATGTCTCTAAGTTCCGGGTCCTTATCCAGCTGGCGACGTATCTCGGCCACTACCGCCAGTAAGGTCTCGTTATGAGGGCCTGAAATCTCCAATTGAATGGGGGCGCCCTGAGCCGGGCCATCCTCTTTAACTTTGGTTTCGATGATAATGCCGGCAATATCTTGAGTGCGTATCCGAATATCTTCCAGGATCTCAACCGCCAAGCGTCTTTGCTGCCAATCTACAAGTTCTAGCTGAATGCGGCCCACTAGATCCACGGCACTCTTGCCATCGCTGGGAGGGGCAATAAAGCTGGTGGTGTAGAGGGTTTTAATCTCGGTCATGTCGTACAGGCGTTTTTCCACCTGACGAACCAGGGCATCCCGTTCCTGTAACGATAAATTACCTCGCGCGCGCACATCGACCAATGCAATCTCGGCGTCAACTGCGGGGAAAAATTCTACCCCTTTACCTAAAGAGCCATACAAAAACACAGTGGCGATCATAATGGCAAAGACGCCCATCAGGGTTTTAAGTGGTGATTTAATTAGTTTGCTTAACAAGGCTACATAGCGCCCTGTGAGACCGCTAAGGCCCTTAAAATTGCCTTGTTCAGCTGCTTGCATAGTGCGTAATGCTTTATCGTCTATGGCACCGGGTTTACCCAGCCAGGCTCCTAATGCGGGAATGACAATAAGGGCCATTAATAGCGAGGCGGTAAGGGTGATCATCACAGTTAGAGGGATAAAGCTCATGAAGTCCCCCATGGTATCGGGCCAAAACATAAGCGGTAAAAACACCGCTAGGGTAGTGGCGGTGGAGGCGATAATGGGCCAAGCCATGCGTTTGGAGGCTTCACCAAAAGCTGCTCGATTAGAGTGTCCTTCGGCCATGCGTCGGTCGGCGTACTCGGTCACCACAATGGCCCCATCTACGAGCATGCCCACGCTGAGTATAAGGGCAAACAGCACCACCATATTTAGGGTGAAGCCCATGAAATTCAGCACCATGATGCCCATTAAGAAGGAGCCAGGAATGGCCAATCCCACCAGCAATGACGATCGAGCACCTAACGAGGCTACAATAATGATCATTACTAGGACGGTGGCAAACAACACGTTGTTAAATAGATCGGCCAGGGTGCGTTTAATTTCTTTAGATTGATCCTGGTTGAAGGTCACTTCAATGCCATCAGGCCAGTTGGCTTTTTCTTTATTCACCAAAACCTTAACTTCAGCCAGAGTTTCGATGATGTTGCTGCCCAGACGCTTGGATATCTCAAGGGCCAATGCCGGCTTGCCATTGATGCGCGCGCGGCTCTTGGCATCCTTGTAGGTGCGTTGGCCGTAGGCAATATCAGCGAAGCGTACTACCTTGTCGCCGTCTACCTTGACCGGCATGGACAAGATATCCTGTGTATCTTCAATAAGACCGGGTACCTTAACTGCAAAGCGGCCCGTGCCTGTGTCCAGATTGCCTGCTGCCACTAGCTGGTTATTGTTGTTGATCAGCGAGAATAGGGCGCCGTGGTCGATGTTGTAGCTGTCCAGTTTAGCCGGGTCGATGATGATCTCGGCCACTTCTTCACGGTCTCCCTGAATCTTGGCTTCCAGTACCCCTTTAATGCTCTCAATTTTTTCTTGCAGGTCTTTGGCCACGGCAAACAGCACACGTTCATCCACGTTGCCGGCCAGGCCCACTACCATTACCGGGAATAATGACAGGTTAATTTCTTTCACTTTCGGTTCGTCGGTGGCAGATGGCAGCTCACCCTTGGCGGCATCCACCGCCTCACGGACATCAACTAAGGCTTCATCTATGTCGATATCCGACTGAAACTCCAGCTGAATGGATAGGTGTCCTTCGCTGGCGGTAGAAGTGATTTCCTTTAAACCATCCAGAGATTTCAATTCTTTATGCATGGGCTGATAAAGAATGCGGTCAGCATCCTCAGGGCTAATGCCTTCGTGGCGTATAGAAACGTACGCCAACGGAATACTAATATCTGGCGTACTTTCTTTTGGAATGCTACTCAGAGATGACAGGCCTACTATTATGGCCAGACAAAATAACAATATGACGGTTCGTATGCGACTTAGGGCCGCATCAATAATGGCGTTCATGGTTATTTACCCTCATTGCTGGCGGCGGGTATTTGATGGGTGGCCAGGTTTTGTTCAAGGGTTTCATTGCTGTCTAAAACAGGCTCTTTAAATACCGGGTGCACAATTTCACCTGGGCTCACAAAGCTCTGGCCCACTACAATCAGGTCTACCGGGTTAGGTAAGCCAGATACCCAAACGCCGTTAGATTCAGCCTTAACTAGGACAATGGGGGCAAAGACCACTTGCTGATCGCTTGCCACGTATTTGGCGCCCATGATGCCTTTTTCGTTAAGGCTCAATAGGGCAGGGGTAATAAATATGGCGGAGGTCTCTCCCAGAGGTACCAATATGTCGGCGGTGGCACCGTCGCTCTGGCGTTCGCTTGGATTGGCTATCTCTAATTCCACCGCAAAGGTACGTGAAGCGGCGCTGGCCTGGCTAGACACATAGCGAATGGTGCCGGAATGTTCTTCATTATCCAGAGTACGACCCTTGGCCTGGCTGCCAGCGTTGATTTGCAGCAGGTCTTTTTCAGCGGCGTAACCCTTGATGATGAAGGGGTTAAAGTCCAGTAGGCTAATAATGCCGTTGCCACTTTTTAAATAGGTGCCCAATTCAACTTTACGGTCTTCCAATATGCCGGAGAAGGGCGCGCGCACTTGGGTGGCGGCCAGCTGCACTTCAAGCAGCTTAACCTGGGCCTTGGCGGCGGCCAGCTGAGATTCACTCTGGGCCAGCTGGGTTTCGTTTTGCAGGCCTTTCTTAATCAAGTTTTGGTTGGCCTGGTGCTCTAACGTGCGTTGTTTGAGTTGAGCCTGGGCCATAATGAGTTTCTGAGGTTTGTCCTGAGGGTCGATCTCAACAATAACCTGGCCCTTTTTAACAAAATCTCCTTCACGTTTGTGTAGCTTAATTACCTTGCCAGCAAGCTCGCTGGTGAGGGCCACACTCCGATTGGGGGCAGTTTGGCCGTGAATGGTCAGTTGGGGGGTGACAGCTTGGGCGTGGAAGCGCTCTACCTGCACTGAAAATATATCGGATTTAACGTTTTCAACCACGGCGGTTTTTTGAAGTTCGGGCTCATCGCTCATTAAACCGGTTAGCATCCAGATACTTAAGATGGCCGTGGCACCCAGTGCAATATAGTGTCCGCGTTCCAGTTGCATAAAATCAGTCCTAATAAGCCAAATGTGAATTGTGTCGAAGGGTATATAAATTAGCGCGCCTAAGAAAGCAAATGATTGTCTTATTTACGAGACAATCGTGCCTTTGGCCAGATATCACTTGGCTTTAAGCGATCTGACCGAAGAATTAGGTTTCCTTGGCAGGGCAAGAATAAACTATGGTAACCACGGCATATGTATAAAATTGTATCGCCCTCATTGGTCATTTTACGTCGCTTCAAAAGAAGCCCAATGAAATGGCCTAAAATGATGTTAATTGGCGTACAATGCCGCGCATTAATGCATGTGCGAATAAATTAGCGTTAAACTTCGTATAGAACGAATAATCAATGCAGCTCGGTAAGTGCTGGATTAGCGAATTGAGGTTGGTATGGCAGTTGTCATTCTAGACAGTGTGAGTCTCCATTATGGAGAGCAGGTTTTACTTGAGAAGGTAAACTTTACTATTCAAGAGAAAGACCGTTTGTGCCTGGTGGGCCGTAACGGTGCAGGTAAGTCTTCTTTAATCAAATTACTGTTAAAGCAAAATTTGCCCGATGGCGGCGTGATACGCATTGATGATGGCACTCGCGTGGCTGAATTGCCGCAAACCTTGCCAGCCGCAGATGATCGTCTGGTCATGGACGTGGTACTAAGTGGTAAAGAAGCAGTGGGTAAATGGTTACATGAATACCATGAGCTAAGCATGATTGCCTCAACCGATGCTCACATGAAAAAGCTAGAGAAGCTTCAGCACAATATTGAAGCGCAAGACGGTTGGCTATTGCAGCAAAAAGCCGATGCAATCATCGAAAAGCTAAATCTGCCCGCTGAGAAAACCATGGCTGAGTTGTCTGGTGGTTGGCGTCGACGGGTAATGCTTGCCCGAGCATTGCTGAGCGAACCTGATTTGTTGTTATTGGATGAGCCCACCAACCACCTGGATATTCCAGCCATAGAATGGTTAGAAGAGCAGCTTAAGGATTTTCCGGGTGCAGTTTTATTCATTACCCACGACCGAGCATTCATGGAGCGTGTGGCCAAGCAGGTCATTGATCTGGATCGAGGTAGCATCTACCGCTATGACGGCAGCGATTATGAAGGTTTATCCGCATGGCGTGATAAGCGTTTGGAGGATGAGGAAAAAGAAAATGCCTTGTTTGATAAACGCCTTGCCGAAGAAGAGAAGTGGATTCGCCAGGGGGTTAAAGCCCGCCGTACTCGTAATGAAGGCCGTGTAAGAGCCTTGAAAGCCATGCGTAATGAGCGTACCGCACGAGTAGATAAACAAGGGTCTGCTGATTTCACCATGGAAGCTGCCGAAAAATCCGGCAAATTGGTACTGGAGCTTAAAGAGGTTAGTTATGGCTTCGAATCCCAAAAGATAGTGGAGAATTTCTCTACTGTCATTCAGCGTGGCGATCGCATTGGCCTATTGGGGGTAAACGGTTGTGGCAAGAGTACCTTGTTACGTTTGTTCCTTGATCAATTGCAGCCTCAGTCGGGCAATATTCGCCAGGGCACAAAAATGGAGGTTGCCTATTTTGACCAGCTGCGTGGCGAGTTGGACATGGAAAAAACCATAGTCGATAACATTTCCCAAGGTCGCGATTTTATAGACCTGGCTGGCGGCTCCAAGCACGTTATGAGTTATTTGGGAGACTTCCTGTTTACCCCAGCACGAGCGCGTACCCCGCTGAAAGCTCTGTCCGGTGGTGAGGCGAGCCGAGTGATGTTGGCCAAGCTATTCAGTAAACCGTCTAACGTACTGGTATTGGACGAACCCACCAACGACCTGGATGTGGAGACGTTGGAAATGCTGGAGAACCGCTTAATGGAATACACAGGTACTTTATTGGTCGTAAGTCACGATAGATCCTTCCTGGATAATGTGGTGACGTCCTTGCTGGAATTTGAAGGCAATGGGGTGATAAGTGAGCATGTGGGTGGTTACAGTGATTGGTATGGCCGTGGACACAGACTAAAAGACGGTGAAGATGTAATTACCGATGTGCAGCAGGAAACCAAGGCAAGCACTCAGGCCGAACCTGCTTCACAGCCCAATAAAAGCAGTAAAAAGCTCAGCTATAAGTTACAACGCGAGCTGGATGCGTTACCTGGTGAGATTGAAAAGTTGGAGCAGTCCCTGGTGGATCTTCAGGCACAAACCGGTGCGGCTGACTTTTATTCTCAAGATAACGATTGGGTGACACAAATCCTGGCCGATGTGGATCAGGCGCAAGCTGAATTGGATGCCAAGGAAGAGCGTTGGTTAGAGCTAGAAGCCATGCTGGACGAGGGCTAAGCCATGACCGGCCTGATTATTGTAATCGTAGCCATATTGTCCGTAGTGGGCAGTGTGGTGTGGGTGCGCCCCAGTAAGCGGGATGTGAAGCTGGCAAAATGGCGCCAGGAAGCGCGTCTGGCGGGCTTGTTCGTAAGGCTTGATGGTTTAGTGGCCGAGCCTAAAAACAGTGGCATACGGGATGATGTTGGTGGAGCCAGTTATTACTTGTATGAAACTAAAAGCGACAAGCAGGATCAGCTTGCATGGGCAGTGGTAAAGACTCAAGGATGGTTACAGCAAGGTTTGCCCGATGAATGGAGTTGGTACCAGCAAGAAATGCCGCTTAATCACCAGCGCCTGCAAAGCTTAATAGCCTCGTTGCCTATATCAGTGGAAGCCATTGAAAGAACCCCCAAATACAGTCGTGTCATTTGGGGGGAGACGGGCCAGGATTTTGATGCGCAACAATTGAAACTCTTTTTGGAACAGGTACAGGCGTTAGCCTAGCCGGCCTGTTTGTCGGCATAATGTTTGCCGATGCTTTGTAAGTTTTTACTGATGCGGTTGCCGTAAGAGTTAACAATAAACGGCACCGCGTTTTCATTATAGTTGGCCACCGACTTGGCAATGAATATCCATTTAACGCCCACCTGATCCATTAACTTGTATATCTGCGGGTTGTCTTGTGGTGCCTTTTTAAGTTTTTCCAATAAGACACTAAAAATTTCTGCTTGTTGATCCATGCCCCCCTCATTAATGTCTATGGACATAACCTGCCCTAGGCTGGACGTAGTGCGGGCTGCGTACTCTGTGGTGAGTGTGCGAATGATTAGCCCCATGTCTCGTGTGTATTGCGTCCACTGGCTAAGAGGGCGCTCGGCGTTATCGCTTACCTGATTGTAAAGTTTCTCGAGGCTGGCATTGAGCAATATGGCATTTTTACCAAAATCGTCCACTAGGCGGCCGTTGGCATAACCTTGCTGTAAAAAATCACTTTGATTGGTGGTCAGTAGCTCTTTGTAGGCCTTCCACTCACGTGTAATGGTGGAGAGTTCGGCCAGCTTCGAGGAGGGTGCAGACGAAGCCGAAATATCAGTGAGACGCTCTTCAAATTGCTTTACGCCAGCATGCATTTGGCGGCTATAGCGACTATCACCTTCCAGTCCACTGAACATATAGTAATCACCCAAAATGGCATAGGTGAGGGTGCGCATTTCATAAATGTTTTTTAGATTTTCACTGGTTTGGGTGTCGGCAGTGGCCGGGTTAATAGTAATAAACAAACCTAGCAGTAAATAGCTAAGGGTCTGTTTCAGGTTTATTTTTATCATTGTCAAATCCTGAGAGTATTGATGCGTTATACAGTCTGCAAAATTTTGTCAGCAATTAGAAGGCCCTATTTGGCCTATAGGCCAATAAAGTCTAAGAAATATTCATTGCAATAGAGTTGAGTGAGAGAAATTCAGGCAGTTACAAGAAAATCCAGCAAATATGGGCAGATCGTCTATGTTCATATAGGCAAGTATTTTGTAATTTTGAGCCATTTAAGCCTTCCGGCTTTTATGCATTTCACGTATTTAAATTGGCGTCATGCGTCTAAATACTTATAAATAGTTGACTTTTAGTCGGATATTGACGATTGTTCGCAAACCAAATTCAAACGGGCGTATGAATTGAGCGTATGAATTTACGTTCTTTGGTTGATTTCTAGCCAATTGCCCATCAGTGTGGAATTGTATAAATCGGTATTTTAAGTCTCACTTAAAGCACTGGATTATCCGAGACCACGTTTACTCAAGCTAATATCATAGCGTGGAGATTTGTTGATGATTTACCAAGGTAAAGCCATCACGGTTAAGCTACTCGAAGACGGCATCGCCGAACTAAACTTCGATCTACAGGGCGAATCCGTTAATAAGTTTAATCGTCTTACTTTAGAAGACTTGAACGCAGCCGTTCAATCACTTCAAGGTAATTCAGATGTTAAAGGTCTAGTGGTTACATCCGCTAAAGATTGTTTCATCGTAGGTGCCGACATTACTGAATTCGGTGCAATGTTTGAAAACGATGAAGAAACTATTGCTGCAGGCATCGCTGAATCAAATGCCATTTTCAACGCAGTTGAAGATCTTCCTTACCCAACTGTTACAGCAATCAATGGCATCGCGTTAGGCGGTGGTTTTGAAATGTGTCTTGCTACTGACTTCCGTATTATGTCAGAGAAAGCCAAGGTTGGTCTTCCTGAAGTTAAATTGGGTCTAATGCCTGGTTTTGGCGGTACTGTACGTCTGCCTCGTGTTATCGGTGCCGATAACGCCATCGAGTGGATCTGCATGGGTGCTGAGCACAAAGCGGCTAAAGCGCTTAAGTTTGGTGCGGTTAACGCAGTTGTTGCAGGCGACGTATTACAAGCCGAAGCCATTAACATGGTTAAGGCAGCCATTGCTGGCGATCTAAACTGGGAAGCGGCTCGTCTGGAAAAAACCAGCAAGTTAAACTTGGAAATGATGGAAGTTATGATGACTTTCGAAACCGCCAAGGGATTTGTTGCCGGTCAGACCAAAGGTCAATACCCAGCGCCAATCGAAGCCATCAAAGCCATGCACAAGTCTGCCGGCGTTGGTCGTGATAAAGCCTTGCTAAACGAAGCCAAAGGTTTTGCTAAGCTTGCAAAAACCACTGTTTCTCAAGCACTAGTTGGTTTGTTCAACAACGATCAGTTGCTTAAGAAAAAAGCCAAAGAATACGATGCAATCGCTAAGCCTACTAATAAAGCAGCCGTACTAGGTGCTGGTATCATGGGTGGCGGTATTGCTTATATCTCTGCGCTTAAAGGCACGCCTATCCTAATGAAGGATATTGCTGAAGCCGGTATCGAACTAGGTTTGAGCGAAGCAAACAAATTGCTTTCTCGTCGTGTTGAAAAGAAACGCATGAAGCCATTGGCTATGGGCGAAGCCCTTAACCGTATCCGTCCTACTTTATCTTACGCTGAGTTTGGTGATGTTGACGTTGTGGTTGAGGCGGTTGTTGAAAACCCTAAAGTTAAAGGCATTGTTTTAGCCGAAGTAGAGCAGCACGTTAAAGAAGATGCGATCATTGCTTCTAACACGTCTACTATCTCTATCGACTTGCTAGCCAAGAGCGTTAAGCGTCCAGAAAACTTCTTGGGTATGCACTTCTTTAACCCAGTACACATGATGCCTCTTGTAGAAATCATTCGTGGTGAAAAGACGTCTGAAGAAGCCGTTGCAACGACTGTAGCTTACGCTAAGAAAATGGGTAAGACCCCTGTTGTTGTTAACGATTGCCCAGGCTTCCTGGTTAACCGTGTATTGTTCCCTTACTTCGGCGGTTTCGCTGGTTTGATGAAAGACGGTGCTGATTTCCGTCAAATCGATAAAGTAATGGAAAAGTTCGGTTTCCCAATGGGTCCTGCTTACTTGATGGATGTTGTTGGTATTGATACCGGCAAGCACGCCAACGAAGTAATGGCTGAAGGTTTCCCTGAGCGCATGAAGGCCGACTTTAAGTCAGCCATGGATGTTCTTTACGAAAACGAATACTACGGTCAGAAGAACAAGAAAGGTTTCTACACCTACGTTGAAGACAAAAAGGGCAAGCCCAAGAAAGTTTTCGATGAGTCTGTACTTGAATTGCTGGCCCCTGTATTGGGTGAAGCGAAAGAATTCGACGCAGATGAAATCATTGCTCGCTGCATGATTCCAATGTGTAACGAAGTGGTTCGTTGTCTTGAAGAAGGCATCGTAGACACAGCTGCTGAAGCGGATATGGCTTTGGTATTTGGTGTGGGCTTCCCTCCATTCCGTGGTGGTGCGCTACGTTACATAGACACTGTTGGTCTTGCTAACTTCGTTGAACTTGCTGACAAGTTCAAAGACATTAGCCCTCTTTACCAAGTGACTGACAAGATGCGTGAAATGGCTGCCAATGGCGAAAGCTACT